>Ga0181520_10001013_pt1 | contig 59392 bp, 60 predicted proteins | sample PEATcosm2014_Bin_29_FD_132451 | JGI IMG/M metagenome (GOLD analysis project Ga0181520, IMG submission 132451) | Peatland microbial communities from MTU Mesocosm Facility, Houghton, MI, USA - PEATcosm2014_Bin02_30_metaG | ecosystem: Environmental > Terrestrial > Soil > Wetlands > Peat | place... | reverse complement strand
GAGGAACCGACCGGGCGCGCCTCAGCCACGCCCCAGCTACACTCTTCTTCCCAAATCAGGAAATCCAATGCCAGACCAAAAAAGATGTGGGTAAGGACAAGCATTAAAATGCCGGGCTATTTTTGATCACCGCCTTTCTCCGGTGTCGGTTCGAGGATCGGTTTCAATTTCATTCGTCATTGACAAGGCCGGATTCAGGCGGAGAATCGGAATCCTATTTGACTATGAAAGCTGTTGCCATCAATGGAAGTCCGCGAAAGGGCGGGAACACTGAAATTCTTTTGAAACAGGTGCTGGCACCGCTGGCCGCCGCCGGCTGGGAAACCGAGTTCGTCCAGATCGGCGGCGCGTCCATTCGCGGCTGCCAGGCCTGTTATTCGTGTTTCAAAAAGAAAAACGTCCGGTGCAGCCAGAAGGACGATGCGTTCAACCCGTGCTTTGAGAAAATGGCCGCGGCGGACGCGACCATCCTCGGCTCGCCAACCTATTTCAGCGACGTGAGCGCGGAAATGAAGGCGCTGCTGGATCGCGCCGGGCTGGTGTCGGCGGCCAACGGCGGGTTGTTCCGCGGGAAAATCGGCGCGGCGGTGGTGGCGGTGCGGCGCGGCGGCGGCACGCACGCGTTTGACTCGATGAACCACATGTTCCTCATGTCCGGCGTCATCGTGCCGGGGTCAACCTATTGGAATCTCGGCTATGGCCGGGAAAAGGGCGAGGTGTCCAAGGACGACGAGGCGGCGCGCAACATGAAGGATCTGGGCCAGACCATCGCCTGGCTCGGCGCGGCGCTCCAACGCGCCGGGAGCCGTCCGGCGGCGGTGCCGGTCCGCGAATAAGCCGCCGCCGGTTTTGCTGGCGCTGCCGCCTTCGCCTTCGCCACCGCCGTGCTGTTTCGGGGAGCATCCGAAACTGGCGTGTCGTTTTTGACGTCGCGACGAAAACCCGTTCCACAAACTTCCCAACATGCTTTCCAAGAATAATGGGTGACGCGAACGCAAGGCAACTGCGCGTTCGTGGCGGGAGGGCGGATGAATTTCAAAACTGAATCGGCTCGTTGAGCTTGCCGCATTGGGCGCAGCGGGAACGGACCACGTTGGCGTCGTCAGTATAAACCAGGCCGCACTTGCGGCAGCGGAACACGCGGTCCTCCGGGTGCGCCGGGCCAAAGTGCCGCCGCCGGAATTCTGATAGTATCCCCACCGCGCACAACGCGCCCAGCGTCAGCACCACATAAATCACGAGCAGATGCGGAATGTTCATCGGAGTGGAAAAAGGTGAGGGCGTTGAATCGCGAACCGCCGCCGCAACGGACCGGACTGGCGGTTAAACGATGGCACGATGCCACGACGGCTCATTTTAGCGGCTGGGTTCATTTGTGCTGGTCACCGGCACGGTGTGCCAGTTGAAAGTGATTTGGCCAAACATCAGCCGGGGCGCGGGCACGAACCGCAAAGTGCGCGCCAGTTGCAAGGCGAGCTGGTCGGCCTCGGCGTCCGTGCTGGAATCAAGCAGCACGGTGGAGGCGACATTGCCCGCCGTGTCCACGAGCGCCTGCACCACGCTCGGCGCAATCACGTCGTTGACGGGTATGAGCGGCGGTTCGATCTGGTTGAACCGCCGGCGCCGGGCGAGGTCGCCGGAAATTTGCATCGTCGTCGCCTGCGGCATCGCTTCGTCGAACACGACGGCCGGTTTGATCAATTTCGGTTCGGGCTTGAAGTTCAACGGCGTTTCCGGCGCCGGGTTCGCCTGCATGAATTCGCAGAAGACCGCGCCAAATTCGTCCGGCGCGGGCGGCAGATAACGCGGGTCTTCCGTCCAACTGAAATGCTGCTGCTTGACGGCCGGCGGGCGCAGCCAGAATTCCGTCACAAAATCCTGCGCATTTGGCCGGGCGAACAAGGTCGGGTCGCCGAGCGCAATCAGCTCGTCGGCGCTGTCCGCGAGCCGCAGATGCGGGACATTGGTCACGGCGCGCGGAACAATTTGTTTTTTGGTTCCAAAAACAATGATCAGCGCGACGTGCAGGACGAGCGCGACGGCGACGAAGAAAACAAATTTGTTCCGCGTCCAGCCTTCGGCTGCCGGCTGCGGCCTGGCCGCCCGGCTTTCGCCGTGGGGTTGCGATGCCGGCGCGGACGGCTCTGCGGGCAGGTCGCTCATCGCCTGGCGGGCGCGGCCTCGACGCGCGGCAGGGTGGCGAGCAAGGCGTTGGTGATGCCGCAGTCACGCGCCAGCAACGACAAATGCGCGATCATTTCGTAGCTCACGGCCTGGTCCGCGTGAATGACGAGCGCCAGCGGCTCGCGGGCGCTCCTCGCGGCGGCGGTCAGGCTGGTTTTCAAAACCCGCTCGGTGACGATTTGATTTTCAAAATACAGCCGTTCCCGCGCGTCCACCGCCATGGCAACCGTGGGCTGGTCTATGCCGGGCAAATTTCCGGCGGCGGGCGGCTGCAGCGATTGCAGCGGAATGCCCGCCGTCGGGATCAGCGCGCCGAGCATCAGAAAAATCACCAGCAGGAACAAAACGGCGGCGAACGGCGCCGCGTCGAAATGGCTGCGCAGAATCTTGGCGTTGCGCGGAAATTTCATTTGCCGTTTTCGGTGACGATGTTGACGATCTCGGCGGCGGCGCGTTCCATGTCGAGGACAATTTTGTTCACGCGGCTGACCAGATAGTTGTAGCCGGCGTGCGCGGGGATGGCGAGCGCGATGCCCGCCGCCGCGCAAACGAGCGATTCCCAGATGCCCGCCGCCAGCGAATTTTGGTCGCCGCTGATGTGCGCGTAAAGCCCGGCGGCCTGTAAATTCATGAAGACGCGGATGAAGCCGACAATCGTTCCGAACAAGCCCAGCAGCGGCGCGATCTGCGCGATGGTGGCGAGCAGGCTCAATTTTTCCTCCAGCCGCGGGACTTCGGTGAGGCCGGCCTCCTCGACGGCTTCACGGACGCGGTCGCGGCCCTTGTCGCGGTTGAGGATCGCGGCCTTCACAAGCCGGGCGACCGGGCCGGCGGTGGCGTCGCAGATGGCCACGGCCTCGACCACATTGTCGCGTTTGAGCACGGTGCGGACGCCGTTGAGGAACTCGGCGGAGTTGATCTGCGAGCGGTGGCAGAACAGCGCGCGTTCGACGAACACGACGGCGGCGATGGCGGCGGCGATCAGGATCAACCAGATCACCGGCCCGCCGTAAGCTAGAAGCATAGGCATGGGATTATTAAAGGCGTTTGTGCGCGAAGTTCAAAGCGTAAAAAACGAAAAAACCGCCACGGCGCCAAATTCACCAGGGTAAAAATATGAATTTCAGGCTTGGCGGTCTTGGTGTCTTGATGGTTAAACTTCGGGATGGAAAAACCAGACCAGCTACGCGAACTCTTTCGGATGCAGAAGGCCCTCAACGAACGCATCGGCGTCCAAACCAGCGGCATGAGCGAGGAGGAGAAGATCAGGTGGATTCTCAACTACTGCCGCGCCTTGTCGCAGGAAATGGCCGAGCTTACCGACAGCGTGCCGTGGAAATGGTGGGCCAAGTATCAGAAATTCGACGAGCAGAACGCCCGTGTCGAGGTCGTGGACCTGTTTCATTTTCTCATCAGCCTGGCGCAGGTGCTCGGCATGAGCGCGGACGACGTCTTCGCCGCCTACGTTAAAAAGAATGAAGTGAATTTCAAGCGCCAGGACAGCGGCTACACGAAAAAAGACGAAAACGATTCCAAACATATTTGAACGTGTGAGCGTCAAAGTTAAAACCGCCGTCCCGCCGCGCTGGCGCAAGGAAGTCCAGAGCATTCTCATCACCGACGAGCAGATTGCCCGCCGCGTCAAGACGCTGGCGCGGGAAATTGAGCGCGATTTTGACGGACGCGAAATGGTTGTCATCTCGCTGCTGAACGGCACGGTGATGTTCCTCGTCGATTTGATCCGCCATTTGAACCTGCCGCTGCGGCTGGATTTCATCGGCGTTTCCAGCTACGGCCTCGGCACGGAATCCGGCGATCTGGTGTTCACGAAGGAACTCCGGCTCGACGTGCGCGGGCGCGACGTGCTGCTGGTGGACGACATTCTCGACACGGGCAAAACCATGAGCCGCGTCCTGCCGAAAATCAATGCGCTGAAGCCGCGCCGAATCAAGACCTGCGTGCTGCTGGACAAGCCCGCGCGCCGGACGCATGACGTGGAGGCGGATTTCGTCGGCTTCGAGATACCGGATTTTTTTGTGGTGGGTTACGGACTTGACTTCGCCGAACGTTACCGGAACCTGCCGTTCGTCGGCGTGCTGCATCCGCACATTTACAAGGAAGTCATCCAGCGCGCCATTCAGAAATAAATGAACCACCAAGACCCAAAGGCGCCAAGGGAAAAAACAATCAATTCAGCTTTTAGCTTCTTTCTTGGTGTCTTGGTGTTTTGGTGGTTCATTTAATTTTCAAATGCACCTGCATTTTGCGAACCTGTTCGGCTGGGCGGCGATGCTGCTGCTCGCGTGGGGCATTTCCTACAGCCGCAAAAATTTTCCCTGGCGCACGGTCATCTGGGGTCTCGGCCTGCAGCTCACGCTGGCCATTCTCGTCCTTGATACGCCGTGGGGCGCAAAACTGTTTGAATTCGCCGGCAAGGTCGTGCAAAAGCTCATCCAGTTTTCCACCGACGGAACCAAATTTGTTTTCGGCCCGCTCGCGGACAGCGAGGTGCTCGGCAGATCTTTCGGCGCGGAACACGGCCTGGTTTTTGCCATCCTCGTCACAGGCACCGTCGTCATCGTGGCCGCACTGTCGTCGCTGCTTTATCACTGGGGCATTTTGCAGCGTGTCGTGCGCGCCGTCGCGTGGGTGATGCGCAAGGCGATGGGCACGAGCGGCAGCGAAACGCTTTCCGCCGCCGCGAACATTTTCATGGGCCAGACCGAGGCGCCGCTGGTCATCCGGCCCTACATCCCGCGCATGACGCGGAGCGAACTGATGACCATCATGGTCTGTGGCATGGCGCACATTGCCGGCGGCGTCGCGGCGGTTTATGCCGTGATGGGCATGAATGCCGGCTATCCGAACACCGCCGGACATCTGCTCACCGCGTCGGTGCTGAACTGTCCCGCCGCGCTGCTCATCGCCAAAATCATGCTTCCGGAAACGCAGGTCAGCGAAACCGCCGGCACCTCGCCCGCCACCGTCCCGCGCACCACGGCCAATTCGATTGATGCGATTTGTCGCGGCGCGGGCGACGGTTTTCATCTCGCGCTGAACATCTGTGCCATGCTCATTGCGTTCATCGCCATCATCGCGCTGGCGAATTATATCGTCGGCTATCCGCAGACACATTTTGGCGTGAAAAATCCCGTGACGCTGCAAAACATTTTCGGCTGGGTCAACGCGCCGTTCGCCTGGCTCATGGGCGTGCCCGCAAAGGACTGTCTGAGCATCGGGCAAATCCTCGGCGAACGCATCGTGTTGAACGAATTCGTCGGCTACCTGGACTTGACCGCCAACGCGCAGAAGCTCGCGCTCGATCCGCGCAGCTTCACAATTGCAACCTACGCGCTGTGCGGCTTTGCGAATTTCTCCAGCATCGCCATCCAGGTCGGCGGCATCGGCTCGCTCGCGCCGGAACGCCGCAGCGAAATGGCGCAGCTTGGTTTCCGCGCAATGATCGGCGGCCTGCTCGCCGCCTACATGACCGCGTCGCTCGCGGGCTTACTGTTGTGAACGGCGGCGGTTGGCCTGTCGCAAGCGGAATGTGATCGGAGCGGCAGGATTTGAATCTTTCGCTCCTGCCTGGGGTCACTCCGAAAAAGATTGGGACGTCTTTAGTTGCAGCTCCGCCTGCAACCAATTTTCCTTCTCCTTGCCAGCCGGACGGCCTTGTTTCTCCCAAATGGCATAAGCACGGCGGGCAATGTCCTCGCTCGTGATGACGGGAACGGACTGCGGAGCAGAGCTGCGGGCAGACTTGGAAACGCCCGGCGGGGAAATTGTCGAAGCTGTGCCCCGTTCAGACTGCGTTGCGGTAATTTTGGGCGCCTTGGATTTGGAAGCTTTGGTGGTTTTCATAAATGTAATTTGTTGTGTTTGAATTAACAGGGGGCCGGCCCGGCCATTCACTTTAGCTGAAAAACCGGAACCTACTCCTTGGTTCGGAAATTACGCGATCTTAAACTGCCTGTCCAGCCGGCAATGGCCACCGCAAGCAATCGGCGCGATTCCATCATCAAACTTGGAACGTGTTATGTCCGCAAAAACTCCTGGAAAACTTAAACAGCCTTTGTGACCGACAGCAGCTTTGCCGCGCGCCAGCCCAATGCCGTGGGCCTTGTTCATGGTTTCAAGCAGCTCCTTGAACAGCGCTGGAATGACAGGCGCGATGGCTTCCTCGCGCCCGTCGTTTTTACGCGTTTTCGGATGGCCGCGTTGGGCCATTCACGGATCATTCGGATGGTATGCCTATCGTTCCAGCCAACCGGCCCGGATTAGTCGCCTTGCCAGAGCACGCCGCCTTGACTGGCATTGCCAACATTTTTCCGGTAGCGGGCCAGCCAGCCGGTGAGCTGACGCTTAACCGGCTGGAAAGATTTCTTGCGGTCCTCGAGTTCGGTCTCCGACACACCGATGTCAATGCGACGGTTCGGAAAATCAATCCGCACGCGGTCACCGGCTTTGAGAAGACCGATGGGGCCGCCTTCCGCTGCTTCGGGCGAGACGTGGCCGATGCAGGCGCCAGCAGTGCCGCCGCTGAAACGACCGTCGGTGATGAGCGCGACTTTGTCGCCGAGGCCCATGCCGACAATGTAGCTCGTCGGGGAGAGCATCTCCTGCATTCCCGGACCGCCGCGCGGGCCTTCATTGCGGATGATAACGACGTCGCCTGCCTTCACCTGGCCGGCCAGGATGTGGTCGCAAGCTTCTTCCTGGCTCTCAAAAATCACGCACGGGCCTTCAAACACAAAGCCATCGCCGCAGTTCTTTTTGAACTCGGCGCTGATGCCGGCGGTTTTGACGACGCTGCCTTCGGGCGCGAGCCGTCCGTAAAGAACCGCCAGCCCGCCATCGGGTGAATAAGCGGTGGCCTGGGTGCGGATGCAGTCGTTCGCGTCGAACATGAACGCGGAATCGTATGGCATGAGGCCGGCGGACTGGACCCTGGCCAAAGGCTTCGGATCGGTGCAAAATTCGGCGCGGGTGATGACCCCGTGGCGCACGTTCTTGGCGCGCACCATTGCAAATGGCGCGCGCTTGCCGCCCTTTTCATAACGCCACAGGAGCAACACCGGCAATTTGCGAAACTGACCAAGTTCAGCGCAAACCAAACCTTTGGCTTCCTGAAGCTGTTGTTCGATGGCCGGGCGAAGTTGCTCGTGGCCCTTGAGCACGCCGCTGCCGGGCATCTTCACCACCACCTTGCGGTCATACGACGCCAGTTGCGCCTCGACGTCGCCGGTGTTCCAGGCGGCGGCGGCGCGCCAGAACGCGATGGCCAGCGGATCGGCAGGGAAAAACATCAGCGGCCTGGGCGCGAGATTGCCACTGGCCGTGCGGACGGCGAAACCGAGCTTGTCGTTCGGGTCGAGCACCAGCGCGGATGCGCCGGAGATGCGCACGGCCCCGGCCTGGGGCATGCACTTCTCCGAGCGCACGTCCCACTCGTCAATATTCTCGCCAAGGGTTTTGCCGGTAACGGTTTTGCACGAAAGGGTCAGCACCCCGACGCGCTTCAATTCGCCGAGAATGGTGTGAATGCCGCCGGCGCGATGGATGTCCTGCAAATGGTAGCTCGATGACGGCGAGACTTTGCACAGGCACGGCACGCGCCGGGAAATGGCGTCAATGCGGGCGATGTCGTATTGGATGCCGGCTTCGCGCGCGATGGCCAGCGTGTGGAGAATGGTGTTCGTCGAGCCGCCCATCGCCACGTCGAGGCTGAGGGCGTTGTCGAACGCTTCCAGTGTGGCAATGTCGCGCGGTTTGAGATCGAGTTCGACGAGTTTGAGAATCTGCTGCGCGGCCTGGCGGTAAAGGCTCTCGCGCTCTTTCGAGACGGCGAGAATGGTGCCGTTGCCGGGCAGCGCCATGCCGAGCGCTTCGCTCAGGCAGTTCATGGAATTGGCCGTGAACATGCCGGAGCAGGACCCGCATGTGGGACACGCGGTCTGTTCGAGCTTTTTCAAATCGGCTTCATTGATCTTGCCGGTCTGCAACTGGCCGACGGCCTGAAAAACCGAGATGAGGTCGGACTTCTTCGCCGCAGGCTGGAGATGGGCCGGAAGACCGGCCTGGGTCGTGGTTTGCTCGGCGATGCCCGCCGCCATCGGTCCACCGCTGACAAAGATAGTTGGGATGTTCACCCGCATGGCACCCATTAACATGCCGGGAATGATTTTGTCGCAGTTCGGAATGCAGACCATGCCGTCAAAGCAATGCGCCTTGACCATGGACTCCACGCAGTCGGCGATGAGTTCACGCGAGGGCAGCGCATACTTCATGCCGCCGTGGCCCATGGCGATGCCGTCGTCAATGCCGATGGTGTTGAAGATGAACGGCACGCCGCCCGCCTCGCGCACCAGCCGTTTGACCAGCAGGCCCACTTCGTTCAAGTGCGCGTGGCCGGGGATGCAATCGGTGTAGCTGTTGCAGATGGCGATGAACGGCTTGTTGAAATCGTCATCGGACTCAATGGAGCCGGTGGCGCGAAGCAGACTGCGGTGCGGCGCGCGTTCGGCGCCTTTTTTGATCATGTCAGAGCGCATAAAAGTAGATGGTAAATGTGCAAAGTTTCGTTTGTCCAACGCAATAGCCGGCAAACCGCTTTTCCAAAACACTCAGGCTCATTTGATGTGGGCGGCAGTGTGATGTTTTAATCCAGACGCAATGCCTGATCAATGAGCTGTGAAAGGTGGCTGGTGACGGCGGTTTCACTGACGACGACATTGGCCCCGGCTGCTTGCGCCTCGGCCAGCAGGCCGGGGGTGATGTCCGGCGCAAATCCAATCACTGGCAGATGGGCGGTCGCGGGAGCGGATTTTAACGCGGCGATGGTGCCGCAAACGTCGCCGGGCGTGGTCAGATCAACGAACAGCAGCAACGGGCATTCACGCTGGACGGTCGCAACCAGCCGGGCGGCATGGTTGAGCGCGAGCACCCGGTAATGCAAGTCTTGCAGCCGGTTCACCAACTGGCTGCCGGGCAGGAGTCGTTCGTAACAGACAATTGCGAGCGGTTGCACCATATTTGCCCGCTGGTCAGGGCAAATCCGTTGCGCCCATCAGGTAGCGGTCGCATTCCCGCGCCGCGCCGCGGCCTTCGTTGAACGCCCACACGACGAGGCTCTGGCCGCGCCGGCAGTCGCCGCAGGCAAAGACCTTTTTGACAGCCGTTTGGTATTTTTCAAATTCCGCACTTGCATTGCTCCGATCAGTGATTCCCACGCCGAATTGAACAAGTAGCGGCTGTTCCGGTCCGAGAAAACCCATCGCCAGCAAAACGAGCTGCGCGGGCAGAACTTTTTCCGTGCCGGGAACGTTTTTCGGGACGAACCGGCCGTTGTCATTCTTCGTCCATTCAACTTCCACAATGTGGACGGCCTTGACGTGCCCGTGGGCGTCGCCTTCAAATTTGGTCGCGGTGGTCAGATAGACGCGCGGATCGGCGCCGAATTTAGCGGCGGCCTCCTCCTGGCCGTAATCCAGCTTGTAAACTTTCGGCCACTCCGGCCACGGATTGCCCTTGGCGCGTTCCAGCGGCGGCCTGGGCAGAATTTCCACCTGCACCAGCGATTGGCAGCCGTGACGAAGGGAGGTGCCGACGCAGTCCGTGCCGGTGTCGCCGCCGCCGATGACGACCACCTGTTTGCCGGTGGCGTCAATGAAACTGCCGTTTTTGTGCCCGTCCAAAATGCTCTTTGTATTCGCGGCTAGAAAATCCAGCGCGAAATGGACGCCCTTGAGTTCGCGCCCGGGAATTGGCAGATCACGCGGCTGGGTCGCGCCGGTCGCCAAAATCACGGCGTCGAATTCCCTCAACAATTTTTCCGCCGGCAAGGTTTTCCCGACCTCGGTGTTGCAGACAAATTTGACGCCTTCCTTTTCGAGCAATGCCAGACGGCGCAGCACGACTTCTTGTTTGTCGAGCTTCATGTTTGGAATGCCATACATAAGCAGGCCGCCGGGGCGGTCGGCGCGCTCATAAACGGTGACTGCGTGGCCGGCTCTGTTTAACTGCGCGGCGGCGGAAAGCCCCGCCGGGCCGGAGCCGATGACGGCGACGTTTTTGCCGGTGCGGTTCATCGGCGGTTCGGGTTTGACCCAGCCGTTTTCCCAGCCGTGGTCAATGATTTCGCACTCGATGTTCTTGATGGTGACGGCAGGGTCGCTTTTGCCCAGCACGCACGAGCCTTCGCACGGGGCAGGGCAGACGCGGCCGGTGAACTCGGGAAAATTGTTTGTCTTGTGCAGGCGCTCCAGCGCCTCTTTCCAGAGGCCGCGATAAACCAAATCATTCCATTCGGGAATCAGGTTGTGAATCGGACAGCCGCTGGCCATGCCGCTGACAAGCTGGCCGGTGTGGCAGAACGGAATGCCGCAATCCATGCAGCGCGCGCCTTGTTTTTTCAGGTCGGCTTCGGGCATGTGAATGTGAAATTCCCGCCAGTCGGCGACGCGCGCGAGCGGCGAGCGGTCCTGCGGCACTTCACGTTGGAATTCTAAAAAACCAGTGGGTTTTCCCATTTTGATTTGGTGGTGTGGATTAAATTATGGTTGGTTCAATGGCCGGCCTTCACATTTTCCTCAAACGCAGCCATGACGGCTTCGTCGCCGGTCAGTCCTTGCGACTGCACTTTCTTGAGCAACAGCAAAACGCGCTTGTAATCCTGCGGCAGGACTTTGACGAATTTCGGCACAAAGTTTTTCCAGTCGCCGAGAATTTTCGCAGCGCGTTCGCTCTTCGTGTAAGCCTGATGGCGCTGGATTAATTTCCAAACCAGTTCGATCTCGTCGGTGTCCGCGAGTTTTTCAAGGACGACCAGCTCCAGGTTGCAGCGCGTGGCGAAATCGCCCGTCTCGTCGAGAACGTAAGCGACCCCGCCGCTCATGCCGGCGGCAAAATTGCGGCCCGTCCGGCCGAGAATCACGACGCGCCCGCCGGTCATGTATTCGCAGCCGTGATCGCCGATGGCCTCGACCACCGCGTTGACGCCGGAGTTGCGGACGGCAAAGCGTTCGCCCGCCATGCCATGCACAAAAACCTCGCCGCCTGTCGCGCCGTAAAGCGCCACGTTGCCGACGATGATGTTTTCTTCCGGCACAAAGGTCGAACCCTTCGGCGGATAGACGATCAATTTTCCGCCGCTCAGGCCTTTTCCAAAATAGTCGTTCGCGTCGCCTTCCAGTTCAAGCGTCATGCCTTTCGGCGCAAACGCGCCAAAGCTCTGCCCGGCGCTGCCGTTGAATTTCAGATGCACCGTGTCTTCCGGCAGGCCGTTCGGCCCGTGCCGCTTCGTGATTTCGCTGCCCGTAATCGTGCCGACCACGCGGTTCACGTTTCTGATCGGCAGTTCGGCGCGAACTTTTTCACCGCGTTCAACCGCCGGCCGGCAGAGTTCCAGCAGCTTGGTGATGTCGAGCGATTTTTCCAGGCCGTGATCCTGATCCTGCTGGCGAAAGCGGCCAACTCCCGGGGCAACCTCCGGCTGGTGCAAAATTGGCGTAAGATCGAGGCCGTTGGCTTTCCAGTGCTCGATGGCTTTCCACGGAGACAATTTATCCGTGCGGCCAACCATGTCTTCCAGTTTGCGGAAGCCGAGCCTGGCCATGATCTCTCGCAGCTCCTGCGCGATGAAGCGCATGAAATTTACGACGTGTTCGGGATCGCCGGTGAAGCGCTTGCGCAAACGCGGGTCTTGCGTGGCGATGCCGACCGGACAAGTGTTCAAATGACAGACACGCATCATGATGCAACCCATGACAACGAGCGGCGCGGTGGCAAAACCAAATTCCTCCGCGCCCAGCAGCGCGGCAATCGCCACGTCACGGCCGGTCTTCATCTGGCCGTCCGCCTCGACATAAATGCGGCTGCGCAGATTGTTCAACACGAGCGTCTGGTGGGCTTCGGCCACACCGAGTTCCCACGGGCCGCCGGCATGTTTGATGGAAGACAACGGCGACGCGCCCGTGCCGCCGTCGTGGCCGGAAATCAAAACCACGTCCGCGTGCGCCTTGGCGACGCCGGCCGCAACCGTGCCGACACCGACTTCAGCAACCAGTTTCACGCTGATGCGCGCATTGCGGTTGGCGTTTTTCAGGTCGTGGATCAACTCTGCCAGATCTTCGATGGAGTAGATGTCATGGTGCGGCGGCGGCGAAATCAAACCGACGCCGGCAGTGGTGCCGCGCGTCTTGGCAATGTCCGGAAAAACTTTTTTGCCGGGCAGTTCACCGCCTTCGCCGGGCTTCGCACCCTGCGCCATCTTGATCTGCAGTTCGCGTGCGTTGACGAGATAATAGCTCGTCACGCCGAAACGTCCGCTGGCGACCTGTTTGATCGCGGAATTTTTCGAGTCACCGTTAGCTTCGAGATGGTAGCGCGCCGGGTCTTCGCCGCCTTCGCCGGTGTTGGATTTTCCGCCGAGGCGGTTCATCGCGATGGCAAGGGTTTCATGCGCCTCTTTGGAAATCGAGCCGTAGCTCATCGCGCCGGTCTTGAAGCGCTTCACGATTTCTTCGACCGATTCAACTTCCTCAATCGGCAGCGGCTTCTCCGCAAATTTGAAATCCAGCAATCCGCGCAAGGTGCAAAGGTTCTTCGACTGGTTGTTCACCAGTTCGGCGTATTCGCGGTAAATTTTTTCGCTGCCCAGACGACAGGCGGTTTGCAGCTTGTGAATCGTCTGCGGATTAAACAGGTGAAATTCGCCGCCGTCGCGCCATTGATACTGGCCGCCGGCGTCAAGTTCTGTGACCGACTCGCGCGGAAACGCGCGGCGATGGCGGGCGAGCGCTTCCTCCGCGATGACTTCAAGGCCGACACCTTGAATGCGCGACGGGGTCCAGGTGAAATACTCCTCCACGACTTCGCTGTTGAGGCCGATGGCTTCAAAAATTTGCGCGCCACGATAACTTTGAATTGTCGAGATGCCCATCTTGGCCATCGTTTTCACGACACCCTTGATCGCGGCCTTGATGTATTTTTTGATCGCCGTCTTGTGATCGGTTTTTTCCAGCAGACCTTCGTGAATGAGGTCGTCAATCGTCTCGTAGGCGAGATACGGATTGATGGCGCTGCAGCCGTAGCCGATGAGCAGCGCGAAATGATGCACCTCGCGCGGTTCGCCGGATTCCAGCACCAGGCCGGTGCGGCCGCGCGTGCCGGTGCGGATGAGATGATGATGCAAACCCGCTGTGGCGAGCAGGGCCGGGATGGGCACGAGCTCGGGTGAAACTCCACGGTCAGACAAAATCAAAATGTTCGCGCCGCCCTTGATGGCTTTGTCGGCGGCGGCAAAAAGTTTTTCCAGCGCGGGCTTCAGGCCCTTCGCGCCGTCAGCCGCATGGAACAGAATTGAAAGCGTCTCGGACTTGAAGCCGTTCCGGTGAATGAAACGCAGCTTGTCCAATTCCCCGTTGGTGAGAATGGGCTGTTCCAGCCGGATGACCGAGCAGCTTTCCGCTTTCGGGTCCAGCAGGCCGCTGCGCGAACCGACCATGGTGAAAGTCGAGGTGATGATTTCCTCCCGGATCGGATCAATCGGCGGGTTGGTGACCTGCGCGAACAACTGCTTGAAATAATTGTAAACCAACTGCGGTTTGTTCGACAGCACCGCCAGCGGCGTGTCCGTGCCCATCGAGCCCAGCGGCTGGATGCCGGTGTTCGCCATCGGGCCGATGATGAAACGCAAATCCTCAAACGTGTAGCCGAACGCCTGCTGCTGCTGCAAAATTGTCCGGTGTGCCGGCTCGGTTTGCTGCGCCGGTTCAGGCAGGTTTTCGAGGAGCAAATGATGCTTGTCAAGCCACGCGCGGTAGGGCTGCGCGGAGGCGTATTTTTTCTTCAACTCCTCGTCCGCAATGATTCGGCCCTGCCGGGTGTCCACCAGAAACATTCTGCCCGGCTGCAACCGGCCTTTCACCGCGATGCGCTCGGGCGAGACCGGGAGCACGCCGGCTTCCGACGCCATGATGACCACGTCGTCTTTCGTGACGTAATAGCGCGACGGGCGCAGGCCATTGCGGTCGAGGCACGCGCCGATGCGGATGCCGTCCGTGAACGCCATCGAAGCCGGGCCGTCCCACGGTTCCATGAGACAGGAATTAAATTCGTAGAAGGCGCGGCGCTCGGCGTCCATGCTCTCGTGATTTTCCCACGGCTCGGGAATCATCATCATCATCGCGTGCGGCAGCTCGCGGCCCGCCCGGACGAGCAGTTCGAGGCAGTTGTCAAACTGCGCGGAATCGCTGCCGTCCGCGTTGATGACCGGGAGGACCTTTTTGATGTCGTCGCCGAGCGTTGCCGACCTGAAATTCGCCTGCGCCGCCTTGATCCAGTTCACATTGCCGCGCAGCGTGTTGATTTCGCCGTTGTGCGCGATGAACCGGTTCGGATGCGCGCGGTCCCAGCTAGGAAAGGTGTTCGTGCTGAAACGTGAATGGACCATCGCCATCGCCGTCAGCATCGTCTCGTCGCTCAAATCGGGATAATATTTTTCAACCTGCTCTGACATCAGCATGCCCTTGTAAACGAGCGTCCGCGCCGACAGGCTGGAAACGTAAAACCAGTTTCCGCCGGCAAACGATTTTCCATAACGGATGCGTTGTTCCGCGATTTTGCGGATGACAAAAAGCTTTTGTTCAAACGCCTCGTCGTCCTTGACAGCCGGATTGCGGCCGACAAACATCTGCGCCATGAACGGCTCGGCGGCAACCGCCGTCCGGCCGAGCGAGGAATTATTCGTGGGCACATCGCGCCAGCCGAGCAGCTTCTGGCCTTCGTCGGCAATGATTTTGGCGAGTTCCTGTTTGATCGCCTCGCGCTCGGCGGCAACCTTCGGCAGGAACAACTGGCCGACACCGTATTGGCCGGGCGCGGGAAGCTGGAAACCCAGCCTGGCCGTTTGCGCCGCGAGAAAATCATGCGGCACCTGGAGCAGGATGCCCGCGCCATCGCCGGTGTTTGCTTCGCAGCCGCAGGCACCACGATGATCGAGGCTCACCAGAATCTTCAGCGCGTCGCTCACCATCTGATGGGATTTTTTGCCCTTCATGTTGACGACGAAGCCGAGGCCGCAAGCGTCGTGCTCAAACTGCGGATCGTAAAGTCCCTGTTTCAGCGGCGCGGAAATCAAAGTTTGCGCGTGCCGTTCGTTAGTGTTGTTCGTTGAATTACTGGTCATCTTTCGGCGGTTAAGCCTGCGTTCACTTATTTTTTACTCAAATTCCTTCCGTGCGCAATAAATGTTTTCAAAAATTACGATCCATCGCGATTAGAATTCAATTTTCCCCGGGCGATTGCATAAGCGAAACGGGGGTTCTGCAAATAAACCAGACTGAACCGAGGTTAATCCATTCCGCCGCCGGGTTAAATTGGTTTCGTTCCAGACTCCAATTGGCGTCAGCCACAAACGCGGCGGTAAAGGGCTTCGTAGCACGGCACGACAACCTTCGCGGAAAATTTTTCACGGGCACGCGCCTGGGCGGCGCGGCCAAGGGTCGCGCGCAGCGCTGCATTCTGAATCAAATCTTCGGCGGCACGGGCCAGTTTGTCGCAATCACCAAAGGGCACGAGCCGTCCGGTGATTTTATCCTGAACCACTTCGGGAATTCCGCCGACTTCAGGCGCCACGCTGGGGCAGGCAAAGCACATCGCTTCGAGAATGCTCAAACAAAAGCTTTCGGATTCGGAAGTAAACAATCCCAGGTCGGCCGCCTGCAAATAATCCTCGATGTCCGTGACGTTTTCCCGCACGGTCACGCGGTCTTCCAGCCCCAGCCGGCGCACGTCCGCCGCGAACGGCGCAAAATTCCCGCCGGCAAGAATGACGAGCTTGAACGACTCGCGCGGGCGGATGCGCGCCGCCGTTTCGAGCAGCAAATCAATGCGCTTCACCGGACGCAGGTTCGAGGAATGAAGCACCATCGCCTCGTTGCGCAGTCCCAGTTCGCGGCGGACGTCTTCGCGCGAACGTCGGGGCGGACGCGGTTCAAAAAAATTGTGGATGACTTCCATCGGTCCGTTGAAACCAAGAACACGCTGGGTTTCCTGTTTCAAAAATTTTGAAACCGTCGTGACCGCGTCCGAGCAGGTCAGCGCGTGGTGGATGGCCGGGCCGTAACCCGGATCGCAGCCGAGCAGGGTTGTGTCTGTGCCATGCAACGTGGTGACGACGCGCGGCTGCTGCTCCGGCGGCAGCATAGAACGAGCAAGCACCGCGGCGGTGGCGTGAGGCACCGCGTAATGCACATGCAGAATGTCGAGCTGATGGTCGCGGCTGACTTCCGCCATTTTCACCGAGAGCGGCAGGGTGTAATCGGGATACTTGAACAGCCCGTAATCGTTGATCACCACCGGATGAAAAAAAAGCCGTGGCGCATCCGCCGGCATTCGGAATGGGCGTTCGTAGCTGATGAAATGCACCTCGTGCCCGCGCCGTGCCAGCTCCTCGCCCAGCGCCGAGGCGAGAACACCGCTCCCGCCGACGGAAGGATAACAGGTGATGCCGACTTTCAATGGCCGGTCCATATCAAAATTGTCGCGCGCCGCGCCGCGCCCGGGCGAGCGATTCAAACACGAGCGGGTCATTGGGAAAAAGCGCAATGGCGTGGCCAACCCCCGCCCGCGCGCCGAGCAGACGGGCGCGGGTTAGTTGCAACTCGACGTAGTTGCGGGCGGACGTTTGCGAATTGTGCGCGTTCATCGCGGCCGTCCAGACGGCGATAATTTCCGGCTCAGATACATCAATCAGCACCGGCGCGATGTCGCGCGGCTCCGCTTCCGGCGTCACCGCGTAAAAAAACAATTGCTCGATTTTATGCGGCGGCCGGCGTCGCAGCTCCTTCAGGCCGCCGAACCGGGCCAGCCGGGCGGCGTCGCGCACCAGCTTTCCCAGACGCGCGTGATCAGGATGTTGATTTTCAATCACGCTGGGCGCGAGCACCACACCGGGACGGACACGCCGGATGACTTCCGCCAATTTTATGGCGTGCGCGGCGCGAATTTCCAGATGAGCATCGCCGTCGAGCTGGAGAAATTCAATCGTCGCCCCAAGCAGCGAGGCGGATTTTTTCGCCTCGGCTTCGCGCTGTTTTGGCGTGCCATATGTGCCCGCTTCGCCGTGCGAACAGACAACAAAACAGGCCTTGCGCCCGGCCTGCGTTTCTTGCGCGATGACGCCGCCGCAGCCGAATTCGATGTCGTCGGGATGCGCTCCAAAGGCCAGCAGCGGCGCGGGTTCAGGGAAGTTCGGTGTAGGCTTCATCGGAGCGGTCAATGTCGTCACGGTTGACAAAGGTGATTTCAGGAGTTTGTTCCGGGCGAAGGTAAGCTTTCTCACCCGCACCTGCAATGTAATGTGTGCAATGCACGACCGATTGCATCCAGCGCAGCCGTGAATCGCGCGTCGGACTGATTTGCACTTTGGTGAATGGGATCAACGGCAGCGTCACAAATGAATCTCCGCCTTCGTGCAGCTTCAACGCGCCGTTAATAAAACGCGCACGGACGATTTCACCTTCATGCGGAACGTCGACAAAAAATTCAGAAATGTCGCTGGCTGTGCGGCGAAAATCCGGGTCGCTCGAACGCGCCACGCGGATGTCGTCGAGCAGGCCCATGCGGCGATACATCTCCAGGCAGAAGTCCGCGACGTTGGCGGCGGAAATCTTTTTAAAAACCTCGATCAACGGATGGCCGATGTAATTGGGCAGTTGAAGGGTGGTCCGGCCCTGCCAGTCGGCGGGAATTTCCTTGAGATAAAGCGGCGAGAACTTGCGCTGGATTTTATTTTTGAAGGCAAAGTTGAGGTGTGCCGGTTCATTCGTCTTGCGATGACGCAGGATGGTCTTTGTTTCACGGGGATCGTGATCGCTGTCGTGGCAAAAGAAGACGATTTCGCCTCCGATTTTGCTTTGCAGCCGGCGCGCCGTCTGGACTTTTGCAGCCAGAAAGCGTTTCGGGAAAAACCCGCAAGGCTGCTGGCCGAAACAAATGATGGGAGCCGTCATGTTGCGCGCACTTGATTGGTTTCGTCATCGCCACCCAAAACAGCCTGCAGCATCAAACTGAAAAACACGCACGCCGCGCAGCCGATGAGCGGATACCAGAGATAGGAAATGGTGAGCTTGAAATAAAGAATGAACACCAGCGTTTGCGCCGCCAGCGCCGCCCAGAAAACCGCCGTGCCGCCGACGCGCCGGACGAAAAAGGCCACGACAAAAAGGCCGAGCATCACGCCGTAAAAAATGGAGCCAAGAATGTTCACGGCCTGGATCAAATTCTCCACCAGATGCGCATACAGGGCGAAGCCAATCGCGACCAGCCCCCACAATGCGGTGAACCATTTCGAGGCGGTTACACAGTTGGCGTCGGTTGCGTCGCGGTTGACGAGGTGGCGGTAAAAATCAATGGTGGTGCTGGAACCGAGTGCGTTGAGTTCCGCGGCCTTGGACGAAAGCGCGGCGGCGAAAAAGGCCGCCACGAGCAGGCCGATGACGCCGTGCGGCAGTTGCTGCAGGATGAAGGTGATGAAAACATAGTCGGCGTCATTCGCCGTGGTGTCCAGGTTTGCCGCCAGCAACGACTTCGTGGCTTCCGCCCGGACTTTCTCGCCCTGTTGCTGCGCGGTCGAAGCGGCGGCAAAGGCTGTGGCCGCGGCGGATTGATTTCCGCTGTGCCTCGCCTTCAGCCAGTTTTCAAGCTGCTCGCGCGTTTGGGCGTGGGCCGAATTGAAATCGGCTTCATAGGCGCGCAGCTTTTGGCCGGGGTTGTGTTCCGCAAAGTTTCGACTGGAGGCCGGGTTGAAAAACAGCGGCGGCGGTTCAAATTGATAAAAGACAAAAATCAGCACGCCGAGCAGCAGGATGCAAAACTGCATCGGGATTTTGCACACGGCGTTGAACATCAGGCCGAGCCGGCCTTCGCGCAGCGACGCGCCGGAAAGGTAGCGTTGCACCTGCGACTGGTCGGTGCCGAAATATGACAGCATTAAGAATGTTCCGCCAAGCAAGCCTGACCAAAATGTATAGCGCTGGTGAACATCGGTTGAAAAATTTACTGCGGCAAGTTTTTGAAATCCGCCCGCCAGCGCAAAGGTGTCCGTAAAGCCGAGCCCGGCGGGCAGCTTCGCCACCAGCAGGCAGAACGCGGCAATCATGCCCGCGAAAATGATCCCGATCTGGTATTTTTGCGTGACCGTCACGGCGTCGCTGCCGCCAGCCACGGTGTAAATGATGACCAGCAGTCCGCTGCAAATAATCGTCAAATCCAGCGGCCAGCCGAAAACGGTGGTAAGCACGATGGCGGGCGCGTAAATGGTCAGGCCCGCGCCAAGGCCGCGCTGCACGAGAAACAGCGCCGCGCCCAGCAGCCGCGTCTTGGCGTCGAAACGCCGGCCCAGAAATTCGTAGGCGGTGAAAACATTGAGTCGGCGGAACATCGGCAGGAAAAAAGCCGCGATGATGATCAGCGCCAGCGGCACGCCAAAATAAATTTGCACGAAACCAAGGCCGCCGAGATAGCCCTGGCCGGGCGTCGAGAGAAACGTGATGGCGCTGGCCTGCGTGGCCATGACGGAAAGGCCGATGGCGAACCACGGTGTCTGGCCGTCGCCTTTCAGGTAGGCGTTCAGGTTGCGCCGCCCGCGCGTGTGCCAGACGCCGTAGGCGGCAATGCCGAGCATGGAGCCGATGAGGACGACGAAATCAAGCGCGCTCATGAAAACGTTTTTGTCAACGCGACAAGCAGCACGACCCAAAAAACAAAACTGCCCAGGACAAACAGGTAAACACTTTTCCAGGAGCGAAAAAATGGCGGCCCGGTTTCTTCAATTTTACGCGCGGATGGTTCCGAAGCGGCGGGAGGGTTCATTTGCCGAGGGAAATTAAATTCGCAAAGAGCCGGTAGGCGCCGGGCACGCCGGCGGGCAGCTCCCGGAAAAACACAAGGCCGGTATAGACGAAACAGCCTTTGCCGTATTGCGCGACAAGCAATCCGCCTTTGAGCGGCGGCTCGCCGGGATCGCTGCACGCGAGGATTGGCGTGAAGTGCTCGTCCCACTGGTTTGGAAAATAAATGCCGCGCTCCTGGATCCAGCCGTCAAAATCCGCGCTGGTGATTTTGTTCGGCGTGTTCAACACCGGATGCTGCGGCGCGAGAAAAGTCACCGGCGCAGTTTCGTCGGTCACACGGTCGCCGGAAAGATGCAAGTCGAAGGGCGCGAGTTTGCTCGTTTTCAAACCGTCGGGCCGGTTGTATTGCGCGACGACCGTGCCGCCAGCCTCGACGTAAGCGAAAAGCGCGGGCAGTTGCGGCGCAAGATTGGTGCGGACATTGAACGCGCGTATGCCAGTCACCACGGCGTCAAGGCCGCGCAACTGTTCCGGCGTCAGATCCGCATCGTCAAGCATTTTGACGATGCAGCCCATCTGCTTCAGGGTGTCAGCCACGCTGTCGCCGGCTCCCGGCAGGTAGCCGACGGTGCGGCTGCGGATCGCCAGATCGAGGCTGACGGCCTTGACGCGGGCCGGCGGCTGGAGAAGCTGCTCTGGAATGTGCGGGTAGCGAATTTCGATGCGCTGGCTGTCGAAAGTGGAACTGCCAATTTTCGCGCGGACGGTGATCTCGGCGGTCGCGGCCTGCGACGGTGCGGTGACTTTGAACGAAAAATTTCCACGTTCACCGACCGACGCAAAGTGAAACGGTTGCTTTGCCGGCGTGATTTTCCAGCCCGCAGGCGCGTCCAGTGAAATTTCACCTTCGACATCCGCGCGGGACGCGACAACTTCCACGCCGACCTCATGCGACGAGGCGGGTGCGAAAAGCGCGACTTCGTTTTCGCAATGCAGCGACACTGGCGGGATGACTTTCAAGGTGCGTCGCGCTTCAAACTTGCCGGACTCGGTTCCGGCTTCGACCGGCTCATCGGCAACGACCAGCGTTTGGTCGCCGACTCGGAAAATGTATTCAACCGGAAACGCCGGAGGATTCTCCGGCTGGCCAATCAGCTTGGCGTCGGCCACGCGGAACATTCCGGCCGTCGGGTCTTCGCGCAACCAGTAAGGCTGACTCAGCGGCGTGTCGTCCGGCAGGATTTGCGTGACTTCGTCGAAGTGAAACCGTCCGTGGTTCACTGCGTTGCTCAACGGCGCGTTGTCCGGCAAAGCGGCCTCTTGTTTTGTCGCCGAAAAACGAACCGCCTGCCAATGCACGGGCCAGCTTGACGCGAGGCTCACGGCAAAATTCAAATTCATTTTTTCGCCAGGAACAACTTCGGCTTGCGGCACGGTCGTCACGACCGAAAGACCAAGGCAGGCTTGGAGGATTTTATCCAGCAGTCCGCGTTTTTCCACGACCAGCGGCCCGTTTGGCAGGGCGGCAAGTTTTTTTCGCAGCTCAAGCAGCGTGTTCACGCTCGCCGCCGGATTTTGCGGGTCAAACTTTGCGATGATTTCATCAGCCTGCCTGCCGACTTCCGCGCCGCCGGGCACGCGGTTCCATGTCGTGTCAACGCCGTCCAAAATGTCGTTCGTCGCCGGTTCGCCAGCGAGCAGTTGAAAAGTTTCCGTCCGCGCGCCACCACCGCCGCCGCCACGAAAATTGTCGAAACCTTGAGTCTTGTGCATCGCGCGGCTGCGGGCGGCCAGTTCGTTGAACGAAATGCCCAGCACCGGATCGTCGCCGCTGATTTCCAGGTGAATGTCATTCGTGCTTCCGCCGCGACTGTTCACGAGAATGCGCTTGGGCTGCCACGGAACCAGTTCTTGTTCAGGAAACGCCTGGGGATCGCCGGCGAGCTTGAACGCTTCAAGACCAAGCACCGCCGATGCCGTGTGGTGCCCGTGCGTGCCGCCCGGCTGGGTGGAAAAACGGTTGATGACCACATCCGGCCGGAATTCGCGGATGATCCGCACGATGTCGGACAAGACTTGTTGTTCATCCCAAATTCTCAGCGTCTCGCGATAGTCCTTGGAAAATCCAAAATCCATCGCGCGCGTGAAAAATTGCCGGCCACCGTCAATTCGCCGGGCGGCGAGCAATTCCTGCGTGCGCGCCACGCCGAGCTTCTCGCCGAACTCGGGGCCGAGCACGTTCTGCCCGCCGTCGCCGCGCGTGAGCGAAAGATAGGCGGTGCGATAATTGCGCCCGCGCGCGAGGTAGGCGATGAGCAGCGTGTTTTCGTCGTCAGGATGCGCGGCGATGTAAAGCACGGCGCCCATTTCACGGAAACTTTTCAGTTCCTGAAGAATGGCCGGGGCGGCAACCGGTTCCGGCAGCGCCTGGAGCGGAAAGCCAAGGACGGCCATTCCGCAAACCAGGCTCGCGAGCAGATGTCGTGGCCGAGGCAGAAACATCATTGCAAACTCGAAATGATGTCCTGATTTATTTTCACGAACGAACTGTTGGCACCTTCGGCCTTGACGGCCAGTTCACTGGACTGCTTGGCGGCGGCAATGGCACCGGCTTTGTCACCCTGCTTGGCAAGAATCTGGGCTTTAAGGTGGAGCATTTCGTAGGCAATCCGGGGATTGTCCGCCAGCCCGGCGTTCACCCAGTCGAGCGCCTTGTGCAAGTCCTGATCATGGTTGTAATAAAATGTCGCAGCCTGAAAATAAAATCCGTCGGACTTTTTATCCGGCGACGCCATCGCCGCCTCGATCTGTGGAATGAGTCTGCTCGTCAGCTCGACTTCGAATTTTATAGGCACGAGGGTTTTGTCCCAAACGAGATTGAGCCGGGCCGTCTCGTCGCGGAGGTCGGTGAATTCAATGGTGAAGGTCTCCATTGATCGGGTCAGCGGCAAAGGGGTGGCCTTGAACCGCGCGACATCGGCCTTCTCGTCATACTGAAAAGCACCCCATTGCGCCGCGCCTTTGTTGATGATGATGGTCCATTCATCTTCGCCGGGAATCGTGAACAGCGCATAAGTGCCGGAAGGAACGTCCGTGCCGTTCAATTTCACCGGCGTGCTGAACGTGATCTTGGTGGCGGCGTTTGCGCCCGTGCGCCAGACTTGGCCGTAGGGAACCAGGCCGCCAAAAATTTCGCGGCCTTTGACGCCGGGCCGGGAATAAACAATCTCGATGTCCGTCAGCCCGACGCGTTGCTTCAAAGTGCAGGCCGGGCTGGCGGCCGGAAAATCAACCTTGGGCGTCTGCGCCGGCAGGCTGAAAGCCAGCAGCCATGCGCCGGCGGACACGCAAAGGAAACGAAGCATTTTTGAGTTCATAAAACCGGCCGGTTAAAATTATTTCTGAACGGTGAACGGCGCGGAAAACTGCGTGTCCTCCCACATGATTTTCAACACGCCGCCGCCGGCGGGATTTTTTGAAATGGCTATCTCCAGTTGATCCAGCGGTTTTTCCAGCGCTTCCTTTTTCATGAAAATACGCGCGAGATCCTGGCTCTCGTCGAATTGCGTGCCCCATTGGCCGAGCTGCTTGTTGATGATCAATTTGGCCTTGCCGTCTTCCAGCGGCAAAGTGTAAAGCGTGTAAGCTCCCGCGGGAACCGTCACCGCCTCGAACACGAGCGGCTTTTGCGTGATGAGCGTCGTGGCTTCGTCCGCGCCGGTGCGCCAGACCTTGCCGTAAGGCACGAGGCCGCCCCAGATTTTGCGCGGCTCGCCGCTGCGCGGGTCTTTGGTGTAAGGCCGGCCATAAACGACCGTGACGCGGCAGCCATCAATGACCGCACTGACGGTTTCGTGGGGGCTGACACGTTTTTGTTGTGCCAGCAGCGGCAAAGCACTGGCGATCATGGCGGCGACAATGAGGGTGGATTTTAATTTTTTCATATAGTTTATCTGGTTGACGTTTTACATAATCCATCAGGCGATCGTGATTGTCTAGCTGGACGTTTTGATTATCGCGAAAGTTACCTCGGTCAGGCTTGAACGCAGGCTTGAAAGCAAAGGCAATAAAATCACCCGGTCCGGCTCCGGCAGCCAGGTGGAGTCGCCTTGGAACCGGAAAGGGGGAACGCCGGTTGCATGGCTGCGAGACCGTGACCACAGGTGTTCCGGGCGGGACATGAACCGAGCTCGATCGGATGGCCGTGCATTCGTAAAGAATTTCACCCTTCTGTCAGCATTGCAAAATTCTTCAGCAGTTGCAGTCCGACCTTCTGGCTTTTCTCCGGATGAAATTGAGTGGCGAAAACATTGTCGCGCCAGACGGACGACGCAAATTTTCCGCCGTAATCCGTGCGCGTGGCAATGATGCTTGCATCCGCCGGCTGCGGATAAAAGCTGTGGACGAAATAGACGTAGCTGCCGCTGGCGATGCCGCGATACAACGGGCAGTCGGCCTGCACAATCTCAAGCTGGTTCCAGCCAATTTGCGGAATTTTCAAGCCGTTCTTTTCCGAGAAGCGCACGACGCTGCCTTGAAAAATTCCCATTCCAACGGCGCAGGAATTGAATTCCTCGCTCTTTTCAAACAGCGCCTGATAGCCGACGCAGATGCCGAGAAAGGGTTTGCCGGTGCAGATGAATTTTCGCGAAGCTTCCAGCAATTCCTGTTTGCGCAGCGCGTTGATGCAATCGTCGAACGCGCCGACACCGGGCAGCACGAGGCCGCGCGCGTCGCCAATTTCTTCGGGCCGCTGCACGAGCCGCACGTCCGCGCCGACTTTGAGCAGGGATTTGTGGACGCTGCGCAAATTGCCGGAGCCGTAGTCGAGTAATGCAATCACGCCACCATTAAAAATCAAAAATCGAAAATGTAAAACGCAGACTACGCCGCCGGCACCTTGCGGACGCGCGCGGCAAAGTCATCAATTTCGTCCACCGACTCGAAGCCGACGTTGAGGATGTGGACGCAACCGAGGCCGAGGACGAACTTCACCGATTCGTCGCGGCGCGCGTCGTCATTGCGCAGCCGGCCTTCGCCGATGATTTTCATGCCGATGACGCCCTTGCCGGCGGCGTGCAGCTTTTGCAAGACCGGCACGACTTTTTCGGGTGAGCCGTCCATGCTCATGCCGTAAGGATTGATGCGCGTGTGGACGGAATCCACCCACGGTTCCGCCGCCGCCGCTTCGAGCGCGGCAATGGAGTGACACGAAACGCCGAGCGCGCGGATTTTTCCCTGCGACTTCAGTTTGGCCAGAATGTCCATCTGCTTGTTCAGTTGCGCCGGCCAGTCCGGAGCGGTGACGCAATGCAGCAGCAGCAAATCAATGTGGTCCGTTTTCAATTCTTTCAGGAAGCGCGTGACCACGACATCGGCGTCAGGCCGCTCCGGTTCGGGAATGCCGCCGCCGCCCCACCAGATTTTCGAGATGAGCGAGTAGCTGTCGCGCGGCAAACCGTCGAGCGCCGCCGCCACGCCCTGATGCGAGCCGTAAAGATCCGCCATGTCGTAAGTCCGCACTCCGCGATCATAGGCGTCGCGCACCAATTTTTGGAAAACGTCGCGGCCTGTGCGCGTCTGATTGGATGAACGGTCGCTGCCGTGGGTGCCGGTGCCCATGCAGACGCGGGTGAATTTCAGATCCGTCTTGCCGAGCTGCACCGGCGCAAACGGGTCGTGAAATTTGGCGGAGGGATTTTCCACCGCGCCGAGCTGCGCGCCCAGCAGGATGCCACCGGCGCCGATGGCGGATTTTTTGATAAACTCACGGCGTTTGATGTTCATGGCATTTTTCCTTTCCAAAAAATTCAGGCGTTGGCCAGTTCGCGCTCGGTTTTCAACCGCAACTGCCCGCACGCGGCGTCAATGTCGTGGCCTTTCTCGCGGCGGAGCGTGGCGGTGACTTTCTGTTTTTCCAGCGCTGCCAGGAATCCTTCGCAAACCTCGTCGCTCGGACGCTGCCACGGCAAATCTTCCACTTTGTTGCAGGGAATCAAGTTCACTTTCGCATAAAGCTTTTTCGCGAGCGTGGCCAGCGGCCGGGTTTGTTCCAGCGAATCATTGATGCCCGCAATCAATATGTATTCCAGCGTGATCATTCGGCCCTTGAGCTTTTGATAAGCCTCGCACGCGGCCGTGAGTTCGGCGAGCGGATATTTTTTATTCACCGGCATAAGGCGGTTGCGCACGGCGTCCGTCGCGCCGTGCAGCGAAATGGCCAGCCGGAACTGCATCGGCTCGACCGCGAGCCTGCGGATCTGCGGCGCGAGGCCGCTCGTTGAAATCGTGATCTTCCGCGCGCCGATGCCGCCGCCCCACGGCGCGTTCAGGATTTTGAACGCCTTGATCAAATTGTCATAATTCGCCAGCGGCTCGCCCATGCCCATGACGACGAGGTTGTCCACAAGCCGGGTTTTCAGTTTCAAGGGTTCAGTGTTCAGTCCGTCAGTGTTTTCCGGCTGAACACTTGAAATTGAGCGCTTCAAACTCGCCGCCGCATGCCACCGTTCCACCGCCAGAATTTGCTCCACGATTTCATGCACGCCGAGATTGCGCTTCCAGCCGTCGAGGCCGCTCGCGCAAAACTTGCAGCCGTAGGCGCAGCCGACCTGTGTGGAAATGCAGAGCGTGCGCCGGTCGCTCGCCTCGCCGTAAAGCGCCGGGTTGGCGGGAATCAAGACGCTCTCGATAAATTGTCCATCCGCCAGCTTCCAGAGAAATTTCTGCGTGGTGTCAGCCGCGCCCTGCTTGCGGGCGGGTTCGATTGTCTGGAGCGAAAATTGTGCGCGTAATTTTTCGCGCAAAGCTTTCGGCAGATTCGTCATCACGTCCCAGCTTGCGGCGCGGCGGACGTAAAGCCAGTCGAGCAGTTGCGCGACGCGATAGGCCGGTTCGCGCCAGGCTTTGAACTGAACTTCCAATTCCTCGCGGGTCAATGATTTGATGTCAGGCGGCACGCGGTCAATTTACGCGGTGCGCGGCTGCAAACCAAGCGGCGATTAGGCTTCAATCCGGGAAGTTTTGGAGGAAGCCGGCTTGCATCCGGTTGTAATCATCCCATTGATTGCCGGCCACGGGCTGTTCTGAACCGCGCGGAACCGTGACCAGCATGGGCACTTTCCATTTCCAATGTTCGACATGGCCATCGGCGAAGGAAAGATCAGAGGCTTGATTGTGACGATTGCCGGGAACGTCCCACCAGTAACCCAGGCTCCACGCATCGGTTTCGACGGGAATGCCGAACTCGGTGTCCATGATTTCATTTTCATTCACATCCAGAAAAATAATCAGCCCCGTCGGCGTCGGGTCTCTAACCTGTGTGAATTTGCTGTAGTGCGGGATTTCGGTCGCAATCTCGCCGTCATAAACCAGGCCGTTGACCGACTGGCTCAGGTTGTAACTGCGCAGCCGCACCGGAGCTAAGACCGTGCCGCCGTGGGTTTGGACGGTGGACGTGTCGGCGGGGCAATGATAAATGGGAACCGAGGCGTTGTATTGAAAAAGCAGGCCGCCGCTGATGCCAAGCGAATTCGTGTCAAAGATGGCGAGATTGGTGCACCACGAAGGGCCGGTGTCCAGCGGCTGGTCGGAAACGATGTCGTAAACAAAATTATTGGGCGGCAGGCTGTCGTTGTTGTCCAAACCGTAAAGGTGGGTGCAGAGTTGCAGTTGTTTGAGGTTGTTCATGCAGCCGATGTTTTTCGCCGTGGCCTTGGCTCTGCTCAAGGCCGGCAGCAGCAGCGCCGCCAGAATGGCGATGATGGTGATGACCACCAGCAGCTCAATCAGCGTGAAGCCGGCGGCACGCTGCTGGCGCGGACATTTACCTGGCGGCAGTTGGCTCATGGCGAATCATGGGAAACGTATTCCAACCCGCCGCCTTCGCAACTGGAATTTAATTGACCAGCAGTTCTAATTCGCGCGTTCCTTTGTCCGTCAACTGCCAGCGGCCGCCGCGCTGCACCACCAGCCGGCGGCACGGATGCGCGTGGTATTCCGCCTCGTTGACCGAGAGCAGTTGAAACTTCGCCGCGCCCTTGATTTCCGACGCGGCACGCGGCAGGAGCGCGAAGGCGACGCCGTTGTAGTTCAAGGCCACTTCGTAGCCGGCCACGCCTTCCTGGTCGGCGCGCGGATTTTTCAGGACGAGCGGCGCATAGCGTTTCAAATACGGAAAACTCGTCGCGCGCACCAGCACGCGGCATAGTTCGGTCTGACCGCGCACGAAATTCAGCAGGCTGAATTTCCCGCTGCGCTCGCCCAGCAGAATGTCGCGCGGATCCAGGCCGTTCAGGTTCTGTCCGTTCCAGATGCCGTGATCATTGCGTTCGCCGGGGAAGTTCTTCCGATACCAGTCTGAAAAATTTTCGTTCACGAACACGTTCAGTTCAAAGTGGCAATGCGCGCGTTCCTTGCCGATGCGTTCGCTGGTGTTGGACGTGCGGCCCATGATGGCGATGACCTCGCCGGCCCTGACCGTTTTGCCGGCGGCGACGCCGGGCTGGACTTCGCTCAAGTGCGCGTAAAGCGAATAAATTTCCAGGCCTTCGACGACATGCCGGATGACGATGTATTTGCCGTAGTTCGACAGCGCCGCCCTGGTGCTGACATAAACGACCGTGCCGTCAGCGGTGGCCATGACGGGATCGGCCGGTTCGCCGTGCCGGTCGGTCTGCAAATGGCGGATGTCAAGGCCCTCGTGCATCTGCCAGCCATCGCTGCGCACGCAGCCGAAGCTGCCGCTGGTCCACGGCTTGTCGGGCGCGGTGGACGCGAAAAATTTCAATTCCTGGCCCGGCTCGTAAAGCGCATGATTCGCCGTGGGAAACTGGAACGGGGTTTGGGCGGACGACGTGACGGCATAAAACACCGCGACCTCGAGGGTGGCGAGCAGGGGACGCTTCATTTCGACTTGTCCTCGGCGTTCTTTTTGGCGTAGGCGTTCAATCCTTTGACGAGTTGCTCGGCCTCGTCACGCGAGGCGTCGGGCGTGAAGGCCAGCGTGCCGCTGGCCATGCGCCGGTTGATGAGGGGCGCGGCCAGCCAGCGTCCGTTCGCCAGCTTGTCGCCCCACTGGCCGAAAAGGACCAGGTGCTTTCCGGGGCTGGCCGCCGAAAATTGTTCCAGCGTCCAACTGCCGGTTTCATCGAACTTCACTTCCACCGCAAATCCGCCCGGCGAGGCCATCAGCCTGGCGGCGGTGATGTTCTCTTCGGTCAAAATTGGTTCGGTCACAATGCTGATCATCACCGGTTCGGACCGCAGCACGGAAACTACCTTGCTGTTGCTGGCCCGGTTTGCGTCGCTTTCAATATGGATGCGCAGGGCCGCCATCTGTTTGTCTTCCTTTTTGCCGGTGGCGCAGCCCGCCGCCAGCACCAGTGCCACGGCCAGCAGCAAATAAAGATTGAATCGTCGTCCGTAAAAATTCATAGTGCGCATACCAAATCGCAACCAGCGAACAAAGTAAAGAAACATATGGGAAGACAATACAACAAAACCGAACACAAAAAACGCCGCAACGCCTACATCAAACGCAAAAAGGCCGTCATCAAGACGAAGAAAGCCGCCGCGGCCACTGCCGCGAAAAAGTAGCCGCCGCGAAAAAACCTCGGGCCGTCCAAGCGGGCGGCCTTTTTTATTTCCGTGGTGATTTCATAAAAGCCGGATTGCGCCGTCCGGATTCATCACGGCGACCGCCTTGAAAATGTCGCGCTGTCCGCAAAACGCCACGTCCGCGCGCAGTTCGGGGATCGCCAGCAGGTGCCGCGCATTTTGCGAGCCGGCCAGCACCGCCGGCAGATCGGCCTTGGCGGCGAGAAAAGTGCGGCTGGCAATTTCCGTGGCGTCCGAAAATTCACCGCCGAGCAGCCCGGCCAGCGCGCCCGCCGCCAGCACATCCTCCAGTGCCACGCCTTCGCCCGTGCCGGCGCAGACGAGCAAGATCTCTTCCGGCACCGACAAGTTCAAAAACTTCGCCGTCGCCGCCAGATTCAAAAAGGACGCCGCCAGAATTATTTTCGCGCCGGCGCCGGCGCGGAGGGCGCGGGTGCCGTTCGTGGTGGTGCTGACAATGGTTTTACCGCGCACTTTTTCCGCGCGGAACTCGCGCGGCGAATTGCCGAAATCAAAATCAATCCCGCCCGACAGCGCGGCGCGGATTTTCACGCCATCGCGCTCGCCGGCGAGCAGCACGTCCGGCGACTGCCGGCGGCGGGCGACGGCCTCGGCAATTTCGCCGACGGGGATGATTTCTCGCGCGCCGTTTTGCAGCGCGGTGACGAAGGTGCTGGTGGCACGCAGGATGTCGAACACGACGCATGCCGTGGCGCGCAAATCGCGGCGGGCGAGCGCGGGCAGTTCCGCCGGCGTCAGGAGAGTGTCAATTTTCATTGGGTGTCGCGCGAATGACGCGAAAGCGGCAAGGGGTTTGTCCCGCCGCAGTGGGCTTATGAAAGCTGAATGCCAATTTTCTGTCCAGCGCACTTTTGATTTCGACTTTAGCACGCCTTAACAGAGGAGGGTTTACAATTTCCACTTGCGCCAGCGCAGTTCGTTGCTAAAGTTCTGCTCCGTTTCCATCCGCCGGTTGCGGCGGTTTTTGTTTTTTAACCCGAAATCATTTTATCTGTGAAAGTATTTTCCGGCACGGCGAACGAGCCTCTGGCCCGCGCCATCTGCAAGTCCATCGGCGTCGAACTGGGCAAATGCACCATTTCACCGTTCCCCGACGGCGAGACGTTCGTGAAGGTCGAGGAGAATGTGCGCGGCGAGGATATTTTCATCATCCAGCCGACCTCGCCACCGACGAACCATAATCTGATGGAGTTGTTCATCATCATTGACGCGCTGCGCCGCGCGAGCGCCGCGCGCATCACCGCCGTCATGCCCTTTTACGGCTACGCGCGCCAGGACCGCAAGGACCAGCCGCGCGTGCCCATCACGGCCAAACTGGTGGCGAACCTGCTCGTGGCTTCCGGCGTGAACCGGATTCTGGCGATGGATCTGCACGCGCAGCAAATCCAGGGTTTTTTCGACATTCCGGTGGATCACCTCTACGCCGCGCCGGTGATGTATGATTATTTGAAGAAAAAAGATTTGTCGAACCTGGTGGTGGTCAGCCCGGATGCGGGCGGCATCAAGATGGCGCACGCTTATTCCCAGACCTTGGAGGCGGAGCTGGCCATCGTCGCCAAGCGCCGCAAGAGCGCGACGGAAGTGGAGAGCATGGCGGTGATCGGCGAGATTGACGGGAAAAATGTTTTGCTGGTGGACGATTTGACGGAAACGGCGGGGACGCTCACGATGGCGGCGGCGGCCTTGAAAGCCAAGGGCGCGAAACGGGTCATGGCCTGTGTTTCGCACGCGCTGCTCAATGACGTGGGCATCGAAAGATTGCGTAAATCTGTTATTGACGAATTGATAACTACTGATACAGTCCAACGCCCTGCGATTGACGGCGTGAAGATCACCACGCTGTCGGTGGCGGGACTTTTAGGCGAAGCCATCAAGCGGATTCATAGCAATTCGTCGGTCAACTCGCTTTTTGAGTTCAAAGGCGGACGCACGAGCTGAGCGCCGCCACAATAAATTTTATAAAATGAAATCTGTAGCATTGAAAGCGTATCCGCGTTCGCAGGTGCAGCGCGCCGAAGTCACCAAGCTCCGCCGCGCCGGCCGCGTGCCCGCGACCATTTACGGCCGCCAGAACCAGCCGCAGAACATCGAAGTGGATTTCGAGGAAATCACCGACCTCCTGCATCATTCCGTCTCGGAAAACGTGCTGGTGGATTTGTCCGTGGAAAACGACGCCCGCGCCAGGCGCCTCGCGCTGGTGCAGGAAGTCCAGCACCATCCGTTGAGCGCCAAGGTGCTGCATGTGGATTTGCACGAAGTCGGCGAGAATGAAAAAATCACGGTTTTAGTCCCGGTGGAAACCACCGGCGAGCCGGCCGGGGTCAAGAACGGCGGCGGCACGCTGGAACACGTCATGTTCAAGCTCAAGGTCCGCTGTCTGCCAAAAGACATGCCGGAGCAGATTTTCATTGACGTAAGTCCGCTGGAAATTGGCAAGTCCATCCACCTGGGTGCGGTCGTGGCGCCGGCAGGCGTGGAAATTTTAGGCGACAAGACCCGCACCGTCGTGGCTGTGGCCGCGCCGCGCGCCGAGGAAGAAGTGCCAGTGACTGCTGCGGCTCCGGCGGCGGGCGACGTGGAAATGACCAAGGAAAAGACGGAAGAAGGCGCCGAAGGCGCTGTGCCGGCCAAAGGCGAGGTGAAGGCCGATGCGAAAGCGGGCGACAAGAAGGCCGAAGCCAAGGGCGGCGACAAAAAAGCCGAGGCCAAGCCCGAAGCCAAACCCGAGGCCAAGCCCGCCAAGCACGAGTCAAAGAAGAAGAAATAATTTTCGCGGCGGCAGCCGCCCCCGCGCATGGAGCCGATGCACCTCATCGTGGGTTTGGGGAATCCGGGCGCGGATTATGCCAAAACCCGCCACAACGCCGGTTTTTTGCACGTCGAAAAACTGGCCGGGAAGTGGAAGGCGGACTGGTCGAAGGAACGAAAGTTTCAGGCGCGCGTCGCGCGGGCGGAACGCGACGGGGGAAAAGTCCTGCTGGCCGAGCCGCAGACGTTCATGAACTTGAGCGGCGAGTCGGTCGGCGCGCTGGTGCAGTTTTACCAGTTGCCGCTGGAAAAGATTTTGGTGGTCGTGGACGATGCGGATCTGCCGCTGGGCGAAATCCGGCTGCGGCCCGGCGGCGGCAGTGGCGGGCATCACGGGCTGGAATCCGTCATGCAGCATCTCGGCTCGCGGGAATACGCGCGGCTGCGAATCGGGATCGGGCGCAAAGACGCGGCGCGGCAGATCACCGGCCACGTGCTCGGCAAATTCAGCGCCGAAGAATGTGCGCGGCTGGAAAAAGTTTTGGAACGGGCGGCCGGCCAGCTTGAGTGCTGGTTGAGCGCGGGGCTGCAAAAGGCCATGTGCCAATTTAACGGAGTTGTTGACTCCACGAACGAAGAAAAATGAAAAAATACGAAGGTCTGTTCATCCTGAACCTGTCTGGCAAAGAAGAAGGCGTGAAAGACGCCCTCGACAAGATTTCCACCGAGATCACCGCCGCCGGCGGCAAGATTGAGACGGTGCAGAAAATGGAGAAAAAGGCGTTTGCCCGCATTGCGGACAAGCGCCACAGCTCCGGCTTCTACGCCAACGTCATTTTTGAAGGCACGCCGACGATCGTGGCGCAATTGCAGAAAAAATTCTCGTTCAGCGAGGACGTTTTCCGCGTGCTGTTCACGCTGGTGCCGGAGCCGAAACCTGCGAAGTAATTTGCCATTGATTTTATGGCCAGCTTCAACAAAGTCATCCTGGTGGGCAACCTGACGCGCGATCCCGAACTGCGCTACACGCCCAAGGGAACGGCCATCGCCAAGATCGGCCTCGCGGTCAACCGCGTCTGGACGAATGAAGCCGGCGAGAAAAAAGAAGAAGTCACCTTTGTGGACGTGGATGTCTTCGGGCGCACGGCGGAAAACGTCGGGCAGTATATGCGCAAGGGCCGTCCGATTTTGATTGAAGGCCGTCTTCGCCTGGATCAATGGGACGACAAGCAGACCGGCCAGAAAAAAAGCAAGCTCGGGGTCGTGGCGGAAACAGTTCAATTTCTCGGCAGTGCGCCCGGGGCCGGTGAAGGCGGCGCTTCTGCTGCTCCGCGTCCGGCCCGGCCCGCCGCCGCGCCGAGCGCGCCTCCAGCCGAACCCGTCGAAGGCGACGCCGCGCCCGAAAGCGACGACGTCCCGTTCTGATTAACTTTTCAAGAACGCGTCTCTCACCAGCAAAATTCAACCATTTAACCACCAACCAATTTTCGTATGGCAAAAACTGAAGTCATCCTCACGCACAACATCGTCGGCCTCGGCGGTGAATCCGACAATGTCCGCGTCGCCGCCGGCTACGCGCGCAACTATCTTTTCCCGCAGCGCCTCGCCGTGCCGGTCACGTCGGCGAACAAGCGCCAGATCGAGTCGCTCAAACAGCGCCGCGCCGAACGGGAGGCGCATGAGTTCAACGCCATGAGCGAACTTGCCAAGGGCATTTCCAAGCTGATCTGCGTCATCAAAGTCAAGACCGGCGAGGAGGGCAAGCTGTTCGGTGCCGTCACCGCCGGCATGATCGCCGACGAACTCAAACACCAGTTTGACATCACGCTCGACAAGAAGAAAATCCAGCTTGAACACGCCATCCGCGCCACGGGAGAATATGAAATAGCCTTGAATCTCCACGCCGAGGTGAAGAGCACGCTCAAGGTGCATGTTGAAAGCACCACGCCGGCGGCGGCTCCAGCGGAGGCGTCTGCGGAAGAGAAACCTCATTCCGAAAAACGCGGCAAACGTCACGAAGATGAAAAGGCCGGGACGACCGAAGCCAGGCCCAAGGCGGCCAAGGCGGTCAAGGCCGAAAAAGCCGCGAAAGCGCCCAAGGCTGAAAAGAAGATCAAAGCCGATTAAGCAAGATCCTTATTTCCTCCAAGCCGTCTGGCGATTCCAGACGGCTTGTTTGTTTTATCCGGCTGCCAGATTTTTTTTGGGGAAGTGGAATCACTTGCGGTCCGCAGTCCGGTCAGGCATTATCAAACAATTCCAATTAAGCCTGCGTTGGCGTTTTCACAAACCCTTTGCACTTGGGCGCCGTGGAATTAATTATGCAGGCGGCCATCGTATTACTATTATGACTCAAGTTTCTGACAAAACGATTCGTTCGCCGGTCTCGCGTGAACATAAAATGAAGTTTGGCGTCAACACGTTTCTCTTTGCATCGCCGTTCACCAACCGGAGCACCCGGCTGTTCCGGCAGTTCAAGACGTGGGGATTTGACGGAGTGGAAATCGCGGTGGAGAACCCGGCGGACATTGATCCGCTCTTCGTCAAGGCGCAGCTCGACCGCCACGGGCTGGCCTGCACTTCCGTTTGCGCCTGTTTCCCGCCAAGCCGCGATTTGCGCGGAACCAAGGCGCAGCAGCAGGCGACGATCATTTATATGCGGCAGCTCGTGGACATCGCGGACGAGCTGGGCACGGACATCATCATGGGGCCGCTCTATTCGGCGACGGGCCGGTCGGAGGCGGTTCCGGTGCCGGAATACCGGCGGCAATGGCGGACCGTCCGCAATCACCTCAAGACCATCTGCGATCATGCCGGAGCACATGGGAAAGTGATTTGCATGGAGCCATTGAACCGGTTTGAATCGGATTTTTTGAACACGGTGGAGCAGGGGCTGCAGATGATCCGCGAAGTGGACAGCCCCGCGCTGAAGCTTTTGCTCGACACCTTCCACATGAACATCGAGGAGAAGCATCCGGCGGACGCCGTCCGCCGCGCCGGCCGGCATGTCGGCCATGTTCACGCGAGCGCGAGCGACCGCGGCACGCCGGGCAACGACCATGTGGACTGGCCGGGAATTGCCGGCGCGTTGAAGGACATCGGCTATTCCGGCGCGGTGGTGATCGAGTCCTTCACCCAGGATGTGAAGGTGATTGCGCGCGCGGCGGCCATCTGGCGCAAGATTGAACCGAACCGGGATGACATCGCCCGCAAAGGCCTGGCCTTCCTGAAAAAAACGCTGCAATAAAATCCGCAATCCGCCGCCGAAGTTTTCTTCTGTGAAAAATCAGCTTTAACCTTATGAGAACCCTTGCTTCATTGTTGTTGCTGTCGCTGATCGCCTTCGCCCCGGGCGTTGGCCGGTGCGCAGACAAAAGAATCGTCATGATCGCCGGCAAGCCGAGCCACGGCCCCGGCGAACACGAGCATCGCGCCGGCCTGCTGCTCTTCCAGAAATGTCTCGCGGGCTTTCCCGGTATCCAGGTGGAAGTTTATTCCAACGGCTGGCCGGCGGATCCCGCCGTGCTTCAGGGTGCGGCGGCCATCGTGATTTACAGCGACGGCGGGGCCGGGCATCCGGCGTTGCAGGACGATCATTTGCAGCAGCTCGGCGCGCTGCTGAAACAGGGCACCGGCCTGGCCTGCATCCATTACGCCGTCGAGCCGACCATCGAAAAAGGCCAGACCGAATTCATTGACTGGATCGGCGGCTGCTTTGAAATCAACCGCTCGGTCAATCCCGTGTGGGAGGCGGATTTCAAATCCCTGCCGGATCATCCCATCTCGCGCGGCGTGAAGCCGTTCAAGATCAAGGACGAATGGTATTTCAACATGCGCTTCCGCGACGACCTGCAGGGCGTCACGCCGATTCTCGCCGCCGTGCCGGGAGCGGACACGATGAGCCGCGCCGACGGCCCGCACGAGGGCAATCCCGCCGTGCGTGCCGCCGTGAAACGCGGCGATCCGCAAATTGTGGCGTGGGCCGGCGAACGGACGGACGGCGGACGCGGCTTTGGCTTTACCGGCGGGCATTATCATAAGAACTGGGGCAACGAGAACATGCGCAAGCTGGTGCTGAACGCCATTCTCTGGGTGGCCAAAGTCGAAGTGCCGCCGGACGGCGTGCCATCCACCGTCACCGCCGCCGATCTCGCGCAGAATCTCGATCCGAAATGACCGAGCGCGCCTGTTCCGGGCAACGGCCCTGCGGAGGCCCAAGCGTCGGCCCGCTCTTTTTGGCCTTGGAATAAAAGATTTGACTCGCAGACCCGCCGGTCCTATTGCTGGCTGCGGATTTTATGGGTGCCGCTTGTCAGAAGTGGTCTTTTGCCCGCACGCCTCGAGAAAACCTTCGGACGCGACAACAGAGCTTTATCGTTTCCACCCCATTCTGGTTGTCGTTTCACCCCGGCACGGCCGTGGCGATCCGGCAAAAGCGCTTTTTTACCCCAGCCACGGCGGTGGCGCCTCGAAACGACGGTCGTTTCGACCGGACACGGCGGTGGCCGGCCGGCAAAAGCGCTTTTATCGCCCGGACACGGTCGTGGCTGCCCGAAACGACAGTCGTTTTACCCGGCCACGGTCGTGACCGGCCTGCGAAACCGCTTTTATCACCCAGCCACGGCGGTGGCATGCCAAAACGACGGTCGTTTTGCCCGGAAACTGCCGGCGTCCAGTCGGAAATGCTTTATTTACTGATGGTTGCATCAATCCCCTTTTTTCATCCCGGCGTTGCCGGTGGACTGCGGCAACCGGCTGCCGCTTGGGAACGAGGCGTCCCGCCGGCGGGTTGGCCGGGCGTCTCGCCCGGCGATGGAACTGGCAGCGAGACGCCGCCAGCACCCGCAGCCGGGGACGGCTGCGCTACCTCTGAGCCGGTTCAGGGGTTCAACACGCAAAGTCCGGTTTCGGGGAATTCTCACCCCGGCCCTCTCCCCCAACTATCGTTGGCGGAGGGGAGGAACGCGCGCCGCGTTTTTGGCAAAGCCGGCGGCGGGAGGGCGGCGGAACGCGAGTTGTCTCCACTCGCAGCGCTGCGCCAGACTTTGGCGCGCAGAACTTGTCAGCCGCCGCTGCCCGTCCACGGGCTGCGGATGGGGACCATCCGCACTCCGGGAAAAGCGGGTGAGAAACCAAAGGGAACTGACCGTGGCGGAAAGAATTGAACCAATGAAACAAATCGGAATATGAAAACGAACCAAAACCCGATTGGGATCTGCCTGCTGGCCGCCGCGCTGCTGCCTGCCGTGGCCCGGGCGCAATTTGATTATGCCGCTGATAATGGCGCGCTCACGATTACCGGATATCAAGGCCCGGGCGGGACGGTGTCCGTCCCCGGCGTGATCAATGTCAACGGCACCAACCTGCCGGTGGTCAGCATTGGGACCCGGGCCTTTGACGCTTGCACCAACCTCACCAGCGTCATTCTCCCCGACAGCGTCGTCAGCCTCAACTGGGGCGCGTTTCAATACCGATCCAGCCTGACCAATGTGACGTTTGGCAGCGGGCTGGCCAGCATCGGGGGCGATGCCTTCTATTTCTGCACCAGCCTGACCGGCATCGCCATTCCCGGCAGCGTGACCAATATCTGGCCGCAGGCGTTTTACCACTGCACGAACCTGACTGTGGTGACGATCGCCAACGGGGTTGCCGCCGTGGGCGAGTCCGCGTTTGCCTACTGCTCCAGTTTGACGAACGTCACGCTGCCCGGCAGCCTCACCAACCTTGGAACCGGGCCGTTCGCCGGTTGCACCTCGCTGACCAACATCACGGTGGCGGCGACCAATCCCGCCTTTTGCAGCGTGGCCGGAGTTTTATTTGACCGGAGTCAGACCACGCTCATCCAATATCCCGGCGGCCTGGCCGGCAGCTACCAGATTCCAGCCGGCGTCACCAACCTGGCGAGCTCCTCATTTCTGGGCTGCGCGGGTCTGACGGCGGTCAGCTTTCCCGATGGCCTCGTGACCATCGGCGACTACGCGTTCAAATCCTGCTCGGCCCTGAGCAGCGTGGTCCTGCCCGGCAGCGTGACAGATTTCGGGAATGACACGTTTGAATCCTGCACCGCATTGACCAACGTCATCATTCCCGAAAGCGTCACCGGCATCGGGGATTACGCTTTCTCGACCTGCGGCAAGCTGACCAGCGTGACCATTCCCGACAGCATCGCGGCCATCGGGAATTATGCCTTTGCTTACTGCGCCGGTTTGACCAATGTCACGATCCCCGGCAACGTCTCCAGCCTCGGCGAATATGCCTTTGCCGGTTGCGGCAATCTCGAGGGCGCTTTTTTTGAAGGCGACTACCCCCTGAGCCTGGGCCCTTACATTTTCTACGCCGACGACAGTGCGACGGTCTATTATTTGCCGGGCAGCCAAAATTGGTCCGGCGGGTCGTGGTTTGACCACCAGAACAGCCTGCTGGTGGAGTGGAATCCGCAGGCGCAGACGGGCGACGGTGCTTTCGGCGTGCGGAGCGACCAATTCGGTTTCACCATCACCGGCGCCACTAACCTCCCGGTTGTGGTGGAAGCCAGCACCAACGTCAGCGGCGCGTGGAGTGTTCTGCAATCCTTGAGCCTCACGAACGGCGCGTGCTTCTTCAGCGATCCGCAGTGGACGAATTATCCGGGCCGCTTCTACCGGCTCCGTTCGCCGTGAGCTCTCACCCGCCATTCATTATGAACAGACCTAGATCCCCGTTTCATATTTGCCTGCTGGGGGCGATGCTGCTGCTGCCCGCCGTGGTGCAGGCGCAATTCACGTTCACCACCAACAACGGCGCACTCGCCATCACGGGCTACACGGGACCCGGCGGGACCGTGGTGATCCCGGAAACAACCAATGGCTATCCAATTACCGCCATCGGCGACCTTGCGTTTTTTTACTGTGGAAGCCTTACCAACGTCGTGATCCCCCAAAGCATCACGAACATCGGAATCGAGGCGTTCGACAACTGCAGCAGCCTGACCGGCTTCACAGTTGACGCCCTGAACTCCTTTTACAGCAGTGTGGACGGGGCCTTGTTTGACAAGCAGCAAACCACGCTTATCCAATTTCCTGAAGCGATTGCCGGTGGCTACGCCATTCCCGGCACGGTCACCAACATCGCGGACTTTGCGTTCGATTACTGCACCGGCCTGACCCTCGTGACCATCCCCGACAGCGTCCTGCGCATTGGCAACGTGGCGTTCGATTCCTGTGACAGCCTGACCAATGTCACGATCGGCAACAACGTCACCTATATCGGCGGCAACGCATTTTCCTTCTGCACCCGCCTGCCAAACGTCACCGTGCCCGACAGCGTCACCACCCTCGACAGCGCGGCATTCGAAGATTGCGCCAGTCTGACTGGACTGAAGATCGGCAACCAAGTCCGCAGCCTGGGAAACGGGGCCTTCAGTTCATGCGCCAGTCTGACGAACGTCACCATGCCCGTTAGCGTCAAGGCCATTGGCGACTACGCATTTGCCTGGTGCACCAACCTGACCCGGGTTTATTTCCAAGGCGACGCCCCAGTTGTCGGCTTTGGGGTATTCAGCCGGGACACGCTGCAGGTCTATGCCTTGCCCGGAACCACCGGCTGGGCGGCGTTCACCGCCAACACCGGTCTTTCGACGATTCCCTGGCTGCTGACAAAACCGACAATCCTTGATTTTGAGCCGAACTTTGGCGTTCAGACCAACCGGTTTGGTTTCACCATCTCTTGGGCAACCAACCCCTCTATTGTCGTGGAAGCCTGCACGAATCTGGCCGATCCCGCTTGGCAGTCGGTGCAGACCAACACGCTCACCGAAGGGACGGCCTATTTCAATGATCCGCAGTGGACGAATTATCCCGGCCGCTTCTACCGCCTCCGCTCTCCTTAAACTCTCACCGCGCATTTGAATATGAAAACAAAACAAAACCTGCTCGGAATCTGCCTGCTGGCCGCCGTGCTGCTGCCCACTGTAGTGCAAGCGGACTGCCTTTCTTATCCTTTTTACTACACAGTGAACAACAACAGCGCCACCATCACCGGATACGTTGGATTGCCCGGGGCGGTCAACATCCCAAGCGCAATCAGTTCCTACACAGTCACCGGCATTTCAGCAAATATATTCAATCAGCTTAATCCGGGCTATCAGAACCAAGTGAGCAGCATCAGCATTCCGGACACAGTTACGAACATTGACCCCTATACTTTCGCCAATTGCTATGTGTTGACCACGATAACCGTCAATGCCACCAATCCTGCTTACAGTAGCGTTGGCGGTGTCTGATTCGATAAAACTCAAACGGCGTTGTTGCAATATCCGCGGGCCAGGACGGGCTCCGCCTACACCGTTCCCGCCACCGTGACCAACATTGGCCCCGGGGCGTTTTTTGCCTGCGGTTTAAGCAGTGTTTTAATTCCTGCGGCCGTCACGGCCATTGCCTTCGATGCACTGAACGGATGCGGCAGTCTCACGAACATCGCTGTGGACTTGGGCAATTCGGCTTATAGCAGCGTGGCAGGGATACTTTTTGACCGGAATCAAACTTCAATCATCGCTTTCCCAGCAGGTCTTGGGGGCGCTTATTTGGTTCCCGCCTTGGTTACCAATATCGCAACCGATGCCTTCGCAAGTTGCACCCGTCTGACGAAGGTAATAATTTCCCCTGGTCTGGCCAGCGTCGGGAATTGGGCGTTTCAAGAATGCTCACATCTTACCAATTGCACTCTGCCCGGCGTCGTCGTCAGCATTGGCGACGGCGCATTCGCCAATTGTCAGGTGCTTTCGAACCTGAGTTTGCCAGACAGTATTACCAACCTTGGCCAGTGGGCGTTCAAAGAATGTCCGGCCTTGACGCGCATGACAATCGGAAACAATGTCAGTTGTATTTCCACCGGGGCTTTTTATTTTTGCACGGGCCTGACCAATGTCACGATAAGTGCCAGCGTCACGAATATTCAACCGCAGGCTTTCCTCAATTGTTCAAGCCTGACCAGCATTTATTGTCTTGGAAACGCCCCGATGACCAATGCCACTCCCATGTTTTACAGCGCGACCAATACAATCGTCTATTACTTGCCCGGAACAGTGGGTTGGGGCGCAATGTATAACGGTTGTCCAACCATGTTGTGGAATCCGCAGGCGCAAACCGGCGATGGCAATTTCGGCGTGCAGACGAATCGCTTCGGCTTCAACATCACCGGCACAACGAACATTCCCATCGTGGTGGAAGCTTGCACCAACTTCGTTGGTGCGTGGGCGGCGTTGCAATCCGTGAGCCTCACAAACGGTTCGTGCTATTTCAGTGACCCGCAGTGGACGAATTATCCCCGCCGCTTCTACCACATTCGCTCCCCGTGAGAGATGCGGATTGGTTCTGGTGGCTGCAAATATGCCAGCCTTGACGGGCTTTTGGAAAACCGGCCTTCGATCACTTTGCCGCGTAGCCGGGCTTGGGCTTGCCGTCGGCATCAAGCTTGTCGCAGGCCCAGAGCAAACCGCGCGTCACGAGATCCAGATAGCGCGCGTCCGCCACGGTTTCGTTGTTGTGGCCGATGGTGGTGGAAAAAACACGTGTCTTGCCTTTGTAAATGTTCACCCAGGCGACGACAAAGTCATTCGTCCGCTGCGGTTCGCCGGCCTGGGTTTTGATCACTTGCGTTCCGTGCGCCAGCGCGTGCGCGGTGTCCCACACTTTGATGTTGTTGTAATGCTCTTCGTGAATCGTCGTCCAATCCGCGAGGCCGGTGGTGATGGGATGGGTCGTGTCGGTGAATTTGATGGCAATCGGCTCCTGCGGGCCGTGGCCGCTGGACTGGAGGCCGAGGTATTCATACCAATGGGCGTTCGGCGCGGCGGCGGGCAATGGCTTGCTGAAATCGCCGAAGCGGTAGCAGTGCATGGCGCAATGCAAGTTCACGCCGGGAATGCCGTCCTGGTGCGGCGCGAGCACGCCTTGAATGACCGCCGGGTCGTTGATGTCCGCCGCACATTCGTCGTGGATGACGACGTCATAGCCTTTGGCGTAATCCGGGTGGCCGTAGATCGGCAGCGCGGGGCGTGTGCTGTCGTCGTCGACGTAGATGATGTCCACGGTGACGTTCGCCCGCGCCTCGAGGCCCTGCTTGAGGATGTCTTTCTGATGGGCGTAATCGTGGCAGCAGCCGCCGGTGATCAGCAGCGCCTTGAGGGGTTTGACGGCCTCCTGGGCGCGCATCTCCGGCGACAGCGCGAGGGTGCAGCCCAAAACCACGAGATGAATCAATTTGAGCGGGGAATTTTTTTGCATGGCTGTTACTAGCACGGAGAAAGGATTTGAACAAGTCTGAAAGTCGTTGTGCTTGACATGGCATGGCGAAAGATGTTTTTTTACCGGCGCATTCACAACTCCGTCTAAAAATTGAAACAAAAATTCATATGACCAACTCCCTGATCATGCCCCGTCGCAACTTCATCAAAAACGGCGCCGCCGCCAGCGCGGTGGTTTCGGCCCTGCCGCTGTTTAATCTCCGCGCGCAAAACGCCGGCCGGAAATTCAAGATCGGCCTGGTGGGCTGCGGCGGGCGCGGCAACGGCGCCGTGGAAAACATGCTCGAAGCCGCCAAGACGCTGGGCTATGAGGTTGAGGTTTATACCGTGGCCGATTTTTTTTCCGACCGGGCCAATGACACGGCCAAGAAATATAATATTCCTGCGGACCGGGTGTTTACCGGCGCGACGGGTTATCGGCAGTTGGTGGAGCAGCCGATTGAGATCGTGCTGCTGGCGACGCCGCCGGCTTTTCGTCCGACGCATCTTGAAGCCGCTTTGAACGCGGGCAAACACCTTTTTATTGAAAAACCGGTGGCCGTGGATCCCGTGGGCGCGCGCAAGGTGATGGAACTTGGCGAAGTTGCGAAGAAGAAAGGCCTGGCCGTGGTTGCGGGCACGCAGCGGCGGCACCAAAGCAGTTATCTGCGCAACCAATATGCCGTGGCCAACGGGGCGATCGGCAAGATTGTCGGCGGCACGCTCAGTTGGTGCGGCGGCGCGCTCTGGTTCAAAGAACGCGAAAACGGCGAGAGTGACGCCAGCTATCTGGTGCGCAACTGGACCAGCTTCTCCGAAATGTCCGGCGATCACATCGTCGAGCAGCACGTTCACAACCTTGATGTGGCGAACTGGTTCATCGGTCATCCGCCGCAATCAGCCCTGGGTTTTGGCGGACGCGCCCGCCGGAAGACGGGCGACCAGTTTGATTTCTTCAGCATTGATTTGAACTACGGCGACGACTGCCACATCCACAGCATGTGCCGCCAGATCAATGGCACCTATGGCGGCGTGGATGAATTTTTCAACGGCACAGAAGGCACGACTTACGGCGGCGGGAAAATGCAGTCGGCCAAGCTCGACCAGCTCAACGTGCCGGAATTCAAGACGCATGACAACCCGTATGTTGAGGAACACATTGCCCTGCTGCAAAGCATTGTCAAAGAACAGCCGCTCAACGCCGCCCGGACGGTGGCCGAGTCCACCTTGACCGCGATCATGGGCCGCATTTCCTGCTATACCGGCCAGTTGGTGCGCTGGTCCGACTTGACGACCAATGCTCAATCGCCCTGGTATAATCTGTCGCTCTCACCTTCCCCGGCTGATTTTGAAAGTGAAAAAGTGATTGCCCCCAAAGACAATGTTTATCCGATTCCCGGCGAAGCGTGATTTGCCGGCGAATTTTTTGCAATCGTTATCGAGTGGCCGAGTAATGCGCTGGGCATGCTAGGAAAATGCCTTGTCCTTCAGCGATGCACAAAAGGCGGCCACCAGGTGCAGGAATTGCACAAACGCGCCAGCCGGCAGCTTTCGCACGGCGTCGAAAATCTCTCATTCTGATTTGAAATAAGGCGATTCGGATAGTTTTGTTTTGCGCGTTAGGATTGGCACATTGATTGCGTTGTTGTAGGCGGTTGGCTAGAAACAACCATAAAATAAACTATTATGAGCGAATCAAACGTCTCCAAGACAACAACCGCGCAAAATACGGTCGCGCCTGCTTACGTTCCAAAATCTCCCGCGAACTCCCCGGCCCCGGCAGCAAATGCTAACGGCACATCGCCTACGTCGCCAAAATCTGCGCGCCGCCAGATGCGCAAGCAGCGTTAAACCAAATTTAAGTTGCAAAGAAGTGCAGCTTTGTCGCAGAAACCGGTGTTAAGGCGGAGGAACCGGCGCTGGTTTTCTGTGAGATTGGTTTCGCAGGGCATGAGCGCCAGCGGTTGGTAGCCCATCAGATGGTTCGGGCATCCTGATAGTCGGGAAAAGCCTGTTGGAGCCGGTGCTTTGTGCATTAAAATCACTCGTTGACGTTCTTGAGCATGTCCTTTGAACTTTCACATGTCGAACCACAGGCATCCATCGCGGATTATACGCGACCAGAGTTGATTATTCCACGCTTGTGTGGGGCTGATCCGGCGGGGATCGTGGAAGAATTAAGTCATAAGTTGCACGCGTTTGAGATCATTGGTGACAAGCTTTCATTTTATCACGCTGTTCTCAACCATGACATGCTTACCAATTCAGCCCTGCCGACGGGCATTGCCATCCCCCACGCGCGCGGCGCACAGGTCCGTCGGCTGGCGCTAGCTGTCGGACGCACCAGCAGGCCGGTCGTGTGGGGAATAAAGGGGTCATGGTTGGTGGATCATGTGTTTTTGATCGCAGTTCCGGCGACTGACGCATTGGAATACCTCGCTTTGCTTTCAAGCATCGCAAACTTTGGCCGCCAAACCGGATTGCTCGCCAAACTCCGTTCAGCCGCCGACGCCGGAAGCATTTTTGAACTGTTAAAACAAATCCAAGCCCGTCCGGGGTTGGATGGAATATCCACCGGCAGGTTGCCAGCCAAATGATTTTAAGTTGTGACGACACAATGGGATCCAGTCAGTCGTTTGATTGATTTCCTTGGATACCAAACCACTCAAATAGCATGAAAGATTCATTTCAAATTTTATATGAATTGGGAGTTGCGGCTTGCGTTGTAATTGTAGCAACGATCGCGTTCTTCCTGATGGTCAGCCACGCCATCTGGAAGAGCATTGCCAGCGAATCTACGTAGAATTCACAACCTGAATTGAGGTGAATCAAGCGTTCTGCTTCCAAGCCGGCAACGTCTGTTTTGCAAAATCCTTAAGGGAATATTCTGTAAAAACCAATGCATTCATTATGAAAAAATTATCGCTGATGTTGATTCTTTTAATCATTCCTCTTTTATTTGATGGATGTAAAACAAGTCAGAGCGGAGAAACCAGTCCATTGTCAAAAAACATTTACATATACGACGGACAAGTAATTGAGTTGCCGACTTATTAAAAATGGAAAACTGGCTCAAACCCTGGAGCGTGCCCATGCTCGGCAAATTTGCAAATTCCGCCGTTCAGCTTGTTGAAAAAAACGATTTTGGCCTGGTCGGGTTTGTCTATAAGATTTTATCGTGTGAGAAATCAACAGCTTGCACGAACGAGCCATTTGACAAAGTCAGGGCTGCACTCCTGTGCGGGCCGTTTGCTTGAAAATATTTCCTATACGATGCACAAATGGCCTTGCCTCTGCCAAGGGAAGCTTGTCACTTCGCCTTCAGCTCCAAAATGGAAATGGAACAGGGCGGGAACGTGCGCGTGAAGTTGGTGCCAAGACCCCTGGTTTTTTGGAAAAGAGGAACAATCTTTTTTGGCTCTTGGATCGAATTGGTGTCGTCCGGCCGGTTTGCTTTCAACACGATGGTAGAACCTTTGGATTCAATGCCGGTGACACCGCTGATTTCAATTTTCACCGGCTGCGGTGTGGCGGCGCGGTTCACAACTTTGAGATAAATTGTTCCGCTGGCGCTGGCGCGTGTGGCATCGAAAAAGAGCGACGGCACTTGCTGCGGGGCTTGGCGCGGCTGTTCGGTGCCGTTGCGTCGGCGCGCGACCGGCTGCCAGGTGTAGGTTGGAATATTTTGTGAATCGGTTGCCAGCACGTTGTCGCCGTGGTGCGTGCTGAATATGACTTGTGCGTAATACGACGGCGAGCCGTAGCTGGTGAGCGCGTCGTAGCCGATGAGGTCGCTTGGCCATTGCATTGAGCCGCCATGCTTGAGATCGCTCACATTGACGAACAGTGGCGCGTAGCTTTCCATGACGACAAGGTCGGAATTGCGTTCCAGACAGCACATCCAAGCGGCGTCGCCGAGCGCGCCGGCCATGTTTGGCGTGGGCGAACCGACGCGCGTGGCCCATTCGCCGACGAAGACCTTGGTTTTACCGCCGCGTTTGCGCATGTCATACATGTGCGACTGCGATTCCATTTCCTCTTGCGAACGATAATAATGTTCATCAATCAAGTCCGGCACGCTGCTTTTGACGTCGGCCGTGGCAATGACTTGCAGTTGCGGATACTTCGCCTTGATGGCGTTGAAAAATTGTGCAAACCGTCCGTCGTAACTGCCGGAGCGGTCAAACCAGTCTTCATTGCCGACCTCGATGTAATGCAGCGGGAACGGCGCGGGATGGCCGTCTTTCGCGCGTTGCGCGCCCCACCTGGTCGTCGCGGCGTCGCCGGTGATGTATTCAATTTCATCAAGCGCGTCCTGAACATAAGGTTCAAGGTCAGGACCTGGCTTGATGTAATCGTGCCGCAGCGCATAGCCGGCAAACACCGCGAGCAGCGGTTCCATGTGCAGGTCTTCGCACCATTCCAGATATTCCATCAGGCCAAAACCGTCCGTGGACCAATAGTTCCAAGGGCTGCGGTGGCCAGGCCGCTGCGATGTGTCGCCAATGGTTTTCTTCCAGTCAAACCGCTCGTTGATGTAATCGCCTTCCAGATAATTTCCGCCGGGCAGCCGCAGAAATTTCGGCTGCATGTCCGCGAGCAATTGCATGATGTCCGGCCGGTTGCCGTTCGTGCGGTGGTTGAACGTTGGCGGAAACAACGAGACTTGCTGAAACCAGATCGTGCCGGGCGAGGTCGTGGTGATTTTGCAAATATTGTCCTTCGACGGTCTCACGCTTTTCGTTTTCAAATCAACCTCGAATTTTTTCCAGTCGCCGGTCAGGCCGGAAATCTCCGCGCTAGCGAATGTTTTGCCGTTGGTGCTGGCCAGGCTCACGGTCAGCGGGCCGTCAAAGCCATCGGCGGCTTTCGCAAAAAAAGAAACATGATAGGTTGTTTTCGGTTTCACGGGAATGCCCCAGTAACCGCCGTTGGCGATGCCCGCTGGAGAGTTTTTCGTGGCGCCGGCCGCGTCCAGTTTCAAACTCAGATTTAGCGCGTCATTCAGCGGCACGGTTGTGTCCAGCGTCATGGTCGCGCCGCCGACCGTGCTCCAAAATTTTACCTCGCTGGCGTCGGTCTTGAACGCGCGATTGCGGATGAGTTCGCCGTAAAGCCCGCCTTCGTAGGAAAAATTAATTTCCTCGGTCATCAGACCGTAAAGCATCGGGCTGACTTTCGTGGTCACTTGGTCGGCCTTGATCTGCAGGATCGGAACTGGCGTGTTCGTTTCTGCCTGGGTGAGCATCACGGCCGCGCCGGTAAAAACGGACAGCAGCATTGCGCGCCTTGAAGCCGAAAACTCCCGCGTCAGCCATTCAATCAGGTTCATAAGGAAATTATTTAATTTGAGGTTGTGAAAAGTCCACTTTAATCGGCACCAAAATTGGCGGGCGAGCGTGAGTTTGATTTCGACTCTGTCCGTCATTTCCGATATTCTAAATTGGCATGTCCACCATCATTTCCGCCTCCGACGTCACCGTGCGCTATAACGAGAATACGGTGCTCAACGATATTACCCTCGGCATCCAGGACGGCGACCGCATCGGCCTCGTCGGCCGCAACGGCTGCGGCAAGACGACGTTCCTGAAAATTCTCGCCGGCTTGCAGGCGCCGGACAGCGGCGAAATTTCACGGCAGCGTGATCTGGTCGCCAGCTATCTGCCGCAGGATTTCATGCTTGATGCCACGAAGACTGTTCAAGAAAACGTCCGCGACGGCGCGCAGCATGTTTTGGATTTGATCGCGGAATTTGAATCGCTGCCGCACGACTCGAAGCGTCACGAGGAGTTGGAGTATCGGATCACGGCGCTCGAAGGTTGGACGTTGGACCGGCGCATTGAAGTGGCGATGGCGCATCTGAACTGTCCCGATGGCGGGCGGAAAATTGAATCACTGTCCGGCGGCGAGAAGCGGCGCGTGGCCATGTGCCGCGCCATTGTTTCACGCCCGGATTTTCTGATGCTTGACGAGCCGACAAACCATTTGGACCCGGAATCCATCGAGTGGGTTGCGGAGTTTCTGGAAAATTTCGGCGGCACCTTTCTCGTCGTCACGCACGACCGCTACTTTTTGAACCGCGTCGCCTCCAGCATTCTTGAACTCTGCGCCGGCAAGTTTTTTTCACACGCCGGCAATTACACTGATTACCTGCTCGACAAGGCCGAGCGCCAGTCCGCCGACGCGGTGATCGAGCACAAGCGCCAGATGTTTCTGAAAAAGGAGCTCGCGTGGGTGCGTCAGGGCCCGCGCGCCCAGCGCAGCAAACAGAAAGACCGTTTCGAGCGCTATTACAACGAGGCGGCCAAGGACGGGCCGGTGGTCGAGGAAGATGTTGAACTGGTCATTCCACCGCCGCCGCAGCTTGGCAACCGCACCGTGGAAGTCAGCAATCTCGGCATGGAAATCGCCGGGAAGAAATTGTTTTCCGGTTTTAATTTCACGTTTGAGAACGGCCGGCGCGTCGGCGTGTGCGGACGAAACGGCCTCGGCAAGACCACGTTGTTAAAAATCCTCATCGGCCAGCTTGCGCCCACCGAAGGCACGGTGAAAACCGGCCAGCTTACGAAGTTTAATTATGTTGACCAGGGCCGGCTGCAGTTGAACGAGGAGCGCACGGTGCTGGATGAAGTTTCCGACGGCACGGAGTTTGTGCAATGGGGCGAGACGAAAATTTCCGTGCGCTCGTATCTGAAACGGTTTCTGTTCGCGGATGACCGAATCCTGACGCAGGTGAAAAAGCTTTCCGGCGGCGAACGCAGCCGGCTGCTGCTCGCGCGCATTTTGAAAAGCGGCGGGAATTTTCTGATCCTCGACGAGCCGACCAACGACCTCGACCTGCCGACGTTGCGCGTTTTGGAGGAGGCGTTGACCGCGTTTCCCGGCGTGACCTGCGTTGTGAGCCACGACCGCTATTTTCTCAACCGCGTCTGCACGGACATTCTGGCGTTTGAAGGCGACGGCAAAATTCATCACAGCGTCGGCGACTACGATTATTATCTGGAGAAGAAGCAAAAGGCGGCCGTGGCGGCGGCCCGGCAGAGCGCCGCCATTCTTGCGACGAACAAATCAGCCGCACGCTCCCGGAATGCCGCCACAAAACCGGCGAAACCGCGCAAACTGTCATTCAAGGAGCAGCGTGAACTGGAGGGCATGGAGGCGCAGATTCGCGCCGTCGAGGCGGAAGTGGCGCGCATCGAAGGCTTGTTCGCCAATCCTGATTTTTTCCGCAGGCACGCGACGCAAGTGAACCAGCTAACGGCTGAACTGGATGCCGCGAAGGGAAAGGTCGCGCAGCTTTATTCCCGCTGGGAGGAACTGGAAGCCATCCGGGTGGCGAACGCTTAGAGCCTGTCTGAAAACAGGAGCGCGGCTGGTCGAGTGACGCCGGAGCGCCGGTCTGTGACCGGCTTTGAACCCCCGCCTGGCGGCTTGCGTTGATGATCACGTTCGTTTTGGCGGTTTTGGACGGTTCACGGTTTAAGCCGGCTGCAAGCCGGCGCTCCGGCCCGTGTTGCTTATGTTGGCGCCGCCGAAGTAATTTAAAGCCCAGCCGTCCAGCCTGGCAGTCGCCGGGGCGACGAGGCGCTGGTTCATTTCTGCATTCTGCTTTCCGATTTTGAAATTTAAGCGCGTGGCTTTTGGGCGACGGGAAAAGCCGCCCCGGTTGCCTCGAGCGGGCTGGGTTGGCCTGCGCCCATTTCGTTTATTGCGCCACCGCCCTGGAACTTAAACTTGATGACACAGCTTCTCGCGCACGTTTGCCTCACGAAATCGGCAGACGACGGACGCGGACGTGAAAATCATTCACCGAAACCATCGCGCCGGATTCCAAATCATCCGCGCATTGAGTCAAAACCTTTTGGAGCAATCCGCTGAACGCCTCCGCGCGCAAGCCTTCAATGCGGATGCGGATTACCGACGGCTTGCGCGCCTGCGCCAGGGCCAGATGCGCGTGGAAATCGGCATCCAGCGTCACCACCACGCGATCTTCCGCGGCAGCCCGGCGGATAATTTCCGCATCTTCCGCCCCGGCCAGCCCGGTTTCGCCCGTGTGAACCGCATCAAAACCCGCCTGGCGAAGCAAACTGGCCGCCGAATGCGGTGTGCCTTGGTCGAGCAGGAGTTTCATCCCGCTGTGGCCAGTTCAATCACCTTGTCGTCCAGATTGGCCGCCGCGTAGGCGAGCGCCTCGCGGATGTCTTCCGCCTCCAGTTCGGGAAACTCGCGCTGCAAATCCCGGCGGTCGGGATACAGGGCGACGGCCTCCACCACCCGCCGCACCGTCAAACGAAGCTGGCGGATGCACGGCTGGCCGTTCATCCGTTTGGGATCGCAAGTAATGCGTTTGAAAGTCATGGGGCTACTCTGCACGAAAACAAGGGGAAATGCAAATGGCGTCAGGCCGCGCAAAGGGAATTCCATTTTTTAACGCCCAGCCGTCAAGCCGCCCAGCCTGGCGGCCGCCGGGGTGACGAGGCGCTGGTCCATTTCTGCTTTCCGATTTTGAAATTTGAGCGCATGGCCCTTTGGGCAGCGGCAAAAGCCGCCCCGGTTGCCCGCAGCGGCCTGGTGTTCTTCCCGCCAATTGTATTACCGCACCACGGCGCGGAAGTATTGTTCAAGGCTTGGGATTGAATCCGTCATGGCTTCATAAACCAAGCAGGCGTTTCAACACGGACTCAATTTCCGATATTTTATCGGTGGGAAAGGCCGCAATCCGCCGCTCGATTTTTGAATTGTCCACACCGGCGATGCCCAGCACGTTCACCACCGACTCCTGTCGCAGCCACGGTGGTTTGGGAAAACTGATTTCACATTCGCCGCCGCGAATTTCCGTCGTCATTGGCACCACCACACACATATTGCGCTGACGGTCGGGGTTGCTGACAGAAACCACCACGCAAGGTCGGACCCTGGCCGCCATGCCCAAATCCACCACGACCACGTCGCCGCGATTAAAGGCGGTCATAATCCAGTTCCGGGGCCGGCCCCAGATTTTCCCAGGTGTCCGCCACCAGGTTTTCCAGGGACGCATCCGCCGCGCGTTGGCGTTTCAGAAAATCGAGGTAAAGCCGGAGTTCCCGCAACACCGGCTCCGGCTGATGTTTGATTTCCTCAAGCAAAATTTCCTGCGTGCTCATGGTGCCAGATTAAACTGCCATTCCATGCCGCGCAACCCTGAAACCTCTCCCGTGTCTCGTAGCTTCAGAGCCGAAGTTTAACGCCAAGGCGCAAAGCCACGAAGTTTGTAGCCGCCAAGGTGACGAGGCGTTGATCCATTTCTGCTTTCCGATTTTGAAATTTGAGCGCATGGCCCTTTGGGCAGCGGCAAAAAACCGCCCCGGTTTCCCGAGGCGGCCTGGCTGGCATTCTGAATTGTTTTCTGCATCACGGCGCGGAGGCATTGTTCAACGCTTGGACCCCTTTACGAAATTAACGCAAAGACTTGAATCAAAAACTGATAACGGGCTGCGTGCTTATTTTCCCGATTTCTTTGTCACCTTCCCAAACCTGATAGGCAGTCTTGGTGTCGTTTAATGAGAGCTGAAAAGTGTATGTCGTCAGGCTTCTGTTGCCACCCCGATCAATGGTTTCAATAATCTTTCCAGAGAGCGTGAAGTCCGCCAGTCGCGTGGTGTTTGTGTCAGCCACGAAATCTATTTCGTTATGTAAACCTATGGCAGCCGGGTCTGTGCTGGTGGTCAGGGTTTTACCACTTTGGTTCAGGGCTCTGGTGATTTTCTTGGCGAGCAGGTCGGTATTAATTTGCTGGCCAGTATTGTTGACGATGCGGCTGACAAAAATTACTGCGGGCGGATTGGATACTTTGCCGAGCACATCGGATGCAAGCAGTTCATTTACTGCGTCATTGGCGGCGGTGGTGTAATCTTGAATGTTAATTCCAGTGGTGACAATTGGGGATTCATTTGGCTTCTGATATACTACGGGAGGGGGGGTGGCACAGCCATTGAAGAGGAGCGGAATGGCGGCAATGATCGGGCAGATGATTTTGCTTTTCATATATTTAGTTTAGTTAGGCGTAATAAATTTAACACGGAAATCCTTGCAGTTTGGCTTTGGCGCAACACTGGAAATAAACTTGTCCTCCTGGGCTTCAATCTGGTCAGTGATGGGCGCGGTGATAACGTTGTTAATTTCCATCCCATACGCATCGAACCACTCGAAACGATATATGAACTCTTGCAATGAGGTTGTGCGGTTTTGTAGTTCGACTTGAACCTTCAGCAAACCTCCGGGCGTCATGGACGTCTTGACGCCCATGATGGAAACCATGCTATTCAGGCTTGCATCAGTGCTGACGCGCGGGTCGGCGACTGTGATGCGCTGGTCTACCAGCGGGGGAGCTTGCAAAATTTTAGCAGTCGTGCAGCCGGACAGCGCAGCCATGCCAGCGGCCAAACCAAGCGGCAGAAGAATTCGTGTTTTCATTTCAGCTTCATTTGTGTCACCAGCAACGGCGTGCCGGGACTTATGGATTTGACGTAAATGATGTTAATCGTTCCGTCGCAGACTGTCACCGGGATTTTTTGAGAGCCATCGGGCGTGGCCAGTTCAATTTTGCGGTCCGGCGGCGTGGCCACGCGGCAGAATCGAAATTCCTTCGGCAGCGTGGTCCAAGTGCGCTCATCGGCAATGTTGACGGCCGCCTGATAAATCGTCGTGCCGAATTTCGTAATCAAGACGGCGATGTCGCTTCCCTGGCTGGCGGCGTTGTTAACGGCGTAGGCAGCCACGGCTTTGGTGACGGTAGCGACAATGGTTTTGGTGGTGATGATCGGCAACTCATTTTTGAAATCGAGACCGATGACGCTGTCCATGCTGGCCAGCAGCGTCGTCGTCACATTTGTGCCGTTGGCAGCCACCGTCAGGCTCGGCACATAGTTGTTCTGCATCTGGAGCGTGGGAAATGCGGCACCGACGTAGGAAACCTTTGAGACAATGATGGGAATATCTATGCGGATTTGCCCGCGTTCCGGCGCGCTGCCGGTTTCAAAAATTACATAGGTCGTCGGCGTGAGGTGCTTGGCGTTCATCAAATCGTCCACGGCCGCCAAGTCCTGCTTGATGTAATCATTATCGCCGATGAATCCCTGAACGCGCTCAAACGATTTGTGCGCGCGTTCCAAGTCCGAAGTGTCCGCTGCATTGGCCATGAAAAACAATCCGTCAAGATAAACGGTGAATGGATTGACATAGTTGGCATAGGGTTTGAGAGTATCGAGATAGGTGTAGTTGCTTTTTATTGCGGCCTGAAATTTGGGGTCTTTTTGCGCCTTTTCGACCGCAACTGAAGTTTGATTGGTGGTGGCAGTGGTGTTGGCAGCGGCGTCGGAATTGGTGATGGCAGTGGTTCCAGCGCGGGCGACTTCGGCTTGAGCAGTTGCAATCCGCCGCTTGTTTTCTTCCACGGCATCCTGCTGCCGTTGGTAGGCTCGGATGAGTTCCGGGCGTGCTTTGTCGGGTTCGCCCAATGCGAGATAATTGAGCGCCTCGTAAGTGTTGAGCATGATGCCGTCATACGCACGGCCTTCGTAAGGAAGATTGGCTTGATTGGACAGCAGAGCGCCGGCTTCATGGCTAATGCTCACTTTGGCTTTTTGCGCGTAATCGTCAATTTTCTCCTGCGCTATATCGAACGCCTTGTTGCTGTCGTCGTATTGGCCATTGACACGCAGAGTGGCAGCCTCTTCCAATCGCCAGATGATCGCGTTTTTGCCATTAGCGTTTTCATCAGCTTTTTTAGTGACTTCAACAATGGCATTCGTCAAATTGCCTTGCTGCAAATTATTGGCAATGCCGCGATTTTGTTGTTGGTAAGTGGCGCAGCCGGTCACAAACAAACCGATAACTGCTGTGATTATCAGCGATGAACTGAACTTTTGCATGACTTGGATTGGGGTTTTCAATTGGACTCCTTCTGATTAACGGTTCCCTGTGGTTTGCGCAGGATCGCGCCATTTGTTATACCAGTGTCTTCCAGAATTTGCGCTTTTGAAAATTTGGGGTCAACCTCGGTGATCTTTACCTTTCCAACTTTCACCTCCTCGCGGCCCAGCGATTCTTTAGTGTCTGGATCGAACATCTCCTCGCCCACGGCATAGACATTGAATGTGTCACCCACCGCCACGCCCACGCCTTCGCCACGATTGATGGTTACTTCCGTGTCGTGCTTGAAGAGAACTTTGGCGGGGAAAATCACGTCCACGATATGGGTGGCGATTTGCTCCGCCAGCGTCCGCGCAACCGCCACCATCATTTCATCGCTCAACTCGCCATCCTTTACCACATAATTGCGATCCTCTTGGATTTGCTTGAACTCATTGTTGCCGGTTTGGAAATTGGCTGATGCAACCAGCTTGCCGGATTGGGTTTCATAGATTTTTGCCACGATGGAAAACCGGAACACGCGCTTGGTTGCCGTGCGTCCCGTGCCTTCAAATGTGGCATGTTCGACATAATCCTGAAAATCGTCCACCGTCGCCGTAAGGATATTCGTTGCGCCGGTCAATTTGCCGATCGCGGCAGCAGTTTTGGGGTCAACATTGCCTGAAGCATCAAAATCGTGTTCTTTGATAACTTCGTCCAAATCGCTGCGGCTGACGATTTGAAACTTGCGTGTGGCGTTAACGCGGTCAATGAGTTGTCCATCCATGGATTCGATGATGCGGTTTAATTCGAGCGTCTTATCTGGAGACTTGATTGAAGCCAACAATGAGGGTATCGGCTTAATGGATAGAATGGCTAATGTCTTTTTGCCAGATTCTACTGGCGCGGCTACCGGCTGAGACAATGTAGCTTGTGCCAAAAGTGGCTGGGGGACTCCGCCTGCAACGCCTTGGGCAACATTGTCTTTGGGTTGATTCCTTTCAGATTGATCTTTGATGGGCGCGGATTGTGATTCCACAAGTTTGGAGACTGGAACTGAAGAAGCATTCGCTGACGACTCGATCTTGTCTGGCATGACAGTGGATGATGTTCCCGCAAGTTCCGCCTGTGCATTTTGCGCCAGTAGAACTGGTGGTGGTGAATTCGACCATTTCCAGTGACCGGTTGCCATTCTGCCGATCAACAGGACGAAGACAACGATCACTAAAACCGCGCTTAAGGTAATTAGCGTTTTAGGAGATACAATCAAAGCTTTCATAGACAATTAGGCTGTTAGTTTCCTCCAGATGAGGGAGTGGATTTGTTTTTTTCAATTGCTGCGACCACCTGACTTGCCGCGTCGTCTAGCAACTGGTTGATCAACTCGGTGGTATCCGTCTGCAAGCCACTGGTTTGCCGGATCATTTTGCTAGCAATGGCCGTTCCTCCCGTTATGGCACCACCTTCACCAGCCTCAATCAGCCGGTAAGCGACGCGCAACATGTATGTATAATTATCGGTGGTTATACCGTTACCAGTATATGATTTCTTTTCATTGCCGAAGCTGCTTATGGAAACATAAATGATGAAGTCCGCACCAATATCGTGAGCCATAGTTCCAAGCTGCTGGCTGGTCGTATCGAGAGTCTCCGCTTGCGCCCCGGCATTTGACAAGGCTGTTTCAGCGCGTGCAACAGCCGCGCGCGACATTATAGAAAACCCCTTTCCTGCAAGACTGCTGTTCAACTTATCCTCAAGCACAGAAACTTTGTCAGCCATATCATTTCCGGCCCGATTTTCAACTAAAATGGCGGCTTTGTAAGAAACATCAGCACTCATGCTGTTCGCCAAGTTGGTGGCTTTTGCATGAAGTTCCTGCGCCCGTGCAAGCGATTCTTCACGTTGCTTTTCCTGATCGCGCTCCTGTTGCAAATTCAGGGCCGCTTGATTGGCATCAGCCGTTAATTTGGCCGCAAGGGCAGCCTGAATCGCTTTATCCGCCAAGTATTTTTGGTGGAGAGTTACTGCGCCTATGATTGCTAATGCCAATACAATCGAAGCCACAATTCCCATCAGAAAGGACATGCGGGCAGAATGCTGGCGGCGGAGATAACTGGCCAGTTCGTTTTTACCCTTGTCCGCCAGCGCGCGAACGTCGGCGTCTGCCTTATAGGCATTCTCAGCTACTCGCAAGTTTTGTTCGAGCGCAAGCTTGGCCCGCTCGGGCGATTTGCCTGGATTGCCAAACACATTCACAGCTTTGATTGCCAGATAGCCCAAACCTACAGTTGGCAAAACGATCAGGCCAGTCAAGAACGCAGCCAAGCGCGATGGGGGCAGGCGGGTTGCCAGCAACGCCAGATCGTCTTGAATGTTAGCGCACACCTTGGACGCGCTGGGAAGTGGAGAAGCCCCGGAGGCACTTTGCGCTGTTGCGGAAGCTTCAGAGGGAATTTCACTGCCGCAGGCTTCACAGATTCGGGTTAAAGTTTTTAGAACGGCTCCGCATTGGGGACATTTATTCATAGGTTTCTTTTAATTGGTCAATGGTTTGCCGCACTGGCTGCAAAACTTGTCGTTTGCCCGGACGGGGGTTTTGCATCCAGGACATTCCGTTATCTTGGCCAGCGGAGAGCCGCAGTTTCGGCAAAAGTTAGCTGTCGGAACATTTAGCGCATGGCATTGGCCACATTGAATCTGGTTGGAATGTTTCGCGGCGGATTCTGTGCTGCCCGGTGTAGGATAGCTTTCCACCATCTGTTTGGTGGCGCTGGTCAGAGCGGTTCCGGCAAGGTTTTGTTGTGTGGAATCAAGCAATTGCTCCAGTGACTCAAGCGGCTTATTAGGAGGATTATTTGCCATAAATTTAGATGTTAAAGTGGTGGTGGCGTGTCTGACGGAATGTCTGGCGGAAAAATCACGCCGGGAATTGCCGGCAACGGCTGCCATTGAGCCTGGCCAAGATACCAACCCAAATCAGTGCGAATGAACTCTCCCAAACCTATTTTGCGATTAACTTCATCCAGAGAAAAGATTCCCTGCGGTTGTTTGCCACGCGCAACATGAATTTGCAGATTCGCCGAGGGAGCGGGTGCAGGTGTAGGTGCCGGCGTGGGTGTCGGAACGAATGTAGCACCACAGTTGACACAAAACTTCGCCCCGGATTGAAATGGGGTGTTGCAATGCGGGCAAGTTCCGGCGGTTCCGCCTAAAATTGGCCCGCCGGTTTTTTGGATGCCGCTGACAATTTGCTGACCAAAAGCCGCGCCCACCGGCAATCCCATCCCCATCGTTATTGCGGCTGCGCCAAGACCCCCAAAAACACCGCCGCCGCCACCATCTCCACCGCCACCGCCACTGCTGCCAATCTCGCCAAGACTTTGTGCGGCTCGATAGGCAACATCTGCTTGAAGGTTGACCTGATGCGTGGGCAGAAAATCACTTTCTGTTTGAAGTTTTTGCCGTTTTTCCAGTTGTTCCCGCTGAATGGCTAAACTTTCTTCAACATGTTCAGCGTTGATTCGCTGACTGGCCTTCATGTTTTCGCGTCCCATTTCGCCTTGGGTTTTGATATTGCCGACGGCTTGATCGCGGGTGATTTCCATCAATAAAGCAAAACCGGTTTTTATGTCTTTTCCATCGCTGTCTTTTCCGAGGCTTAATGTTTTGTTGACTTCAACCCCTTCGACTACAAAATTTCTCAAGGCGACGCCGTAACCTTCCAAAACCTTGGCGGCTGTGGGTTGCAAAATGATACTCAAATCCTCAACCCTGCCGCCGATTTGAACCAACGGAATGCCTCTGGCGGTTGCCAGATTGACAATGTTGCTTTTGATGACCGTGCGGAGTTGTGGAAGGATTTGCTCCCGCAACTTAGCCGGGTCAAAGTTTTCCAATCGTTGCACCTCCACAAATCGCTTCACATCCGCAATGCTGAACGTGATGGTTCCATTGGCGGCAACCGGCACCGGCAAATCTGGGAAACGATGATCAAAAGCGTCAAAATATGGCACCCCCCATTTTAATTGTGTCGCCTGCCCCTTGTTTATGAAATAAATCTCGGCCTGAAACGGTGAGTCACCTCCGTATGCCAACCCGATAATGCTGGCAAGGATGGGAAGGTTTTTTGTTTCCAACAAGAGGTCGGCGGGACCTTCAATATAATCAATTGGTGAGGCTCCACCGCCGGTTGCATAAAAAAAGACCGCTACTTCTCCAGCGCGCACACGGAGACTGCTGCCAAGGCGAATTTGATTTTGTCGCGACGGCGAACCTTGTTCCGGCTGCCACTTCCAGACTAGATAATCTTTTTGCGGTAGATCACAGCGAATTACATTTAACACGCTCATAGGTTTTTGTTTTTCACGGCACGACGATCGTCCCCGTCTCGCTTGGCGCGGCCTGGCCGGCGTCGTTGGCGGCGATGATGTAAAGTTTCAGCGTCTTGCCGCTCGGCTGGCCGGTCAGCGTGGCGTCGCTGTCGCTGACAGTGGTGAGGTTGACGGGGATCGGGTCCACGTCTTCGACTTGCTTATACACGCGGTAGCGGGTGGCGCGGGAGGCGTTGCTCCAATGCGCCAACACGGTGCCGGCGGCACCGGCGGTCAGCACCAGGCCATCCACCGAATCGGGCAGGTTGGTCGCGCCCGGTTCATTCAGGCCGAAGGCCAGCCACAGCGGGTCGGTGTCGTCAAGCAGGTGGCCGAGTTCGGCAATCAGGCCGCTCAGGCGGTTGCGCAACGCCTGTTCGGCGGCCTCGCGCAGCACCTTTTTCTTGCCGGCATCCGTGTTGCCGTCCGCCGCGGCGACGCGG
>Ga0181520_10001011_pt1 | contig 59509 bp, 51 predicted proteins | sample PEATcosm2014_Bin_29_FD_132451 | JGI IMG/M metagenome (GOLD analysis project Ga0181520, IMG submission 132451) | Peatland microbial communities from MTU Mesocosm Facility, Houghton, MI, USA - PEATcosm2014_Bin02_30_metaG | ecosystem: Environmental > Terrestrial > Soil > Wetlands > Peat | place... | reverse complement strand
GCATAATTAGCTATAACCCTGTACCCGGCTTCGTTTTGTGGAAATTTTTCAAGTGCAAAGTCCCATGTTTTAAAAGCCTTATTCTCGTCGGCTTTTAAATAATACGTTGTTCCAAGCATACCATATAGATTTATATCCGGATTTGAAATATTTATCCGGTCTTCAATTAAAACTATTGAGGCATCATAATCTTTCATTTGGGTATAAACATCATTTAACACCTGGAAATATTCATAATTGCCGGGATCACCCCTGTATAGTTCTTCTAAAACCGGTTTCGCTTTTTCAAACTGACCCGCTTGTATATAACTTTGAGCAAGCATAAATTTATTACCCGCATCAACTTGTGCAAAAGAAATCCCTGAAATAATAAATAATAGTAAAAAAAATTTCGCCGTCATGTCTTAAAGATAGTAAAATCTGAAACACCTTCAAGGAATCAAATAATGCGCAGACTACACGTAGCTCTAAAAAAACGTCTTCAAACTCCCTATTGCGGCTAGCTGACGGTTCTTTAAGTTCCAATTCATGTACGCTATCAACTTTATTAGTTTAGGAAAGAGGTAGTTGTATTTATTCTGGATGACTAAAAAAGTGAACTTCCGTCTTTATATGCCAGCCTACCCATCCTTTCTTCGATAAATGATACTATGATTTTTCAATCTTATGTACTAAATGAAGAACCATTGTATTTCTCTTACTGTATATAGCTACGACATCATGCAAAATCTACATTAAGGAAATCTATGCATAAAATAAATTCAAAATAAACATCAATTTATATACTCAACAAATTACCGAGTGTCTAATCAAGGCTTTAGCCTTCCATGCTATCCTGAATTGCCACAACTATCCCTTCGTTATTTACTTAGATGGGATATGGTATAGCAATAACATCAAAATCGCTTATCATTTTTTGCACATTTTCAGAAAGGAAAGAATTAAACCAGGGCATCTTCCATTTGTTATTTCTGAATTTAACTATATCTTCAGGTTTCTTATCAAGAGACACAATTAATTTGTTAACTAACTCCGGATTTTTATGGGCAATGGTTATCTCTTACGAAACTTTCATAAAACTTAATTTAATTTTTTTTTCAATTTAGCTGCTAATCGGACTTTATTATAAAATTATTAACTAAAGATAAAATCTACCGCACAACAAAGGTTCCCTTTACAGTATTATTTTCACGGTTGGAATCATTTAACCTGTTCTCCGGATCAATGTAAATTGCATAATTATAAGAACCGGGTTTATTTGGGTGCCAGCGAAACCAAAAAAAACCTTGTTGAGAAGTTCTGGAAATTCCGGAACAACAAGTTTGGAATACGCAGTAATTGTCTATATAAACATATATAAAATACTTTTGATCAAGATTTTTATTCAATATATTTTTATTAATAATTCCCATTTTTATATTATTATAAACATTCGCATCTGGGTTATAATTAAATAATTCGACGGCTAAATCTATCGGTGTGGATTGAGGAGGACCAAATTCAAATGGCACTATAATGGAACTTCTTTGTCCAGTAGGGTACCCTTTGAATTTAGCTTGTTTAATTATATTTATTACAGCATCATCACATCCATAACCTAAGCCCTTTAACACTTGGTAACCCTCCAATTCCCCATTTCCATCTGCAAATAACTGTACAATTACTCTGCCTGTTACTCCATTCTTCAAAGCATTTTCAGGATAAACCAGAGCTTTACGGATAGATTCAAACCCATCTATACTAACAGCCGGCAGCCCGGTCAGAAAATAATATCTGTTTATGTTAGGAACAAAAAAATGCTCTCTGTATTTCGATAAATTAATCTCATTTATTGACCAGGGTTTCATAATTTTTCCGTCTGTATTTACTATGACGTTGATTTCATATAATTTTATGCTTCTTACGGTTTTCCCATTTAAAATTCCCGGTTTAGCAGTAAATATTTTATAGTCATTTGAAAATGGAGTTTGAAATAGTGCATGATTTACATTTCTATTTTTCGCATATTCTTTCGCCGAATAATTTATTAAATAGTTTCGAGTACCATCTACTCCATCTTTAAATATCAAATTCCCTACCTCTGCACCCGGACTCAGCCAGAATGCAATATCGGTTCCTAATGTAAACTGCTCTTCACTCTCTTTAGAAATTGTTAGTGCCAGGTAGAAGTTATGGTAGCCTGAACCAAATAATTCAATGATTTTTTCAGGAGAAAGAATTTTATTAATTTCCTGACGAAATAATGGCGTATCAACAGTTGCTTCAGATTTTATATCCAATCCATCATCATAATTGGCCCAATATTCAATTTCCTTTCCCTCACTTTTTGTTTTTTCGGAATCATCATTTTTACAAGCCTGAAAATGAATTGTAAATACTATTATTAGAAACAAAAACTTTCTCATTTATTCACCCTTAATTTATAATTTTTAATGGCTGACCGATTATTTTTACTGCCGGCATATTACTCATCAGTAAATCCATCTGCTGAGATTGATATTGAATTCCTTCCAAAGCAGTATGATATTTGGCTCTGATATCGCTCAAATCATTCCGTAATGCACTAAGCTGCAGAAACGAAAACAATGCAATTATTATGATGACCATGCCAAGTATACAATTAATGTAAACAGGAACAGGCAAAGCAATCCATTTATAAATAGATGATTTCTTTTCCTGTTTTAACGAATTAAAGATTTTTTGTTCAAGCCTGCTTGTTACCTCATGTTGGTGAAGTTTTATGGTATGCTGGATTAAATTCTGATGTTTAAATTCTTCTCTGCAATCTGGGCATCCGGATATATGAGTGAAAAACACAATCTCTTTCTCTTTTGAAAGTTCATTATCAAGATATTCACTTATCGTCAATTTAATTTCAACACAATTCATATTAATCCTTATATATTTTCTTTATAACATCTTTTAATTTCTGCCTAACCTTATAAATGCGGCTACGCACTAAGTTTTCAGTTATATCCATAATCTCAGCAATTTCTTTGTAGCTTAAGTTGGAATATTCTTTTAAATAATAAGTCTCGTTTTGAGAACTATCCATTTTGCTCAATTCAATTTCCAAAATATTTATAAGTTCCTGTTGTTCATAGTCTTCCGCAAAATTATATATATGTATTTTATCTTCGTACTGTTCAATATTTTCTTCATTTTTATTTTTATTTTTTCTAAAATGACTGAAAATTTCATTCCGTGCAGTCGTAAATATCCATATTTCAATCCGTTCGGGATTTCGAATCAAGCTTAGGTTATTATAAAAGTTAAGGAATACATCGTGAACAATATCTTCAGCGAACATTTCCGACTTCACTATCTTCAAAACATAATTAAAGAGCGGCTTCTTGAACTTATTATAATTAAGTGTGAAATCGATTATTGAACTATTCTGCATATAATCCGCATTTTTCTTTATTAAACAGACGCTATTATGGATGAAAAGTTGCTTTTGATCTTAGGTAAATTAAAATTATTTATTTTATTAGGCATGTTTTAAAGATAGTAAAATCTAAAATGCCATTGGGGAGTAAATAATGCTCAGATCGAATAAACTCTTGTGTGAGCTTTATATGTAAGACTCACCTTAGGTAAGTCTTACATTGAGTAACCTATTTATCTAATTTAAATTTGAAGGGTACAACTACCCATATGCTAATATCCCTATTATCTTTGACAGCAGGAGTAAATTCGAACTTCATTGCAGCATCTAAGGCAGGTTGATTAAAAATTTCACTATCACTCCGAATCACTACTGATTTAGTCGGTTTGCCGTCTTCATTTACCAAGATTTTAACATAAACCACTCCTTCAATGCCGCTGTGTTTTGCTTGCTCCGGATATTTTGGGGGGAAAATTTTTTTAATTTGGGGCATTTTATCGGCAGCAATAAAATCATACATACCAGGTGTAGATTTTAGAAATTCGGACATTTCTAAATTATAACTACCATCTTGTTTCTTAAAAATATTAGCTTTAAAATCACACCAGCATTTTACATTTTTCCCTTTATATTTTGCAGCTTCAAATTGCCAATCTGTTATTTTAGAAGCCACAGCCTCTATTAATTTATCTTTTTGTCTATAATTTTTTATAGTATCCGAATATTCATTTAGGCGGTTATCATTACTTATATCTCTTATTTTGTCAATACTGCCGTTTTCATTAATAAATACCCTTATGTTAATTTCAAAATTAATAGGTACATCAGAATCAAGAGTTTTAACAGCATCAATCAAATCTTCTTTCGCCTTAGCATTAAAACCCTCCTTTTCTTTAGCCGGAACATCAACATCATTTTGATTTATATATATAGATTCCAAATCCGGAACTATTTCGACTTCCTTTCTTCCTTTTTCACAGCTTAGAAGGAAAAAAACTGTAATTATAAATAACGAACATAGATATATTGTTTTCATATTAAACCTCATATTTTTGCTTTAATAATTATTTCGTGATCGTACCTTGCATGAATAACAGTCGGCGAAAGACTATTGTACAATAATTCAATTGTTTGAGATTGATATTTTATTTGTTGATTTATTGCAGCCATTTCACTTTTATATTCGTTCATTTTTATATAAAAGTATAAACCTGCAATTAGAATAAGAAATGCTGCAGCATAGGATAATGAAGGAATAATTATTTTCATAAAAAAATTATTTTCTCTTTTTTCTTCTTTTTCAATGAGTGAACTGAAAATCTTTTTCTCCAATATGGCGGGAAATTCTTTTTTAATAACTGAAGATATAACTGCATTTAAAGCTCTAAAGAACAACCTGCATTCTTCACATTTAGCAAGATGATCAAATAGGTAAAACTCCATATTTTTCTCCAGTTCTCCATCAGCATACAATTGAATCAATTCTCTATTTTTAATACAATTCATTTTTACCTCACAAGTTTTGATATTTTATCAATAAGTCTTTGCCTTGCCCTGAATAATCTTCCTTTTACTATGCCATCATCAGTTCCAAGGATATGCGCTATTTCATGGTAGCTTAATTCGGAATATTCTCTAAGGATAAATATCTCTTTTGAATCCTCATCCATATTTTCAATTTCTTTCTCAATTAAATTTTTAATCTCCGCCACTTCAACATCATTAACCACATTTATATCTGAAGCAAATTCAAAATCTTCATCCATAAAGTTTTCATTTCTGATTTCCTTTTTTCTTAAGTAGCCAAATACTTCATTTCTCGCAGTTATAAAAAGCCAATTACCGGGGTTGCTGCAGTTTTTAATAACAGATAAGTTCTTAAATAATTTCAGGAATACATTTTGAATAATATCCTCAGTCAATGATTTATCATTCAGCATTTTCCACACGTAATTATACAGTGGTTTTTTATAGAGATTATAAACCAGTGTAAAATTGATAATTGTATCAGCTCTAATCATCAAACGATCATCCCGTGTAACTTTTATTTATGAAATATGCTGTTTTTTCAATTTACTAATTCTTTGCTTTGCGTAATCCAATAATTTTCTATCTGTACTATTTGTTTCGATAGAAAACAATTTATAATAATTAAGAGCCTCTCCCGTATTTTTAAATTTATCCGACATGACGGCTATGTAAAAAATATTTAATCGGTTTGAAGGATACTCCTATAAAGCGGTTTTATTTTCCCCATCAATCGTTAAGGTTCTAATGTGATCTGAAAAATCATTTACCCTGTCCTGAGGGAAAGATGAATAAGACAATAATATACAAAAAGAGGCTATTTTAATAATTGGAAACCTATTAACGAATCCCATCTTAATATTCCGCTTAAAATATTTTTCTTACAAGTATAAAGATGGTTTAATAGGAGAAAAGTTTGTTGTAATTAAAATAAAATCCGGTATTTAAATTTTAGGCTTAAATCAACTATTGACCGATATAGGATCATTTGTTGTTTTACATTGATTAAAACGGCTTTCTTCTGTACTTTTAAAGTTGAATATTAAATGGAATATGAAAAAAGTCTTAATTTTAGGTTCTACCGGTTCTATAGGTATTAACACTTTAAATGTAATCAGAAACTTCCCTGATACTTTTCAAATTTCTACCCTTGCTGTTAATTCAAAAATAGATCTTCTTGAGTCTCAAGTACGTGAATTCAATCCCGGTACCGTAGTGGTAAGAGATGAAAAAGCTGGAATGGAATTAAAAAAAAGAGTTGCAGGGAAATGTGAAGTATTAATTGGTGAAAGGGACTTGATTGAAGCTGCTAAAAATCTCGATTATGATATATTTGTCGGCGCAATGGTTGGTTTTTGCGGATTAGCTCCCACTCTTGAAGCTATTAAACGCGGTAAAATTATAGCTCTTGCAAATAAAGAAACTCTTGTTGTTGCAGGAGAGATTGTAACTAAATTATGCAGCCAGTATAAGGCAAAGCTTATTCCCATTGATTCTGAACATAGCGCAATTTTTCAATGTATTGAGGGTGGGAAAATAAATCAAGTAGAAAAAATTTTTCTTACTGCCTCGGGAGGACCTTTCTTAAACAAAAATAAATCTTCACTGGCAAGTGTTACAGTAAAAGAAGCATTGAATCATCCGAATTGGAAAATGGGTAATAAAATAACGATTGATTCAGCTTCCATGATGAACAAAGGGCTTGAAATTATTGAAGCGTATTGGCTGTTTGGAGTCGAAAAAGAACAAATTGAAGTTGTTATCCACCCACAATCCATAATTCATTCGATGGTGCAGTATATAGACGGTTCAGTAAAAGCCCAACTTGGCCTGCCCGATATGAAATTACCAATCCAATATGCTTTAACTTATCCGGAGAGACTTCCTAATAAATTTCCAAGGTTAAATCTTGCGCAAATTGGAAATTTAACTTTTTTTCCCCCGGATTTAGAAAAATTTGAGTGCCTTATGCTGGCGTATAATGCTTTAAAAATCGGTGGTACTGCTCCATGTATAATGAATGCCGCAAACGAAATTGCAGTTAATAAGTTTCTTAATGGAAAAATTAAGTTTTCGCATATTCCGAAATTAATTTCTACTGCACTGGAGAAGATAGAAAATCGCAGGTCTTCAGATATTGACGCAATTTTTGAATGTGATAAAGAAACAAGAGAATTTGTATTGACATTAAGTTGAACTATTTTTAAAAGAGAACTAATTATTGAATTTTATATTAAGTAATATTATTAGTAAGAAGGAGAATTTCAGTTAATGTTTGTAAACTATATCGTTTATTTTATTATTACAATTGTTATACTTGTTCTTGTGCATGAGTTTGGACATTTTGCCGCCGCTAAACTGTGCGGCATGAGAGCGGATATTTTTGCAATTGGTTTTGGAAAGCGCTTATTTGGATGGAACAAATTGACTGGTTTCACCTTCGGGGATTTGCCTAAAGGCTTTGACGGACAGGGTAATACCGATTACCGCATGAGCCTTCTTCCTTTAGGAGGATATGTAAAAATAGCCGGTATGGTTGATGAAAGTTTTGATACTGAATTTGCCGATAAAGAGCCCCAGCCTTATGAATTCCGAGCAAGACCTACATGGCAAAAAATTATAGTAATATCTGCCGGTGTTATTATGAATTTGCTGTTAGCCTTAATTGTGTTTTGGAGCTTTAACTTTTTTCACGGTAAAGAATATACAAAAACAACTACAATAGGTTATGTAGAACCCAACAGCAACGCAGATTCACTAGGATTTGCTACTAACGATAAGTTACTTTCTATAAATGGTAAAGTTGTAAATAGCTGGGAAGATGTACAAGCAGATGTACTTATTAATTCCTTCGGCCAAAACCTAAATATTGAAATCCTTCGTAATGATACAGTTAAAACAATCAAAGTACCCCGATCTCGCATTCCATCTGATGAAAGAAGCGAACAATTTTTAATTCCTGCCGGCACCAGACCAACTATAACTGAAGTTTTAACAAGATCACCTGCACAGCAGGCAGGCATAAAATCAGGCGATATTTTATTGTCACTTAATAATATACCGCTTTTTAACGCTCAACAAGCAACAAAAATAATAATAAACCACAAAAGTACGCCTCTTCCGTTAATTGTTTTAAGAGATAAGGATACTGTAAAACTAACTGTAACACCCGGTTCTAATGGAATGATCGGGGTTGGACTTGGTGAAGTATTTACAGGGCAGGTTTTTCATGAAAGTTACGGATTTTTTGAATCTTTTTACTTCGGTACAAAGGACATAATAAAAATTACCCAATTAACTTACCAAATGGCTGGTAATGTAATAAAAGGAAAAATTGCATTTGGTAAAGCTTTCGGTGGACCGGTCATTATTGCAAAGTTTGCTGCAAAATATGCTGATTACGGCATAATATACTTTTTGAATTTCCTTGCAATGCTAAGCTTAAGCCTTGCAATTATTAATATCTTACCATTTCCCGTTTTAGATGGAGGGCATTTATTAATTATTATAATCGAGGGAATTGCAAGGAGGGAAATCCCAATAAAAGTTAAAGTCGCAATTCAAAATGCTGGTTTTGTAATACTGCTTTTATTAATGGCTTTTATAATTTATAACGATATTAGCAATTTGTAAGTAAAGTTATATGAATCTCAATATTTTTCAAAATATTGAGATTCATATATCCATTACGCTAATATTCTCATCTAAAAACCGAATCCTTAATAATTTGTTTTACAGAAAATCTGTCAAGGAATATACTCCCTTCTTACCACCCATAATTGTTAAAATCCATTGATACTATTATTCCTATCCTCAGATAAAATTAAATATATTTTTGCATATCGAATAGAGAATAGAAGCTTAAGTAGCAAGCTGAAATACTCACTCCCTCCTTAATTCCCCCTTATTAAACTAAGGGGGAATTGAATTTTTAAATACTATTGATATTCTGTATATTTTGAAACTTATGATTTTCTTTTACAATAGATACGATTATATTTAATGAAGATTAATAAATATCATTTGGCGAATATTGACACAGTTACAATTTATCCCAAGCCCTCGATACCGGCAGAATTTAGCGGACGAATGAATAGGAAAAAAGCATATTGGATATGCCAGCTGACCGGCTGGTCGGTACTGGGATTGGTAAATATTTTTTTTAGCATAATATTCGGTTATTTTTCATGGCAACATGCAATTGTAATAATATATCAGTCTTTTGCCGGTATTTTCCTTACTCATATTTTTAAAAACTATATTAAGAAAAACAATTGGCTGAATTTACCACTTAAAAATATAGTCCCACGCATACTGCTAACCAATATATTAATAGGAATGATAATGTCACTCATATTCTATATTGTTAATTCAGGGATAAATAATTACAATTTTTCAAATTTTAGAACATCATTATTTTTTGTTGATGTTTTCAGGTTGACCAGTACAATACTTTTGTGGACGCTTATTTACTTTGCTGTACACTACTTTGAAAATTATAAACAAGTTCAAATCGAATCATTAATTTGGGAAGCCGCTGTCAAAGATTTTGAATTGAAGACTCTAAAATCCCAGTTGAACCCGCATTTCATGTTTAACGCATTAAACAGCATAAGAGCATTAATTGATTTGGACCCCAAAAACGCACAAACCGCTGTTACAAAGCTTTCCAATATTCTTAGATACTCTTTAAAAATGGAAAGAATCGAAACAGTTCCACTTAGCGAAGAAATGCAGGCTGTTTCAGATTATCTTGCTTTAGAATCGGTAAGGTTCGAGGAACGCCTCAGGTATAAAATTGAAATGGATCCGAAGTCTGCAAGTTCTGAGATACCGCCAATGATGATTCAGACTTTGGTCGAAAATGGAATTAAACACGGGATCTCTAAAATAACTGCTGGGGGCTATATAAATATTAAAATTGAGCTTATTGATTCATCGCTTCATATTTTGATAAGAAACAGCGGACAAATAAAAAATGGTGCGATTCAAAATGCAACCGGATTTGGTATAAGCAACACTAAACACCGCTTACATCTTCTTTATGGTGAAAAAGCATCATTCTCAATTAATAATGAATCTCAAAAAGAAGTAATTGCTAAATTAGTCATTCCAGCCGGAGGTACAAAAAATGAAAGCTTTAATAATTGATGATGAACGATTAGCGCGAGTAGAACTGCGAAGATTATTAGTCCCATTCAAAGATATTAATATATGTGGTGAAGCCGTTAATGTAGAAGATGCATTAAATAAAATTTCGGAATTGAGCCCGGAACTTATTTTCCTTGACATTCAAATGCCCGGGAAAAACGGCTTTGAGCTTCTCGAAGAGCTTGACAGCGTTCCTATTGTTGTTTTTACAACAGCTTATGATGAATATGCCTTAAAAGCTTTCGAATATAATGCAATGGATTACCTCCTAAAGCCTATAGAACCTAAACGTCTTGAAGAGACAATTAAAAAAATCGTTGAAAAAAACAGGACAACTGCTATTCAGGAATCCGGCTCACCTGTATTGAAGGAGTCCGACCAGGTATTTGTAAAAGACGGCGAAAAGTGCTGGTTTGTAAAGCTGATTAATGTACGCTTGCTTGAATCAGAGGGAAATTATGTGAGACTTTATTTTGACGATAACAAACCTTTAATATTAAGAACTCTAAATTATCTTGATGAAAGATTAGACAACAAAACATTTTTCAGGGCTAACAGAAAACATATAGTAAATCTTAAATGGATTGAGAGTATTGAACCTTGGCTAAACGGCGGGCTTCTTGTAAAACTAAAAGGTGGAAACAAAGTGGAAGTTTCAAGAAGACAGACAATAAAATTTAAAGAGATGCTAAGCTTATAAATCCATTCTATTAATTAAATAATTCCCAGGAAATGCCGAATCGGATACCTCTGCGAAACATTGGGTAATATGGTACAATATAATAAGTATTATCAAATAAATTTTCCCACGTAAAATAGACCATGGCAACTTTTTGTATCTCACCGGCGGCGGTCAGATCTAACTTCCAATTTGAATTAATCTCTCCAATTGATGAACTCCTTTTCCCCATAAAAGAATAAATAAGACCCGTTTTTAGATTAAGATTATTATTAAACAAGATATTTTTATAATAGACGCTTCCTGCAAAGTTTATCTTCGGGAAAAGATATAATAATTCAGAGGAATTTTCAGAAGTGTAATAAGAGGTCTGTGTTTCTAAAAGAAATTTCCAGACCATGAGATTAATATCTGCACCTAAACCAGTTAGATCCGGAGCAATTTGATTAATATAATTTAGAAATGGATACTGATTGTCTAAATAAAGATCCTTCCGTTTGAATAATTTTAAATCGGCAAACAGACTGCCTATTGTAGAAGTCATTCCTGCTTCAAAACTCTGACTAAAATTTGACTCAGCTCCAGTTTTGAAGCTTGAATATCCTAAATAGAACCTTACCTGATCCGATGATTTATAAGCAATATCTGCACCAATACCATTGTATTCGCCATTTGATTCCGGTGAATAGTTATTACCCGACTCATTCGAAAACTTATAGAATATTGAAGGAACCAGGCTGCTATCTAACAAATGTAATGATATAACGGCAGATGCGGAAAAATCATTATAATTGACGGGATAGTAATTATTAGTAGAATCTGCCAAAGAATAGTATTTAAGATTAGAAACTTCATATATCCCGTTAATTTGAAAATCGAGCAAATCTTTTCTGTAATCCTGCTTTAACGACACACCGTAAATTTTATCTTTATTCACTGAATTATAATTTAATGTATCATTAGACTGGCTTAATATAGTATTATCAAATTTATAATATAAATTCAGATCGGTAGTTGAATTATCAAAATAATTACTTAGCAATCTTATATTGAAATAATGAAATTTGTAATTCTGTTGGCTTGAATTAAAATTGACAGGCGCCAAATAACCATTATAAAGAGTACTATTTACATCTTGGTTAGACCTAATCAAACTGTCTACATTCACACCTCCGTTTAGTCCAACTGTCGAATTTTCAAATCCGTACGTGCCCTGAATGTTTATCTTGTTATCTAAATAATACTTTATTTTCAATTTTAACTGCCAGGAACTGAAAGAAGTGTTGGCGTATGATGAATCAAATTTTCTATTTGTAAAATTAAAGAAAACATTAAATTTATTAAAAACTTTTTCATTGAATATTCCGTCTATCATAGCCTCGCCATTCGGACCCTGATAAAATTTGATCCTGGTATAGGGTTTGGCTGGTATAAAATCTCTTGATATTAAATTCACGGAAACAGGATTTGTTAAGGTACCGTACAAAAATCCACGGGGAAGCTGTACAATTTCAATAGAATCTATATCTTCGGTCTGGACATTATTTAAATCAAATATATTTTGAAGCCTGTTATTTTGCATAATGCCGTCTTCAAAATAGCTAATTCCGTTATTACCTACGCCATATAAAAATGTTTCATTCGGCTGCCCGATAGAGCCATAATCATTTAAATAATTTAAATTGAACGATTTAAATAGATCGCCTGTGTACCGATAATCCATGAAATCAATTTCCTTTCTATCAATAAAATAACTTTGCGCTTCAAGCGGTTTTTGATAAATCGAAACTAAAGTATCATGCTTTAATTTTGATTTAATCTTTAGGGAATCTAACATCATAAGAGAATCTTTTTGAATTGCTTTGGCAGTATTTAATGATTTTAAACTGTGAGGCGTTTTTAACGAATCAATCGATTGTGAAAAGGCAATTGCATAGAAGAGAAAGAATAAGAACGGCAGAAATCTTATTGTATTAATCAAGTGTAAATTTAATTTTTATAGACATGTACTGAAAATAATTAAATAAAAAACAAGCTACAAAATTTCATTTAGACAGCCGTGAAAGAAAACAACAGCGATTTTCAATATTCTAAAAAATTAAAGATAAATATTTCATTTGAAAGTAAATATTTATAATTTGACAATTGAAATAACTAATCTTTTAATAAAAAAAGGAAAACGCTATGGCAGATAAATCTTTAACAAAATCACAAATTCTGGATCACCTTTCAAAGAAAACCGGAACGACGAAAAAACTCGCGGGAGAATTTTTGGAGGAACTGGTTTCTTTAGCTCACAAAGAGGCCAAGAAATCTTTTGTAATTCCGGGTTTGGGAAAACTAGTGGTAGTAAACAGAAAGAAGAGGATGGGAAGAAATCCTGCTACTGGCGCGACTATGGTTATTCCTGCAAAGAAGGTATTAAAATTTAGATTGGCGAAAGCAGCTAAAGACGCCATTCTTCCAAAGAAATAGTTTCATCTTAACTGACAAAGCCTGCAAAAATGCAGGCTTTGTTTTTATTCATCCTTTTTAAATTTCATAAATCCCCTTTCTTATTTACTGCCTTAATTCTTATCTTTACCAACCCAAATGAAACTTCTATATACCTTAATTGAAGATCAGAAGCGGGCAGACTTTGGAGTTTTTTAAAAAGTTTGACTGAATGTTGAAGAACAAATTGGCGAACGTAAAAGAGAAGATACTCTGTCCCCGATGAATAAAAACAAATATTTGATAGGTAACTCAATATATGGAAATTTATAAATATTATTATTCACAATTTAAAACTTCAAACTTTCTATCTTTTTAAGAGCTTTAAAGATGAAATTATTTCGAACATTCGCTTACCTATTATATACTTTGTTTATTATTCAATTGAGTACTTTATTAAAAGCACAAAGTATACGAGATTTAATACAGCCTGTGCAATTGATTGCCGGTGAGCCTGACACTTTATTTATAAGCGATTTATTTTACGCAAGTAAATACAATTTGTTATTTTCACCAAACAAAAATGTTGATATTAAATTTATTTCAAATGAAGGTTTACTCGTTCTTTTAGCAAATAAAAATTTTGAAGGCATGGATTTAATTGATTTTAAGCTTGGTAGTTCCACTTTTGAACTCCCAGTCGTTTCTCAAGTTTTACATCCTCATATGTTTGAATATAAACCGGATGGAAATCCTAAATCTGTTAATCTTTTCGGAACATTCAACGGGTGGGATAGGTCGAATCTCATCATGCAAAAAGATAGTGGCATCTATAAAATTTCGATCCCCCTTGAACCCGGAAGATATGAATACAGGTTTTATATTGACGGTGAGGAAATTCTTGATCCTGCAAATCCTGAAAATGCGCCTAATGGCGCAGGTAGTTTAAACTCCGTATTATTTATAAATTCTCCGCATACTGAAAAATTCTACCTGCATTTCTTGAGAAAAACATCTATTAAAAATGGTATTAAACTTTCCTTTTATTTTGAAAGAAGCAATGAGTTAAAACCAATAAATTATACAGATTTAATTCCTTTGATAAACAACAATAGGATACAAAATAATCAGATAAGCATTAATGGAAATGAAATAAGTATTATAATTGAAAACAACACATTAAAGCAAAATCCAATTATCAGGTTATCCGTAAATCAACAGGGACAAACTTCAAACTTACAAGTGATTAGTCTTTCAAAGATATTTTCATACAATCAAAATACCTTTACATCTCAAGATCAAATAATTTACTCAATAATGATTGACAGGTTTAATAACGGCGATAAAAGAAACGATAAACCAATTTCAGCAAAAGATCTTTTTCCGCAAGCCAATTATCAAGGAGGCGATTTCCAGGGAATAATTGATAAACTTAATTCAGGCTATTTTGATTCTCTTGGCGTAAATACCTTGTGGCTTTCGCCGGTTGTAGATAACCCCGACAGCGCTTACAGTGAATATCCTGCACCTCACAGATTATATTCCGGTTATCATGGTTACTGGCCTATCAATTCTTCTAAAGTTGAAGAACACTTCGGTACAATGACGCTTTTAAAAGAATTAATAACTATTGCACATAAACATCGTATAAAAGTAATATTGGATTATGTTGCGCATCATATTTTTATACAAAATAGTTTATACAACAAACACCGTGACTGGTTCGGAGTACTTAATCTTCCGGATGGGAAAAAAAATTTAAGGCTATGGGATGAGCAAAGACTCACTACCTGGTTTGAGCCTTATCTTCCGACCTTCAATTACCTTGATTCAAAAGATGCCCGTAATGCAATGACTGACAATGCGATCTGGTGGTTAAAAGAAACTAATGCCGATGGCTTCCGGCACGATGCTGTAAAACATATTCCAAATTCTTTTTGGCGATTGCTAACTCAGAAAATCAGGAAGGAAATCGAAATACCGCAACATAAAACTATTTATCAAATAGGTGAAACTTTCGGCAGCTATCAGCTTGTGCACTCTTATGTAAATAATGGACAGCTTGCTGCTCAATTTAATTTTAATCTGTATGATGTTGCCATTCCGACCTTTATTCGCGCAAACGCATCTTTTGAAACTCTTGATAAAGAACTAAAAAAAACAATATCCATATATGGAATTAATAATATAATGGGCAACATTATGGATAGTCACGATAAAGTCAGATTCATGGCTTATGCAGACAGCGCTATTGCTCTAGACGGTGGAGTTGATGCCTCTGAAATTGCATGGTCTAATCCGCCGATTGTTAAAAATATATCAAGCTATCGCAAATTAAAGTTATACCTTTGTTATTTATTAACAATTCCCGGTATACCCGTAATTGATTATGGCGACGAGATAGGAATGACGGGCGCTGCTGATCCGGATAATCGCAGGATGATGCGTTTTGACAGCCTGCTTACTCAATGGGAAAAAGAAACCCTTGTTGATGTCAGGAAGATTATTAATATAAGAGATGGTAATTCTGCTCTCAGGTATGGAGATTTCCTTACATTGGAGGCTGATACAAACAATTATATCTATATGAGGTCAGATATAAATCAAAGAATTTTAGTAGCCTTAAACAAAAGTGATAAACCTGAAACAATAAAAATAGATTTACCTGAAGTTTATAAAATTAATTCAGCAAAAGATCTATTCAGCTCAAATATTCAAACAGTAAATAAAAATTCATTAGAAATTAAAGTGCCTGCTATGGGTTACAAAATATATTCTCTTTTTTATTCTTTATTTCAATAAAGATTGTTAAGATTTTATGAAACTGCGAAAATTTTGTATATTCTTTTTTACCTTCTTAATATTATTCTCTTGCGGTAAAAATAAAAAAATAAAGGACATAAATGAGTTAGGAATTAAAATGAACAATATTGCAGAAAATTATGTGCGTCTTGTTCTAAGAGTGGGTCAATTAGATAACGATTTTGTCGACGCTTATTACGGTCCTGATAATTTACGTCCGCACGATTTAATAAAAACACCTGATGATTCAAGTAAAATCTTAAAACTTTGCGACGGAGAAACCGACAGCCTTCTTGATAAACTTGATGACTTAAAAAATTTCAATGCCGATAATATTGAAGCTCTCCGTTACAGGTTTTTATATAAACAGCTTTTATCAGTTAAAGCAAAACTATTTATGCTTAAAGGTGGTTCTTTTTCATTCGATGAAGAAAGCAAGTCATTATACGATGCAATTGCACCGACTTATTCAAAGGCACATTTTCTATCGATACTTGAAAAACTTAATAATATTTTACCAGGGAAAGGAAGTATATCGGCAAGACTTAATGATTATAGAAAGCAATTTATTATTCCTAAAAATAAGCTGCAAGAGGCATTTAACGCTGCTATAAGTGAATGCAAAAAAAGGACATTGAACTATATTAACTTACCAATAGGTGAAAATTTCAAAATTGAATATGTTACAAATAAGCCCTGGAGCGGATATAATTGGTACAAGGGAAATTATTTTAGCCTTATCCAGGTGAATACTGATTTGCCTATTTATATAGACCGAGCAATAGATCTGGCAGCACATGAAGGTTATCCCGGACATCATGTGTACAATTCACTTCTCGAAGAAAATTTAGTTAAAAATGCCGGCTGGATAGAATTTACCGTATACCCGCTTTTTAGCCCTCAATCACTAATTGCAGAAGGCACAGCAAATTACGGGATAAAAATGATTTTCCCCGGAAAAGAAAAAATCCAATTTGAAAAAGAAGTTTTGTACCCTATTGCGGGATTAAATCCTGCAAAAGCAGAAGAATATGATGAGGTCCTAAATTTAACTGAAGAATTAACTTTTTCAGATAATGAAGCGGCAAGGAATTATTTGGATGGGAAATGGTCCAAAAAAGAAACTATTGATTGGCTGGAACACATAAGCCTTATGTCACCGGAGAGAGCTGAACATCGATTCAGCTTTATTGAGAAGTATAGGAGTTACATTATTAATTATAACATCGGCGAGAATATAGTGAATGATTATATAAAAAAAAATAACGGTACTGAAATACATTCTAAAAAGAAGTGGGAATCCTTTAAATATCTTTTGACTACTCCTCAAACGCCATCAGGCTTAACAGAATGATGTGATAATTTTAGTTTTTCGTTTTAATTAATTAAGTTTCGTATAAAAGTAAATATAAATTTATAATCTATGCTATTCTTAATTTTATATAAATTAGATTCGTCAAGAAAAAATAAAATAAAAACTGACTAGAAAGTTAATACATGACTATCAAATCGAAACTTGATGGATCAGTTAGATTTTTTATCGCCGTTATTGGACTCACTGTAATTGCAATTGTCTTAAAAGAGCTCAGCCATATATTTATACCATTTGTAATCGCCTATTTTCTGTACTTTTTATTCTCACCACTTAATGATTACCTGCAAGAAAAACGTATTCCTATTGCATTAGTCACCCTTCTTGATATCTTAATAATAGTGATATTCATTTGGGGATTATCTTCATTTCTAATCGGATCATTTGTGCGATTCGGAGAACAAGTGCCAATGTACTTTGACAAGCTAAATAAAATTGTTTCCGATGTAGCTATTTCATTAAAAATTAAAAACTTATCTTTCAGACATTTTTCCATCCAAAATATAATTGCGCGAATAAATTACCAGGAGCTTGCGGGAGGTATTTTCTCATCTACATTTTCTTTAATTGGAAATATAATGTTTATCTTATTTTTCTTCATATTTGTCATATCAGGACACAGTACAATTTATGAAGCAATAAGGAATAGGTTCGTTCATAAAAGAGTTAAGCCCGAACCTGATGGAACAAAAAAAGAATTCCAGTCGACTGTATCAAATCCCGATTTTGATCAATGGATGGGCGACAAATTGAATATTGAGCACCATGAAAATGAAAAGAAGCTTTCAAATACTTTCAAAGCAATTACTGAACAAATTCAAAGGTATATAATACTTAAAATTTCTATTAACCTTGCGACAGGAATTATCGTTTGGATATTCCTGACTATCCTTGGAGTTGATTTCGCCTTTATTTGGGGCTTATTTACTTTCTTATTTAATTTTATCCCAACTATTGGTTCGGCAATTGCATTAATCTTGCCGGTTACAATGACTCTTCTTGAATTTGGATCAATAACTTTTACCGCAGTAGTTGCTTTAATTTTGATCGCAATTCAAACATTATCATTTAATTTGATTGAGCCGAATCTGATAGGTAAAAGATTAAATTTGAATCCTTTATTAATTTTGTTGTCTGTGTTAATTTGGGGCTATATCTGGGGAGTAGTCGGAATGTTGCTATCTGTACCTTTAACGGCAATTATTAAAATTATTATATCAAATTCAGATTCCGAGAATCTGACATTTATCAGCGATTTAATGAGTCAGTAATAATTTATTTAAATTATCTCTAAATTTTAATTTAAACAATTTAAATAAATCTTCCCCGACACTAACTTCATTTAATATTTCCAATAAATGATCTTTGGTTATTTTGGAAAAATCAGCTGCACGTGGAGTTATACACACACCTCCAAGATCAACAGCAGCGGGGCTCAGTAAAATATTCTTATCACCAGCGGCATAATAGTTAGATGGGCGATGCTTTTCTCTAAGAAAAATAATTATACGCCATCCTATCCCCGTGTCGAATGAAAATAATATGTTCATCATCGGCTCGTCTTCAAACTTTTTGAGTAAACTATATGTCTCAAAAAAAAGGTTGAATGCGTAAATAAGAATTTCTTCCGACTCCCCTTCAAATGCAATAAATTTCCTCAAACCATCGTAAACTGCTGTAACTGAGAAACGTGGGGCTTCAAATAGAATTTCACCAAATTGCTTTTTTAAATGATTATAATCTTTATCTATCGGCATAAAATATTTATTACCAGCTTGAAAATGAAGATGATCCGGCGCTGATGCTCCGCACTTAGGCCCGTTATAAAATACTGTAAAATATTTTGACATGCTCTTGCTTAAAGATAGCAAGACATAAAAGATGCCCTTTATTCTTTGTGGAAAATGATTCACGTTTGAAATAGTAAAATGTTCAGGAAAGATCGGATAGGGATTAGCAAGTATTAAATATTCGTCATTAAATTTAATCCCTTTTTGACCTTTAGATAAATTACCAATGCATAAAAAACATTTTCTTCTCTTAATGGAATCCTCATCAATAGTTGCCGAACTTGAAATTATCCTGTTCGGGTTAAATTGAACATTTATCCTAAATCCATCGAATTCAAAAACTTTGGTTTGTACTGCCTTAAGAGAATTATATCCTTCAATCAGCTTTTCCCATTTCTCTTGTTGTTGTTTAAGTAGAATCCTGGCAGCCGCACCAAAATCGTCTTCATCTTCGAAAGAATTAATTACTTCATTCGAAAAAAGGATTTTTTTTATCATTTTTGAACTAATCGGGCGCATTATGGATAGTTATTATAAAAAAACTTACAAATTAAACATCTGATAATTTATTCATAATTAATAACTTATCTTAGACAAAATTATACTAATGTATGCGTTTAGCTGAATCGCCTATTATCGTGAACTACTACAAAACATTATTTTTATGAAAAAGCCCCCCTGCAGGTAAATATAATTTTGCGTAACATGGATAATTAATACACTATTATTAATTAGTAATATTTTTAATGCAATTTAATCTCTGACGAGCAAGAATTTCATTAGCTCTTAACCTGTCTTTATAAGCGTTATATAAATTTTGTTTCTCAATAGATAATGAGGCATCCGAATTGCCATCCCATCGTCTGCATATATAAATCGGATCGAAAATTCTTCCTATCTGGTAATTTCTGGATATTGCGAGGCAGACTGCATAATCCTCTCCATAGCTGACATTTGGAAATCTGATTTTTCTAATCAATGGTGTATAAAAAGCTCTTGGAGCACCAAGGCCATTTATCCGCAAAGCATTATTTCTTCCGTTTTCCGTTGTCCATTCTTTGTGTGCAACAATTCCCGGCGGTTGATCCTTAAAATCAAAATCCGTAACCTTATAACTGCCTACTATCATTGCGAGTTTTTCTTTTCGAAATAAATCAATAATCTCTTTTAGTACATTATCGTCATAATATATATCATCGCTATCAAGCTGTATACAATACCTTCCGCATTTTTTGTTAATTATTGCTTCATTCCAGCACCCACCGATTTCAAGGTAGTCGCTGTCGGGAAGTAAATGGATAATATTCTTATTTTTAATTGTATAATTACTTAAAATATCCGAAGTACCGTCATTAGAATGATTATCAACAACAATTAAATTGAAGGGGAAATTTGTTTTTTGCTTTAATACCGATTCAACCGCATCACTTATTGTCTTTGCTCTATTCTTTACCGGAATTATAACAGAAGCTTCGTACTCAAAATCATTATCGCAAGAGTCAAGCATTTCAAATTCGGGAGTAAGATAGGCTCCTATATGTTTTAAATGTTCTGCAACGGCTTTTTCCATTTCTATTTGGACATCCCGGTTTTGGGGATCGATATAATCAAAATGGTTATCAGCGGAATATCTCAGATCATTTCTAAACACCTCATAAAGAAACTCTTGAATCCTTATTATAGGATAATATTCTGATATTAATAACCTCGAATTATATAAGCCTGCATATAGATAGTTATGGTTTTCATTTCCCAGAGATTTTAACAGAGCTTCACTTTGAATAAAAATTATTGAACCGAAATCAAAATCATCGCGTAAACTGCCTAAATGATAATCAATCAGTGGATGGGCCTCCCTTACTCCTGATTTAGTTTCATAGAAATCCGAAAATATTATTCCCGCATTTGTATCTTTTATAACCGAGATAAATCTTTCAAGGGCATTTGAGTGTAATTTAATTAAAACTTCTTTTATAAAAAAAAGTATTAAATCCGTATTAGTATTCTTGCTAATGAGCTTCAAAGTATTTGACGAATATAATGAATCTATGAACAAAGTTTTACAATCGGGCGGATTAGTTTTCAATTCTTTTGACACCAAAAGAAAAATATCTTCAATTAAGCACGATTTTTTTAGCTCTTCAATAAAGTGTAATGTTAATTCATTTCCATCATAAGGCAGAAATACAGTTAGTTTATTATTCATGACTTCTAGGTATTTTTAAAAAGATAAAAATATTTGCACAGAAAAATATTAGAATGCCCAATTATATAATTATCATAATAAATTATCTTTTGGCTTATTTATTTAACAATTCATCATATGTCATTATTAATTTTTCCGTTAATATATCAAAATTAAAATTTTCAACAACTCTTTTTCTGGATGCTTTTCCTAACTGATTTCTGGTAGCGAAAGAATTTATCAGCAATTCTATTTTTCTTACTAAGTCTTCAACATTTTTATTTTCAAACAGAAATGATGTTTCATTATCTACCGCAATATCTAATACTCCATCGGAGTTTGAACAAACAGAAGGTTTTACCATTGCCATAGCTTCAGTAAGGGCAATTCCAAAAGCCTCACCATGGGATGGGAAAACAAAAATATCCATTGCGGCAATTACTTGCGGTGTATCGCTTCTATAACCCGTAAAAATAACATTTGAAATATTATAATCTTCTGCCAATAGTTTTATCGAATCAGCATAATGATTTTCCCCCCTGCTAGCTTCACCTACGATTAAGTATTTCAAGTTATTATATTTTAAATTTAATTTTTCTGCCGCAGCAAGGAATTCTTCATGACCCTTACCAGGGCTTAACCTGGCTAACATGCCAATAACAATGTCATTTTCTCCTATCACGAATTCTTCTCTCACCTTTCTTCCCGTTACTTTATCCGGATCGAATTTTTCCAAATCTATTCCATCATACATCAGTTTTATTTTAGATTCTTCAAGCGGACAGGTTTCCATCAAATTCTTCTTAATTACCCGGCTAATTGCAAGCGCTAGTGTCAAACGTTCGTAAATCCATTTATGAAATTTATCTTTCTTAATTATACCGGAACCGACATGCTTTGTAAGAATAAGCGGTATTTTACTTCTTAACAATTTTACTGCGGGAACGAGCAGCCAAAGATCTTTTGAAGCCTGGGCATGAATTAGATCATATTCCCCCCGGTAAATTATACTTACTAATTTTAATATTGTATAAGGATGAAAATAACCAGACGCTTTAACAGGATGAATGATCATACCGATATTATTAGCTTCTATATGTATTCTTGATTCCGAAATACATAATAATTCAACGTGGATTTGTCTTTTTTGCAGTTGCTTTATTGCGGAAAGAGTATACATTTCCATTCCGCCCCAACTTTTAGAAAGGCATGAATAAAGAACTTTCATAAATTAATATCAATAAATTTTTTTCAATTTTGCTGTACTAAAATAATGGACAAGGATTTCATCGAACTGGTACCCTTTCGCCGCCATATAAGCAGCGCCAATCTGACACAGTCCTACTCCATGACCCCAACCCGCTCCAGATAAAATAAATTTTTGGGGTACATTATCCTGAATATTTTCTTTATCGACAATAAAAGCCGAGCTATATAAATGGCTGTGTGACAATATTCGCCTGATTTCCAGCTCTTTGCCAATAATTAATGTTTTGTTTGAGCCTATTATTTTTAGCTTTACAATTCTTGATGATAATCCACGCTCTAATGGAATAAGATCAATTATATTGCCGAAGTCTACCCCGGATTTTGTTTTAATAATTGCAGATAGTTCCGTTTGGCTGAATTCCATTTTCCAGCGGAAAAAATCATTCGTTTCCTGATCGTAATCTACAAGAACATGAGATAGAATTTTTTTATCCCTCGTATTACAAAAGGCATGCGGGTTACCTTTAATCCATTTTCGAGCATTTGCTTCTACATTAAAGTTTAAATTATAATTCTCTGCGTCAAACTTATAATCAACTATAGATGAAAGATAGCTATATATGACGGGTTCCCAAACATTCTCAAATGATTCCGTAATGCCTCCGCAAGATTTGGAATAACGTGCATCGCAAATTCTGTTGTCGCTGACAAGCACTACTCCGGCTGTCTGTCTGACTGCCTGACGGGCTATCTCGGTAAATATTTTTGTCACTCCCTGATATCGTTGACAATGGTCGTCCGCACACACATCGTATAGTTCATGATCAAAACATCCGTACCATCTTATTGATTCCTTTTCATTATCCTGAATATGTTCATATTTAATTTTTTCTTTATTGCTGTTTTTTGCTTTTTCAATTTGCGCAAGCAGCCAGCTTCTTGAAATAATAGCGTGAGCCTTTAGAAGTTGAAGCGAGCTTTTCGCGCTCATCTCAGATGATATTACGCTTAAAAGATATTTTTCTATAGGCAATTTATTTATTGCGGTGATATTATCATTGTCCTTAATTAATTTTAATGAACCTGTAAATATTTCCTTTTCTTTTCTTTCCCAGTGAAAATTCACACCTATTTTAACATTTCTCAATAAAAAAGATTCACTTTGAATATCCTGCGGAACAAAAATTATTTCATCTGAAATTTCTATTTTATTATTATCCCAACGGCAGACTATTTTATTATTTTCTATTTCAGCAATAAATCTGCCGCTAAAAACTTGTTTTATATCTGCTACCTTGTAATCGCCATATAGCTCAAAATTAATTTGTTTCTCAGACAAAATTCCTACACTAATATTCGGCTCCTTATTTATACTTATCATTATTCCTAATTTTCAAATTTTAAGCAAAATATGTAAAAGGTTTCTTATCAATAAACAAAATATAAGAATTATGTTTTACTTTTGTAAGATAATTAACAATGTAAATAATTAATAGTTATAATGACTTTTTACATAATTACGAATTATTCTTATTTTATTGTAAATTTATATAAATATTTAAATTACTTTAATCAAAAATTGTGATGTAATCGGATTTCATATAGATTTAGGCACAGACCGGCAAGGAGTGTATATGGGCCCCTCTGTATTAAAAATTTCTGGGCTTAAGAAAAGGTTGGAAGCCTTATGATAGTATGACCGCCTACGAAACTTCACATTTATTTTATGCCTCTTGCTTCTGCAATAGGGTTAGGAAATGAAAAACTCATTAATTTACATGAATTCCCACTAAAGATTTATTCGGGAAATTGTGCTATAATTGGTGTTAGATGCTTTGATTGCCCGGGAAAGGATAATATAAAGAAAATAAATCCAACTGTTGTTTACGCTATGGCAGATATAGACAAACTCGGAATTCATAGAATTATTTGGAAGATAATTAAACAATTTAAAGAAAAAGTTTACTTTATCCATGTAAACTTTGCCCAGGATTCCGTAAACCCTTCTGTCGCTCCAAGTGTGGGAACGTCAGTGTCTGGTGAGCTTAGTTACAGAGGAAATCATTCTATGATGGAATCCATTTCAGACTGCGGTTGCATATCTTCATTAGAAATGGCTGAAGTTAATCCTATCTTAAATGACAGGAATAATAACGCCGTTTTTGCAACCGATGTTATTGGTTCTAAAATGAGGCAAAGAATTTTATAAAATTATAATTGAAGTTTGAAATTCATGAATAAATCTCAACCCATATTAGTTTATACCTTCAGCTTTCTAATACTCGCTTTTATTTTTAAAATAATTGGATTATTAATAGTTAACAATGAAGAGATTTTAGCGTATACATTTATTTTTTATGGAATAAGTTCAGTGTACTTATCTTTGGGGAGAAATAAAAAGTTTAGAGTATTTCTAGGCACAGTCGTTTTTTTAATTGGTATTATATTCTTTGTCCTTAACAATTTTGATCTAATTAGTTTATCAAGAATAATATTCCCTTCAACTATTCTTATTGTTGGTATATGCTGTTTAATGCTTTATATTGATAATACTAATGATAAAGCAATTCTTTATGCTTCTTTAATCTTTATTTTTACAGGGCTCATCTACTCAATGAGCTTTGGTTCAATGAAATTCGGAATCTTTTTTTATTCTATATATCATATAACCTTAAAATATTGGATTATAGTTATAATTGCAGTAATTATTTTTACCGCCGTACAACTTGATAATAAAAACAAAATTTAGATTAGGCTGAAAGGAATGATTTCTTCGAAATGCAAAAGCCAAAAGATCTTGCGGGAAATTGATGTTTATTGAAGTATACCCGTTAAATAAACTTTATTGGACGGCATTTGAGAACCCTCTGAAGATTCTTCAGTAACAATAAATCTTATTTCTCCTTTGTAATTTTGCACAGGTAGTGAAATCGGGAAATAGTATTTATTATCCACCGGATTGAGAACTCTAAGGGAATTAGTATGTCCTTCCGTCGTCATCCACACTTGATATGACTTACCATTATTTAATACCGGCATATTGGAAAGTTGTAATAATCCGCTGCTGCTTTCAAAACTAATTATTATTTTACCAAATCCTTCTTTATATAATGATGAGCCATATAAATTAATAATATGGGCATCCCTCATTTGTAATATTTTTTCAACTTCTTTATTTACCGCTACTTGTTCTGAAAGATTAGATACTTGCTTGTTCAACTTGTCAATTTCGCCCCTGTATGTATTAACGCTGAAAGAGATCCTTTGATAAAAATATATTAATCCTAAGAAGATAATTAAAAAAAGAATTATTATAAGAATAATTCCGCCCTTACCTTTCTTTTCTGTTCTCGGTCCAGAGATTCCATGTAAATGATAAGACTTTTTTTTATCTGCGTTAGATACTGTTTTCTGCTTAGTATTGGAAACTTCATTTATTTCAATACTCTTTGTATCAATTTCATCGGTTATAGGAATATTAATATGATCTGAGAGTATTTTAGCTGAGGTTTTTTGTGTAAGAAATTCATCATTTACATTTTTTAGATTTGAAGAAGTGTCTGTCTGTAAGTTTTGTTTGAGTTGATCATTCTTTAGAACTCCCTCGTCTCCCGAAGTTAAATTTTCCTTTAACGTTCCTGTATGTTCAAAAGAATCAGATTGTAATGTTTTCCCTTCAATTAAAATATTATGTTTAACTTCAACCGCAGCTTGTTCTTTTCTAATACTTTCGGACGTTATTGAAGGAAGCCTTTCATTTTTTATTCTATAAAGTTTCCTTGCAACTTTATCTTTTATCTCAGGACCGGGAGTTTCCATATTTAATATAGAGGGCAGCAAAGCCGCCAAGTTTTGATATTCACCCAATTCCTGCGAGGGAAATTCATTCCCTGTTTCAATAAAATTAGTTAGTTGTAATAAATCTTCTTTATCAAGACAGCCGATTGAATATGCATAAAGAAGATCCGAGTATTCATGTTGACCCGGAATATTGCTCAGATCTGCCATTATGAATTTCCCTTCACTAAATTCTCCCTTAAATTGCTCAAGGCAATTTTAATCTTTGATTTAATAGTCGCAAGAGGAATATTTAATTTTTCAGCAATTTCCTTTTGAGTAAATCCCTCATAGTATGCAAGATAAATAACATATTGTTGTGCGTCGGTCAGCTTATTTAATGCTTTTTCAACATCATCCCTTATGCTGAATGCAGTTCTTATATCAAGAGGGTCGATCAAATTAGAAAGATGCGGTATAATATATTTATTTTCATAAGTATCATTATAAATTTCAACATCCTGATTCTCACCTGCCTGCCAAGTGAGTGACTGAGTTTTAGGAATACGGGATCGCTTTAGTGTATCGACTGCTTTATTCCGCGCAAGAGTTACAAGCCATGTATAAACATTTCCGCTCTTAAAATCGAATTGGTCAGCTTTGCGCCAGATAATGACAAATATGTCGCTAAGAATATCCTCGGCAGTTTTTTCCTCCATCACTATCTTTTTTATTACTGTATAAAGCAATGATGAATAACGATTGTATAGAGCCTCAAGAGCTTTTGAATCATTCGAAAAAACCCGTTGCATCAACTCGATATCGGTTGAAGAAATGTTAAGAGCCAATATAACCTGCTGGATATTATAACTTTGAATCTTTATACAAAACTAAAGCTTAGAAGTCTAAAAATCAATTGAAAACAGTTTATTTGAACTATTTATGTAAAAAGGCAAAGCATTTTTTGCTGCACAACCCGCTAAAATATACGGACTGAGATTATGCAGTTTTAATCTTAGATTATACAATACATTGCCATTTAAGCTAAAGCAAGGAGTTGTTCCCTTACAAGCAGTTTCCATAAATTCCGGCTCAATTTCTAAACCATTAAAAATAAAATATCCCGGTTTTACCGCTACTATAAAATAACCTCTGTTTTCTCCCTCGTTTGTAAATCTGAATTTGCCGAATGTATAATCTGTGGTTGTCGAAGTTCAGCCCATTTTACCCTACAATGAAAGTTCCCAATTCCCTATAGTCTCACAATAAATTGAGCAATAACTTAATGAACAGCCAATTTGGCAAACTCTCCGAAAGAGTACTAGGGACATTTCCTATGTTTTTTTTCTCCTTGTAATGGGAAGGGGATTAAGAGCTTGCGTTCGGGTAGGTATTTAATCCGACATTGTTTAAAAACTGGAATTATACTTCTGTCATATTTAGCTAAAGGCACTTAAATAACGTTTGATTTGTTACTTTTTATATTTAAGCTTAACTGTGATTTTATTATTTTTAATATTAAAATAAATTATGCTACCGGGGCTCAGTAAACAACCTAAAAACCTACTGAGACTAAGCCTCGTCGAAACTGAAAGGATAACATGACATCAAGTGAAATAAGACAGCAATTTTTAGATTTTTTCAAAAGTAAAGAGCATCGAATTGTTTCCAGTTCCCCTGTAGTACCGTTTGATGATCCGACGCTTCTTTTTACCAACGCGGGGATGAACCAATTCAAAGATGTTTTTCTTGGTTCAGGCGAAAGAGAATATAAACGTGCTGCGGATACCCAAAAATGTATTCGCGTTAGCGGCAAGCATAACGACCTTGAAGAAGTCGGACATGATACTTATCACCATACTTTTTTTGAAATGCTCGGCAATTGGTCTTTTGGAGATTATTATAAACCTGAAGCAATAGAATGGGCATGGGAATTATTGACTGATGTATGGAAAATGCCTAAGGAACGATTATGGGCAACAGTCTACAGAACGGATAATGAAGCTTTAGAACTATGGAAAACTAAAACAGATATAAATCCGACACATATTTTGCTGTTTGATGAAAAAGATAATTTTTGGGAAATGGGCGAAACCGGGCCGTGTGGGCCCTGTTCAGAAATTCATATTAATCTTAGTGATGATTATGATAATCCTAAATATGTAAACGCAGGCGTTCCTGAATGTATGGAAATTTGGAATCTTGTTTTCATTCAATACAACCGCGATGGTGAAGGTAAACTCCACGACTTGCCTACTAAAAATGTTGATACAGGTATGGGCTTTGAACGTGTTTGTGCGGTAATGCAAAAGAAAAGTTCTAATTATGATACCGATGTATTTACTCCTTTAATAAATGCCGTTTCAAAAATGTCAGGCGTTAAATATGATAAAGAAATTGAAAAAATCCCAATGCGGGTAATATCAGATCATATAAGAACATTAACTTTTGCTATTGCAGACGGCGCTGTACCGGGTAATGATGGTCGCGGCTATGTAATTAGAAGAATTCTACGAAGAGCCGCACGTTATGGAAGAAAATTAAATTTAAATAAACCTTTCCTCTTTGAATTAGTACAAATTCTTGTGGATACTATGGGCAGTATCTTCCCCGAAATAGTTGAAAAACAAGGCTACATAGAAAAAGTAATTAAAGCGGAAGAAGAAAGCTTTAATGCAACTTTGGATCGGGGAATTGAATTGTTTGAAGAATTAATTAAGAGTTTAATGCATACGGATAACAAGGTTATTCCCGGTAAAGACGTTTTTTTTCTATATGATACCTACGGATTCCCTGTTGATCTAACAAACGTTATGGCAAAAGAACACGGGCTCTCAATTGATGAAGATGGTTTCAGTAAATTGATGGAATTACAAATCCAGAGAGCGCGCGAAGCATCAAAAGATAAATTTGTTTCTGTAAATATTTCTACTTCGGATTTAAGTTCATTTGAATTAATAGAAACACAAAAATCTTTTTCTCAATTTGGCAAATCTGAATTTACAGGATTTGATGAATTAGAGTCGAAATCAAAAATTACAGGACATAAAAAAGAGGATAAGAATGATTTGATCATTCTTGATAAAACTCCTTTTTATGTTGAAGCAGGCGGACAGGTAGATGATCTTGGCTGTCTCGTAATTGGCAAAACACCCTTAACTGTTATCGATTTGACTAGGATCGACAATAAAATTATTCATATCTTGGAAAATGCGAATGAAAGTCGGCTGATTCCAGGTATGGATGTTATTGCAAGGGTCGATGAAAAACGCCGATGGGACATAATGCGAAATCATTCTGCCACACATTTTTTGGATGCTGCATTAAGAAAAATTTTAGGTACACATGTACATCAGGCTGGTTCGTATGTAGGCCCTGACAGGCTACGTTTCGATTTTACTCATTTCGCAAAAGTTAGCGAAACTGAATTGCGGAACATTGAAACTATGGTTAACATACAATTAAGATTGAATATACCTCTTCAGCATCACCGCAATATACCGTTTAATGATGCAAAAGAAATGGGAGCACTAATGTTCTTTGGCGATAAGTACGGCGATTTTGTTAATGTCGTTCAATTTGGCGATTTCAGTATGGAATTCTGCGGCGGTACGCATGTAAAAAATTCTTCAGAAATAGGTCTATTTAAAATAACAGGTGAAGCATCTATAGCAAGCGGAGTAAGAAGAATCGAAGCTGTTACCGGTGCGGGTGTGGAAAATTATATTATTTCACAAATGAAAAATTTAAAGGATTCTGAAGAAAAAATTGCAGAACTTCTTGATGAAAAGAAAAAACTTGAAAAGACGGTCTTGGAATTTAAACTAAAAATGAAATTGGGCCAGATTGATTCGGTTGTCGAAAAACCAAGGGAAGTCGAAGGTATAAAGATATATAAAGCTGAAGTTGAGGCAGCGAATATGGATGAATTGAAATCATTGGGCGATGAATTAAGAAACAAAATGAAAAATGGGATCGGAGTTTTGTTCACAAAAATGGATGGAAAAGTTGGCATTGTTTGTATTGTCTCGAATGACTTGATAAAAGAAAGAAAATTAAGCGCTGGAAAGATCGTGGGTGAATTAGCAAAACTGGTTGGCGGTGGCGGTGGTGGAAGGTCGCATCTTGCAACTGCCGGCGGTAAAGAAGTAAATAAGATCCCTTTTGCATTGAGCGAAGTTGAAAAAATCATCAGCAGCTTTATTATTTAGATTATCACTAAGAAGAATGACAAAATCAAAAATTAAATATGTCTGCTCAAACTGCGGGTATGAATCGCTCCGCTGGATTGGCAAATGCCCCGAATGCGATAGCTGGAATACTTTTGTTGAAGAAATTATTGAAGCGCCAAAGCATCAAAAGTCCCAATATAACGGGAAAGTAACATTATATAAGATAACCGACATTGCAGCTGTTGAAGAAGATCGGATAAAAACGGGTATAAATGAATTTGACCGCGTTCTCGGCGGTGGACTTATGCCGGGTTCCGTTGTGCTTCTGGGCGGCGACCCGGGAATTGGTAAATCAACACTCGCAATGCAGGCTGCTTCCGCTATAAAAGATAAAGTATTATATGTTACAGGTGAGGAATCTGAACGGCAGGTTAAGATCCGAGCCTCAAGATTGAAGGTTAAATCAGATTATTTTTATATTCTGCCCGAAACAGATCTAAATCCAATAATAGCTGCAATTAACACCCTGAAACCAGTTCTGGTAATAATTGATTCTATACAAACAATGTATAGAAGTGAATTTGAGAATTCACCGGGGACAGTTACTCAAATAAGAGAATGTACTTCCCTTCTTATGGAGGAAGCTAAAAAGAAGCACTATTCTGTTCTTATTATCGGGCATGTAACAAAAGAAGGAATCATTGCCGGTCCAAAACTTCTTGAGCATATTGTTGATACTGTTATTCAATTCGAAGGCGAGACTCATCATTCATATAGAATATTGCGTTCACAGAAAAACCGGTTCGGCAGTACAAATGAAATTGGAGTCTTTGAAATGCACGAAAACGGTTTAACTGAGGTTAAAAATCCGAGCGAGCTTTTTTTAAGCGAAAGAGAAAAAGAAACTTCCGGTTCAGTGGTAACTGCAAGCCTGGAAGGGACCCGTCCAATTTTATTAGAAGTCCAGGCATTAGTCACACCATCTAACTATGGTAATCCCCAAAGAGTAGCTACTGGGTTTGATCAAAGAAGATTATCTATTCTCCTTGCTGTACTGGAAAAAAGAAGCGGATTTAGACTTTCCGCTAATAATGTTTTTCTAAATTTAGCGGGTGGGGTAAAAATAGATGAGCCTGCAATTGATCTGGCTGTTTGCTGCAGCATCGCTTCAAGTTTGCTTGATAAAACTTCGGATAATATGAGTGTAATTGTCGGGGAAGTTGGATTGGGTGGAGAAATTAGAACCGTAAGCCAGGTAGAAAAGAGAATTCAAGAAGCTGAAAGACTTGGATTCAAGAAAATAATTATTCCACGCAATAATCTTAAAAAATTAGAACAGAATAATAAGATAAAGATTATAGCAGTCGGCAGCCTGTCCGAAGCAATTAAAGAAGTAATAAATCAAACGGGCTGATTATAATTAACATAAAAAGCTTATAATCGGGCTATAATCTCGCCAGTAAGTTGTTTAATGGGGAAAAAGCAAGATTTCAATTTTCTAAATGTATGTTAAGAAACCATTTTGTTTTATTAAGTAATAATGTTATTTTAAAAAGCGGTTAAAAATCCGCATTCTTATTTTCAATTATTTTTTAGAGGTAAGTTAGTGAGTACTAAACTTTTTGTGGGCTCTCTCCCATGGGCGGTAAATGATGATGCTTTGAAAGCAGCTTTTGAAGCACACGGCAAAGTTGTTTCTGCTAAAGTGATTTCCGATCGCCAGACCGGTAGATCTAGAGGATTTGGATTCGTTGAAATGGAAAACGAATCTGATGCTAACAATGCTATTCAGGCTCTCAATGGTTCGGAACTAAAAGGCCGTAACATTATAGTCAGTGAAGCAAAGCCCAAAGGCTAATGCATCTTTTTATACCTTTAGTTCATTGAGCGCTCTAGTGAGCGCTTTTATTTTTTTAAATCAATTTAGTAAAATATAATAAATATGCGCTAAAATGAGAAAATTTGACTCAATATTTATTATACTGCTGACCGGTGTAATTTTATTATGTCTGGTTTCTTTGAGTGTTGTTTCCGGTAAAATAAATTTTTTAGATAATTCTATATTGCTGTCATTTAGGAATGCTCGCAATACCTCTATACCTGCGGGACCGGAGTGGCTATTGAGTTTTATGCTGGATGTTTCTGCACTCGGAAGTGCAACTATAGTTCTTTTAGTAACTATTTTAACATCAGGACTTCTGATTTTAAAAAATAAATATTCTTCCCTTCGAGTTATTTTATTTGCATTTATCGGCGGCGGTATAATTGAATTACTAATGAAAGAAATATTTTCAAGGCAAAGGCCCCAAATAGTTCTTCACTTTGTTAATGTAAACTCATTGAGCTACCCAAGCGGCCATTCAGCAATGTCCGCAATCATATATATATCTTTAATATTTATAATTTTCACTCTTGATATAAAAACAAGCATTAAAATATATTTTTTATATTCAGCCGTATTTCTAATATTAATTATAGGAATTAGCAGGATATATCTTGGAGTTCACTACCCTAGCGATGTATTAGGCGGATGGGCTTTGGGATTAATCTGGAGTTCTATTAGCGTAATACTTGCGCGTAATTTTAAGAAAGAATCAAAATAATAAAGACTGGCGATGGACGAGGAAAAAAAATTACTCCCAAGTATTCTTTTCCCTGCAAGTTTTATTTTATTGCTGTGGATTATTAAAACTGCAGAATTAGTATTTTCCATTAATTTTTCTCATCTGGGTCTATTGCCCCATAGATTACAAGGATTAATCGGAATAGCCACCGCCCCATTAATTCATTCCGGAATCAGTCATCTTGTTTCAAATACACTTCCGCTTTTATTATTAGGAATTGGCATTTTGTACTTTTATCCTAAATCGGCATATAAAATTTTCACCTTTGTCTACATTATTCCGGGGATATTTGTGTGGTTCTTTGGCCGTCCTGCCTATCATATTGGTGCAAGCGGTTTAATTTACGGCTTTGTTTCATTTTTGTTCTTTAGCGGTATTATCAGGCGCGATACACGTTCAATTGCTCTTGCGCTTTTAGTCACTTTTCTTTATGGCAGTATTATTTGGGGCATATTTCCTCAAAATAACGGAATATCATGGGAATACCACCTTTTCGGCTCACTAACAGGAATTGCCTGTGCCATTATTTTTCGTAAATCAGATCCTTACAAAAAATATGATTGGGAAGACGAGGAGGATGAAGAAAATAAAAATAATTTAGAAATTTCCCATGATAAGGAGGTTGAAATTTAAAGGTTGAAAAGGATTAAGACAAAAGCAAATGAATTTTCGGAAGATGCTTGTATCTTAAATGTGTGTTGAAACACAACAGCAATAATGCCTCTCTAAACGATAAAAACAACAGTCACAGCTGTGATTTTAAAAAATGATCGGTTCAATGCAACTAAGTTAATTATTCAACCATAACAATGCTCTGCTGCTTAAACCTTCTAATGGATTTCATCATTTCAAATTATTTGGAAAATTCTGAACCGCATAGGAGAATATAACTAACTTGCCGGAAGCTAAGTCTTTACAATCAGACTACTTCCGGCAGCATCACGTTTGTTTCCGCAGACTCACTTAATAATAACAAATAATATTACAATAACATATTTCTAAATCGAGAAGCGGTATCAATTATTAATAAGTGTAATATTACTAAGATGCATCTCTGGTTAAGTATAATCTGTATATTTTACCGACCGGAATACCAATAATTTCGGATAGTTGGAATACTTTCAATTCAACCGTATAGACTTCAAACGTGTTGCAATAATTTTTAAGTAGCCATAACTTTGAAACGTTCTTAGACAACAAATTAAAAACTATTAAAACAGAAAGAGAGGTATAGTTGAGGTCATTAATAAAGGTTCTTGTTATTTCATCAATGATTTTACTGGTCGGCTTCACTATTGTCTCCAACGAGACTAGTGCTACCATTGAACCGGTAAACATTGCGAAAGCAACCACCGTCAATAATGACGAAAGTGTAGTAAGAACTTCAATAGTAAATTATATAGACAAGGGGAGTATGCTTGCGTCATGGTACGGTCCCCGGTTCCATGGTAAAACGACTGCAAATGGTGAAGTTTACAACCAAATGGCTTTTACTGCTGCTAGCACAACTCTTAGGTTCGGTACTCTGCTTAAAGTAACAAACCTAAGAAATAACAAATCCGTAATCGTAAGGGTGAACGATAGGGGACCTTATATAAGCGGCAGAAAGCTTGATTTGTCCAAGGCAGCAGCTCAGTTACTTGGTATGACTCTTAAGGGAGTCATTAAGGTAAAGGTTGAGCAGTTAAGCCTAAAAGGAGTTAACTTCCCCGTTATTAATCTGAATTAAATTATTTGATAAGCTTTTTGCTTATATATTTAATTCGTGCATATTCTAAGCCCCGCTACGGCGGGGTTTTTTATTGCTGAGACAGTTTAAGTTTAAATTTTTTGGGCTCAATATAAATTCTTAAATTAGAAATACAGATATTTATTAAATTTATGTCACATATTCTCAAAAGATAATTAAAATAACTCCGAAATCTGCATACAGTAGGTAGGTCTACGTGACGGTAGACAGGTTTATATCATGGACTACTAATTAAAAAATATTTAGGCTTTAGCCAAAATTAAATAAGTCTTGCGGGTAAAGCCATCAGTATACAGGCTATCGTTAATGCCCGGGTTAATCTCGGGGTTATTTAATAAAATTACTATGACTGCGCGGCATGAGCAGTAATAATTTAAAAAACTAATCATTAATCTTAAGAACGCTATATGAAATTAAATCTCGGGTGCGGAAATGATCTGAAAGAAGGATATGTGAACCTGGATATTGTAGATTACGGCGGTAATACCATTCATGATATCAATAAGTTCCCCTATCCCTTTGAGGATAATACGTTCGATGAGGTATTTGCTTCGCATGTTTTGGAACATTTAGATAGTTTTCACAAAACAGTTACAGAACTTTACCGCATAATAAAACCTGATGGTTTGCTCATCGTTTATGTCCCCTTTTTCTTAAATACAAAGTATTTCGGCGAACCGGACCACAAGATTCCATTTTCTATAAGATCATTTGATAATTACGAATATGTAGGTGACCGGAAGCTTAAATTCTATGAAAAATGGAAATTGAGCCACAGGACAAATTATCAGGGGAAGGCACAGTTTGAAGTCATCGAAAAAAGATTTATTTCATCGCATTTTGTTCCTTTGAAATGGATGGACCTTATCCTTAATATAGAGCCGGTCATCTATGAAAGGTTTTTCGCAGGAATCTTTTCACCGGAGGAAGTTTATTTTAAGTTGAGAGTGATTAAGTGACTATTTAGTTCTTGTTTTAAGGTTTTAGCGCTCTCACTATTATTAAAAGCCAGCCAATTAAAAGACTAATCCCGCCGAATGGGGTTATAATTGCAAATGCAGTAATTCCACTTAATGCATACAAATATAGCGAGAATGAAAAAAGGATTATACCTGCCAGGAAGAAGAAAGCGCTTCTGTAAAACCGTTTATCCTCTTTTAATGAAATTGCCAGCAAAACAGCAGAATGAATCAAATGGTACAAAACGCCTGTTTTGTATAAATCCATCATTTCCGGAGAGAGGGCGCTTTTAAGTCCGTGAGCGCCGAAGGCGCCAAAAGCAACGGCAAGGAAGCCAGAAATTCCGCTGATGATTAACCAAAATTTATTATCTTTCATACTTACTAAATCTGCTTTTTAATAAAACGTAATCTGCACTACGTTCAGACTATATATATTGATAGGTGAAGATAAAAATTACTAAATTAAAAGTCTACAATAGTCTACTTATTCCGCAAATTGAGTGATGGTTAATATAGATAGAGAGTATTATGAATCAATTTGAATTGCATTCCAATTATGAACCTTCCGGCGACCAGCCCAGGGCTGTAAAAGAACTTAACGAAGGTATTAAGCGAGGGGATAAATTTCAGACTTTGCTTGGTGTTACCGGCAGCGGAAAGACTTTTACCATATCAAATGTCATAAGGGATATAAACAAACCGACCTTAGTAATTTCTCATAACAAGACTTTGGCTGCTCAGCTTTACTCGGAATTTAAATCATTTTTTCCAAAAAATGCCGTAGAATTTTTTATAAGCTATTACGACTATTACCAACCGGAAGCTTATGTAGTTTCAAGAGATGTCTACATAGAAAAAGACTTTGCAATAAACGAAGAAATTGACAGACTCAGGCTAAAAACAACTACATCACTTATTGAGGGAAGAAGAGATGTTATAGTAATTGCAAGCGTAAGCTGCATCTATGGAATTGGTGCGCCGCAGGAATATGCCAGCCAAATAATCTTCCTGAAAAAAGGAATGACAATTCCCCGGAAGAAACTTCTCCGGGATTTAATTGATATCCATTATATAAGGAATGATTTAGATTTTACAAGGGGTACTTTCCGGGCAAGGGGCGATGTTGTGGAAATTATTCCCGCCTACCAGTACGATGAAGCTGTCAGAATTGAATTTTGGGATGATGATATTGAAAAGCTTTCCGTAATTGATTCCGTGACCGGCGACGTAATAAGGGAAATCGAATCTACCCCTATTTATCCCGCAAAATATTTTGTTTCAAACCGTGATCAGATGCAGAATGCAATTTATGGGATTGAGCAGGACCTTGAGGAGCAATTAAAGTATTTCAGGAAGGAAGAAAAATACTTAGAAGCGCAAAGACTTGAGCAAAGGACTAAGTTCGATATTGAAATGATGAAAGAAATTGGTTACTGCTCGGGGATTGAAAACTACTCCCGGTATATGGATGGGCGCCCTCCGGGTTCCAGACCATATAACTTGTTTGATTATTTCCCTAAAGATTTTCTCTTAGTTATTGATGAGTCCCATGTTACTATTCCCCAGCTTAGAGCAATGTATAACGGGGACAGGAAAAGGAAAGAAACTTTAGTTGAATACGGGTTCAGGCTTCCTTCAGCGCTTGATAACCGCCCTATGAAGTTCGAAGAATTTGAGAAAATGTTGAACCAGGTAATATTTGTAAGCGCCACTCCGGCAGATTATGAGCTTGAAAAAAGCGGGGGAGTAATAGTTGAACAAATTATCCGTCCAACTGGGCTGCTCGATCCTGAAATTGAGGTGAGACCTATAAAAGGGCAAATTGATGATTTAATCGGAGAGATTAGGATAAGAGCATTGAAAAAAGAACGTATCCTTGTAACTACTTTAACTAAAAAGATGGCAGAGGATTTGTCCGATTATTTAGACAAAATCAGTATAAAAGTCCGTTATATCCACAGTGATATTGATGCTCTTGAAAGAGTAGAGATCCTTCGGGATCTCAGGATAGGCGATTTTGATGTACTTGTTGGGGTAAATCTATTAAGAGAAGGGCTTGATCTTCCCGAGGTTTCCCTTGTTGCGATAATAGACGCCGATAAAGAGGGCTTTCTGAGAAGCGAGAGGTCACTTATGCAGACCGCCGGCAGAACTGCACGTAATGTAAACGGGAAAGTAATTATGTATGCCAATATTATTACCGATTCTATGAGAAAAACTATTAATGAAACCAACCGTAGAAGGATTTTACAGACTGAATATAATAAAGAACATAATATTGAACCACAAACGATATATAAAAGTATGGAGGAGATACTTTCGTCTACTTCCATTGCAGACGTAAGAAAGAGAGAAGAAAAAGAAGATTATTCGTTTACAAAAGTCGCAGAACCCGTCCTAAAATATATGAATGCCGAACAAAAACAAGATCTTGTAGAACAGCTTACCGATCAAATGCGTCAGGCGGCAAAAGAGCTGGAGTTTGAAAAAGCCGCATCCCTGCGGGATGAGATAAACAAATTGAAGAAGATGATAAAGTGAACAGGTCTGTAAGGTTAGACAAAATCAGTGATGATTAACAGTATCAGAGACACAATTAGGCATCCGCCCCTTGTAACCATTCTCCCTATTTTCTGATTACGCCCGCTTCTTGTCAGCGGTATCCCGATTCGACTCGATATTCTTGCTTTAGCCGCAGAAATGCCTACAAATCTTTTCAATGAAAACCCTCCTTTATTCATACTGCTTACTTACTCCCTAATCTTTTACACATCTAAATCCTAATGTACCTGAACGATTTTGACCGGGTGACATTAACAAATATTTACCATGCTCACTTAATTTATATGCCTGTGGAAAATACCAATATGATCCCTGCGGCTGGTAATAAGAACCGCCCCTCAATATTGCAGTCCTCGTATGCACATCTTCATACTCATCTGTCCATTGCCAAATATTTCCAACCATATCTTCGACTCCAAAGGGACTTTTACCCTGCGGATGAGCGCTTACACTATCCGGTCCCCTTAGCTCATGTCCAGTGTCCGCAACAGGTACCGCTGAAGCTATCCAATCACTGCCCCATGGATATGACCGTCCGTCCGTACCTTGAGCGGCATACTGCCATTCCCATTCGTGGGGTAACCGCTTGCCTGCCCATTTTGCGTATGCTCTTGCATCCTCTATATCGACCCAGGTAACAGGTTTATTTTCCCACCCTGCGGGATAGGTACCTTTCTTCCAGTCTTTGAGAAAATTTATTTTATCAACAGGAGTATAATGTGTGGCATCCATAAATTTCTTAAACCCGGCATTAGTAACAGGATATTTATCAATGTAGAATTTAGAAATGTCTGCGATAAATCGATGGTGTCTTCTTGCCGCAACCTCGCCAGGCATTTGGACGTCTACTCCCGGGTTTTCTCCTCCTTCTATTTCAATACCGCTTACATTCATAACATACCGTGTACCGGGAATCTCAATCATTCCTTCCGGAACTTTTTCAGCAACGGGAGTAGATTCAATTTTTACGATCTCCTGCGGAACAGCTTTCCATTCGTTACAGTAATCAGCCAATTTAGTTTTTGCTAATTCGTGCATTTGGGATAACAAATTCTGAAAACTATCGTCAACTAAAGAATTTTTTATTGCCAATATAGCGCCGTATCCATTAGGCTCAATTTCAAACGACAGCGCTTTATCGTTACCTTCCGAAACAGTATCGAGTTTACAGCCATTCCATACATCATAATAAGACATTCCTTCTTTGTATGGAATTTTCATTTGATCACCTTTAACCTCAAAATCATTCCTGTTAACAATTGTCCAGAAATTACAGTCCGGACCTGCCCAATTGCTTGCAAAGACGCCGTAATTTAACATCGGGTAATGCGGCTCCCAACCAGTCCCTGTAAGTAATTTAGAAAAGTATCTCTCAATCTTTGCAATTCTTTTTACTGTTTCGGAGGCACGGGGTGTCATTTCGTTGTAGATACTCCATATATTCTCCCATGCTACGAAACCCACTCCGTTGAAAAAAGCATACTGAAGGTTATTTGTGTGGTCACGTGCCCAGCGATCACTAATGTGTATCATATGGCTTGGTTCAATCCATTTCAATTTACTAATAGAAGGAATAAATGGATATTCCCAATAAGCCCACCCCATTTGATCGTATTCTAAATATTTATTATCATAATCCAGTTCTGGCTCTATTACTATACCTTTTTTAGCCTTATCAAATATGTTTCTCCAATGATCCCCTAAGCCCAATGTAACATCACCGTTTATTCCATCGGCATCCACATACTTTAGTATTTTTGCATAAGCTTGCGGATCATTGTCAGGTTCCCTCCTGGTTCCAATATCCCATGGATTGTAGGGAAATAATATCTTAATTCCATGTTTATGGAATTGGGACACCATCTTCTTTACACCGTCTAACCCGCCGGGCATACACCTGATCCAGTCAAATTCATTCCTGTTGTCTATCCCGATATTTGGATATGTCGGCCAGATAAGTATGCTGTTTAACCCTCCGTATTTAGCCGTTATTTCATTTAAGTATTTATCTACTGTATATTCATTTTTTACAGGATCGTAAAAAGAACGTTCCTGCGCCATCATTTGGGTTTGAATAAAGTTATTTCTTACCCACTGAATTTCTTTATAATTATAATGAGTATCCCTATAATCTAATTTAGCCTTTTCGACTTTCCGCCAATATTCAAGCTGTGCTTTCCAGCCGGATATTTCTGTTGTATCATTAGGACCTTTGATCTGCTGTGCAGCTTCTGTCAGCCACACGTGAGAGATCTGCGCTTCCGTTTTTGAATTAAATAAACTCAACAGCATGATAACTGTTAAGGTCATAACTCCCGGCAATTGAAGATTTCTTATGGACGTTTCCATATTATACTTCCCAAACATATAATTTGTTTTTTATTTATATCTAACATACGAATAATTTCTATTTCATAAGGAAGTGGCGGCGGCGCCCCTAATTTAGTTGTTGACAGCTGCTGCCGAAATTGAATTGTCTGCTGTTATTTTCTAAGCATTATTTAAATCCATTCACTTATGTCTTAACATTACTCCAAAGGTAATATAAAAGAAATAGGGTCATCCCGCGAGTGTGGAAATGACCCAACAAGAATTTAAACTTTACTGCAAGCCTAAAAAATACTTACTGTTTTTTATCCATTGCCGTAAGAACTGTTTGGGCAAACTTACCGTATACCGGATCATCTTTAGCTTTTGTGAGGTATTCTTTTGCTTTTTTTGCATCATTCTTTTTCTGATAGGCAACGCCGATATAATAATCCGGGCCGCCTTCAGTAATTGTCTTTTTATATTTTATAGCGCTTTGAGCGGCATCAATTGTTTTATCATATTGATTTAACAGGAAATAATTTTTGGCTAAACTTAAATATGCTGCATCATAATTACTGAAGCTGACAGCTTTTTTTAAGTACTCTATTGCTTTCTTGCTGTTTTTGCCGGCTGTAGTTGCCAAATTAGTATAAGCGAGAGTTGTATTGTAGTCAACATTAGCTTTTAAGACGCTGTCTGTTGATGTTTTTAATACCTGCTGAAAATTATCAGCAGCATCCTGGAATTTACCCTGTGAGAAATAAACACTGCCGAGATCATTATAAGCGGCTTCAAAGTCGGGCTTAGCTGTAATTGTGTTTTTAAAATCAGTAACTGCATCATCCTGCTTATTCAGTTTTACATTAGCCACACCCATCTGGTAATAAATCCTGTAATCTTTGGTAACAGCCAATGCCGTCTGAAAATCCGTGAGAGCGCCGGCGTAGTCGCTTTTTTGCATTTTATCCAAACCGTCGTTAAATGGTTTTACAGCCGCTGAATCCATTGTCTGTGCAAATGAAGCGAATGAAATAAGGGATGTAACCAGGAGGCAATAAAATAAACGAGCCAATTTTTTCATAAATAGGTCCTTCTTTTATGATAATAAACACAGAGGAGGGCGTTTAATAATGTCACCTTAAACAGAAACTGCACTCTCTATGAATTGAGGTTAATTAAAACACAAATTATTTTGATAGCATAAGATAAATGTGTTTTTAAAAAAAATCAATGATTTAATTAGTCAATTTAAGCAAAATAAATAACTTTGTGTCCATGACACAAAGAGCCTTTGTTAAAAGTACTTGTAAATTATTTTAACTAATTCCTGGCTGCTGACATGCACGGCTTACAAGTAATTTAAGAGTAAAATAAAGGCTTTTCCACAAAGTGGTGAAATCCTATATATAGTCCTTAGCTGGACTTTAGTTCCTTTTCTTTATTCATTTTTCTACAAACCTGCTTATGGGCAGGCAGGCTTTGGTACGGAAAACGTCGAGACTAATTCTTTTAGGTTATTTTCTCCTTTGTAAAGTACCTTCTCCAAAAACAAGCCGGATGGCGGAGCAGTATATTTTGCAGGGATATCAGACTTTCGGTTAAGCAATAATTTCAAATCTTTGGCGGACATATTACCCCGTCCAATCTCAGCAATAATACCGGTCATCCTTCTTACCATTTTCCAGAGAAAATGAGAACCGGTAATTCGAATCAGTATAAGGTCGCCTTCTTCTTTCATTTGTATATTTTCGATAAGAACTTTTGTCGATTTTTCTTCCTTATCCTCTTCCGAGAATGAAGAGAAATCGTGCATACCGGTAAATTCTTTTGCAGCATCCCGCATATTAATGAAATTAAGTTTGTCTTTTATCCACCACACATAATTTTTACCGAAAGCAGTGCGCCTCCGGGAAATCTGGTAAATATAGCTCCGGGAAATGGCGTCATGCCGTGCGTGAAAATTTAAACCTGCTTTTTCTATTTCTAAAATATTTATATCATGCGGCAGCTTGTCGTTAAATTTATATTTCATTATTTCAGGAGCAAGCATTGTTTTAACTTCAAGATGTGCGACCTGGCAAAGCGCATGCACACCGCTGTCGGTTCTTCCCGAACCTTGTAAGTCTAATTTGGAACCTGTAAATATTTCTTCAGCCGCTTTAATAATTGTTCCCTGGATGGTTTTGGAGTTTTGCTGTTTTTGCCAGCCGCTGTAGCGGGTTCCGTCATATTCTATGTATAGTTTGAATCTGGACATTTAAATTATTCTTCTGCAAATCTTATTGAACTTCAAGGTAGAGACTTATTATTTCTGTTTTCAAATCAAATTAATATTAATTTCGTCTTCCAATGATTTAAATCCCTTGTCGCCTGTAATTAGGTGAGCTTTTTTCATTTGGTCATATAGAAACACTTCAACAATTGATCAGGAGTTTATTAGGCTTTCTTCTTCGGCATAATCATCCGGTGTTTCACAAACACGTACTTTGATTTTGTGAATATTGTCCGGAAGCTTTAATTTTTTTAGCTCATCCAAAAAGTAGCGAGTAATATTTTCTACAGTTGAATAGAAACCAACGACTACTTTTTTTGAATTCATCTTTTCTAAGAATTCTATAACATCTTTATCTTCTTTATAGACAAGAAATGCGTGGTCCATCTTTTCTATTAGCGGTTTAATTACGTCATGCAGGTGATAATAGTCCATTACCATTCCGTTTTCCAAAACGTCGCCTTCAATTTCAACAAGCAGCTTGTAAGAATGCCCGTGAATGTTTTTGCATTTCCCGAAATGCTCCGGCAGCCTGTGCCCCATTTCCCAATTAAATTCTTTTGCAATTCTCATTAAACGCCCTTTGCTGAAGGTTCCCAAATAAATTTATGCATTTGAAGCTGAAATCTTACTTCAAGCTTATCTTCCAATATCCATTTTACAAGCGTAACCGGTTCAAGCCCGCCAAATACCACCGAAAATAGTACAGCGCAGATTTTTGTGAGGTTATATTGTCTGAGTATGTCTTTTGCCCAGTTATAATCCTCGCGTGTTCCTATTACAAATTTTACTTCATCTTCGGATTTTAAATAAATTATGTTTTCATAAAGATTTTTCTTCACCATCCCGCTTGAAGGGCATTTCAAATCCATAATTATCTTTACACGATTATCGATCTCCCGTATAGGTAAACTACCGCCTGTTTCAAGCAAAACCTCAAAACCTTCGTCGCTAAAAAGCTTCATAAGGGCGAGGCTTTCTTTTTGAAACAGCGGCTCCCCGCCGGTAATTTCAACAAGCCGGCAGTCAAATTTTTTCACTGCAGAAAGTATTTCTTCCGGATTCATATCTGTGCCTTCATAAAAAGCATACGCGGTATCGCAATAAGAACATCGCAGGTTACAAAAAGTCAGTCTGATAAAAGTACACGGAAGACCTGCTTTAGTGCTTTCTCCCTGGATAGAGTGATAGATTTCGTTAACTTTCAGCATAAATTCTTATTAAATTGAACGGTATTAATATAAATTTACAAAAGTTAAATTTGACATCAAACAGATGTTTCCATATATTTAAACTTAATTTTTTATAAATATTAAGGTTTTCAGGATATGGCAAGTCATAAATCGGCAAAGAAAAGAATTCGTACGAGCGCCAAGAAACGAATGGTTAATAAAATAGCCGGATCTAAGATTAAAACCGTTGTTAGAAAAGCCCTTTCAACATCCGAAAAAGAAGAAGCAGAAAAATTATATAAAGAAGCAGTATCAATTTTAGACAGAAGCGCTACTAAAGGAAAGATTGATTTAAATACGGCTTCCAGAAACAAAGCGGCATTGACGAAACACCTAAACAGCCTTGCAGCGGTTAAATAGTTTTTTGTTCCAACTTACCTTGTATTACTAAGGCTCTTCAATTTTTGAAGAGCTTTTTTGTTTTTTGTATAAGACAAATTTTTCAATATAGTCAAAGATCTTCTATTGCATCTATTCCTTCGGGCATAGGGAGGTAGAATTTAATTTTTTGAATAGAACCATCACGTTTGATTAATTTTTCAACACGCTTTTTTATTATAACACTGTGCTCAATGCGTACATCATCCTCAACAATTGAACCGAAGATATAGCTTGTTCCCCTAATTATTACATTATTACCAATTATTAACGGAAATTCATCGTTTCCCGTCATATTAACGCTTGATTCAATTATTGTATTATTACCTATTATTATATTCCCCCTGATTATGTTACCCGAAAGAATTTCAACTCTTTCACCAATCTTTATAGATTGTCCGGTAAAACATGACAGATGAACATTCGACCTGACAGTTACATTTTTCCCGAATTTAACATTTCCATTTACGTAAACATTTTTAGAAAGAGCTGTGCTATAATTCAAGTTTACGCCCTTGCCTATATAAACACCTTTGCCGATATATATATCCAGGGGAATATTAAGTTTGTCCATTTCAATTATATTATCGACAACAGATTCGTCTATAAAGAAATCATCGGGGTCATCTATCTCGATTATATCTTTCAATTTTTCATAAACTGTCTTTCTTGCAACGGCTTCCATTTCCCTTAACACAGACTTATTATTAAATCCCATAACTACGTATTGTTCATGCGGGCTTACCGCGCCTATATTATAGCCTTTTTTATTAAACAATGAAATCAAATCTGTAATATATATTTCGTTCTGAACATTGTTACTTTCAATTGAATGAACAAGTTCGATTAATTTCTTATAATCAAATGCGTATACACCCGAATTAAATTCATTATTTTCTATCAATTCTTTTTTACTGAAGGAATATGTCCGGCTGTTATATTTAACCCGGTAAAGCTTGTTTTCCGGAAGTGACAGAATATCTTTATGCTCCATAATCTCAATTACCCTGCCGAAATCTTTCCCGGAAGGCTTTCCGTTTTCGTCCTCCGGTTTTACCCGGATTATTCTTCCGTAAGAGTTTTCAGCGGCATGCCCTGAAAATATTCCGGTTAATACAAGCATATCGCTTTTAGTTCTAATAAATTCTTCGCGGAAGTTTTGCATAGTAAAGGAATCAATCAATCCCATGTCGCCGGGTAAGACATAAACAATGCCGTCAAAGTTTTTATTATCAATATTTTGAAGAGCAACCTGAACTGCATGCCCGGTTCCGTTTTGAGAAGCCTGGTACACAAATGAAGCAGCCTCTCTTTTCCCTAAAACCCCAATTACGTCTTTAGCCTTAATTCCGACAACAAGAATAATGTTTATATCTTTTATACCGTTACGGCATGCGTTAACAACTCTTTCAACAGTAGGCACCCCCCAAATTTTATGAAGCATTTTCGATTTTTGAGATTTGATCCTTTTACCATGCCCCGCGGCAAGAATTACAGCTATCTCATGTAAATTGTAGTTTAGCGGTGAAGAAACATTTTTTATCAGCTCTAAAATTTCATTTTGCTCATTAACTGCCATTGACAATTCTCCGTTGAAATTAATTACCTTTAATAAACACACTCAAAATATAAAGTATTGATTTTCTTTTAACAAAATTTAACCGGGTTGTGAATTTGTATAAAACATAACAGCGGATAAAAGTGAAATTAGAAATGCGAAAGCGATTGAAAGGACAGGGGAACTAATGAATCCTGCGGTTAAAGATGACAGCACCAAAGCTGAAGTTCCCGATAGAATACCAATAACAATATTCCGGAAATTATTTGTCTGCCCCGCTTTCTTTAAATAAACGACTGAAAAATAAATAATCATAAAAATGAGAACAGCGAATGATAATAAACCAAGTAAGCCGCTTTCAAAGTACATTTGAATAAAATCATTATGCCAGCTTCCAATTAATTTATCGCCAAGCTGGTCAACATAAGGAAAAATATCATGAAAGGTTCTCGGTCCGAAGCCTAAAAAAGGATGCTGAAATTTTAATGTTTCAAACCCTTTCCAGATAATATCCCTATCCGACAGCCCCGCAGGATTTTCAACTCTTTTAGTCAGAAGCTGTTTATTATTTTGAAAAGATAAAAGACAAATAACCGCTGTTAAAAAGATTATTACAACAGCCGGTTTTATTTTTATTTTTCTGAAAATTAAACCGGCAAGAAAAAGCAATGCTGCAATTGCTATATTAGTCCTGCCCAACGATGTAATTATAGCGGAAAAGATAATCGACAAACCAGCCGCCCAAAGGAGCCGGTTAATTTTCTTTTTATAATCGAAGGGAAGCGCAATATAAACTCCCGCAGCCGCAAGAAGAAAAGAAGAAAATGTTGCATAGCCTGAAGAAAATGATTCAGCTCTTTCAACAAGTCTTAAATTAAATAAAGTCAAACCGATTAATGCTACGGCTATCGATGAAATAGAAAATGTGAATGCTATTTTTTCAACTTTTTCTTTATTCATTGCTTTTAAATAAAAGCTCATAGATAAAAAGCCAAGGTAAAAAAGGGCTTCTTTGTATAAGGATTGAATGCTTGACGAAGGATACTGAGAAAAAATAATTGATAAAAGCCTTATAATGCCAAATACGGCAATTAATAAAGTAAAAATATCAAATGCTTTTTTCTTATTTTCTGTTTTTTCACAAAGCCATAAAATTGCGAGCAAGCCAAAAAACAATTGAAGCAGGAAAAGAGAAACCATCATACTGCAAACTGCTGCGGCAAAAAGATAAAACGGTATCCGGCTATCAAATCTGGAAGTTATCATAATATATAATAGATTATTTAATCTCTGAATTGCATTTCATAAAACTTATTATACAAACCGCTTTCATTACGAATAAGTTCCTCGTGCGTACCTGTCTGTATAATTTTACCTCTATCGAGGACAATAATTCTTGTTGCATTTCTAATAGTGCTTAACCGGTGCGCAATAACTATAGATGTTCTATTAACCATCATCCTCTCAATTGCTTCCTGTACAAGCAATTCCGATTCATTATCTAAAGCGGAAGTTGCTTCATCAAAAATCATTAATTGCGGATTTTTCAGGATAGCCCTTGCAATTGAAATCCTTTGCCGCTGTCCCCCGGAAATTTTCAATCCTCTTTCACCTATTACAGTATCATAACCATCCTGAAGTTCCATAATGAAGTTATGTGCATTAGCGGTTTTTGCCGCTTCAATAATTTTTTCAATCGGAAAATTGTCAAGACCATAAGCGATATTATTTCTTATCGATTCATTAAACAGAATAGTTTCCTGCGTTACAATACCCATCAATGCCCTGAGGCTTTGGACTTTTAGTTGTTTAATATCAACTCCGTCAATAAGAATCCGCCCATCCGAAGGGTCATAAAATCTTGGAATCAGATCGACGAGAGTAGATTTACCTCCGCCGCTTGGCCCAACAAGCGCTACTATTTCACCTTTTTTTACCTCGAAATTAATATCACTTAATATTAACTCCTCAGAATCATCGTAATGAAATGAAAGATGATCAAAGGAAATAGCATTTAAAAAAGATTTTAATTCATTAGCATTATCGTTGTCCTTAATAGCCGGTTTCATATCGAGTATTTCAAAAATTCTGTCGCCTGCCGCGCTGGATTCCTGAATACGGTTATTAACAGTACTAAGCTCTTTAATTGGCGGCATTGTTTGAAAGATTGCTAGAAGAAATCCCATAAACTCTGATGCTTTAAGAGTATGGGACTGAAGTACTAACACACCGCCGTAATAAATAATAACCGCACCGACAATAACGCTTAAAAACTCTGTAATGGGAGATGATGAATTTCTAATTCTTACTATTCTCAACATCATTCTGAAATATCTGTAGGTTTCCTTTTTAAACTTATTATTTTCATAATCTTCCATCCCAAATGCTTTAACAATTTTAACGCCGGATATAGTCTCCTGGAGTATACTTGTTATGTCAGCCATCTTAGCTTGTATGGCGGTGCTGTATTTTCTTAATTTCAGCCCTATGCCTGCAATAATTAGCATTGAGAAAGGGAGTACGATAAATGCGAGCAAAGTAAGCTTCCAGCTGATGCTTAAAGCAATTCCTATGAATACAATTATTGTTAACGGCTCACGGATTAAGTTTAAAAAACCTGCAGATATACTGCTTTGAACAACATTTACATCATTTGTAATACGGGAAATTAAATTCCCGACACGCTCCTGTTTGAAATAACTCATTGGAAGCTGATGTAGATGTTCATAGGCTGCATTACGCATGTCCTTCATTGAGCCTTCTTCAACGTAAGAAAGAAAGTATGCCTGCAAGTATCCGAAAATATTTTTTAAAAAGAAGGCAATCACTACGAGTAAACAGATTTTCAATAAAGAATCAATCTTGTCTCCCTGTAGTACAAAATTATTAAAAGTATCAGAAATATTTTGCCCGAGTTTAATAGCCCAACCGGGTAAAAGACCTGTTGTATTCCCTATGGCTGTGGAGCGATTGATTTGCACGCCTGGCTGCCCTTGTAATTGCCCACCCTGAAATAAAGTATCAAGAAGCGGTATTGTAAGGTAAATAGAAAGCCCGTTAAAAATTGCAAACAAGATGGTACAAACAATAGAAATTGTCAGATGTTTCCAGTATGGTTTAACAAAATTTAGTATGCGTAAATAAGTTTTCATTTAAATCCAATTTAAATATTCAATGCGGCAGTTTAACCTTTATTCTGTAATTCCCAAATCTTCATATAAGTCAGAAAATTAGTTAATGAATCTATAAATGCAATACAAAACCCATGTACTCCATCCTTAAAACCTTTAAGCGCAATAAATGATTTGTAAAAGGCGGCTATACCGTGAGTGATAATTGTAAAACCGGTAACATTGCCTTTAGATTTTAACATTTCTATTGCCTGAAGCGAAGAATAGTTATTGATTTTTGAAATTGCTTTTTCAATCGTATTATAGGTAAAATGAGTTATGGGGTTTATTAATGTATTTATCTTTCCTTTAACGACAAAGCCTTCATGTACAAGACGATCTGTGACTGATGTGTTATCTCTTTTAAATAACCTTAATTGTGAATCTTTTCCCCAGCCGCATGATGTTATATGTCTATGCAAAAAATAATTTTCACGCGGAATTATGTATCCCTCGCAAATATTAAAATCTATTTGCATAATCTCATTTTTTAAATCATCCGGAACTCTTTCATCTGCATCTAAGCTTAAAACCCACCGGTTCTTTGCAAGGCTGAGTGCATAGCTCTTTTGGGGTGCAAATCCTTCCCATTTCCTTGTAAAGATTTTATCTGTATATTTTTTTGCTATTTCAATAGTTCTATCGGTGCTTTCCGAATCTACTATAATTATTTCATCTGACCAGGAAATACTTTTAAGACACTCCTCAATTTGCAGCTCTTCGTCTTTTGTTATTATGATTACAGAAATCTTTTCCATCTTGTTAATAAAACTTTTATTTAAATGAATCCGGACATTTGTTTAGAGTACGCTTTTTAAACCGCATCCATCCTGTAAATGTATTGAATAAAACGGTTCCAGAGTTTTAAGATTAATTATTTCTATAAATGAATTTTTCTGAAATCCTTTATCGAAAATAAATAAATCTCCTTTTATGAAGAAATTTGTTATTCCTTCCATACCCGGATTTTTAATTATTTTTTTCTTATCAATAGAATAAATAAATATTTTTGAATTATTTGAAGTACCTTGGAAAGAAGCTTTATTTTTCTGCGAAGGATTTATAGTCGAGAAGACCAAATATTTCTCATCGGAGGACCAATCTGCCTGGCTTAATCTTTGGTTTGTTGAAGTAATTAACTCAACTTTCCCATCCGAGTCAGATTGCAGGTAAATTAAAGTCTGTATAGAGTCTACGGCAAATATTGAATATTTACTGCCGGGAGATGATGGTAAACTAATTTTTTCCGTAATCTGGGGATACCCTTCTCTTGTAATATTAAATTTCTTTGAATAAATAGCTGTACTTTTGCCTGCGCCGTTAAATATAAATGTTTGCTGATTTACAAAATCTGCCGAATTCCTGTCAAATGAGTTTAAAATAATCCTGAAAGTATTATCCTGCCCCCACATGGTAAACACTTGTAATCCGCTTCCAATTTTCTTAATAAATTTTGCCTTTGACAAATCCTGATTTATACAATACAGTTTTATATTGTTTACATAAGGAAGTATGGCTTTCTTGCCAAAGTCACCGGCAGTCAGAAAAAATAATGACTTTTTATCCGGCGAATATGAAAGTTTTATTACCTTTTCATTGCGATTTGACCAAAACTTTGAAAAATTCTTTTCCTGTATTCCGTTTTGCCGGCTTTTTGCAATAAATTTATAAATATTATAATTTTTACCAAGTTTCCCTGCAAAGTAGAATTCATTGAATTCAAGCGACTTTTTCGCGGCAAAATTACCGGCAGTACTATCATTTTGACCGGACTTCGCATTGTCATTTTTATTGGAGCATCCGGGAAATAATATAATCCCGGTTGTTAAAAAGATAATAAATATTCTATACATTAAAAATAACAGCGGTTTTTATAAACAAACTTAATATTAAGTTGATGAATTTCATAAAAAACGACCACAATGGGCTGTATATGAATAACATAAGAAGAATTGATCCGTAAATTCCCAATTTCCGAAGCATTGCAGTATAATTATTCGGGAAAATGTCGAATATAATATGCGAGCCGTCTAACGGCGGAATCGGAAGAATGTTGAAAAAAAATAAAAATATATTAAGGAAAACTCCATACCAGCAAAGATTTATAATAAGATGTTTATCACCGTGAACAAAGTGATCTGCTGTCAAAAGTAAGATGAACATCACGAATGAGAGGATAAAATTTGAAAATGGCCCTGCGAAAGAAACAATAGCATCATCCCTTAAAGGGTTTTTAAATTTAGACATGTTTATGGGGACAGGTTTAGCCCAGCCAATAAGTGCAATTCCTGTTGTAAGTGAAAAAAGAGGCATTAAGTATGTGCCTATGAGGTCCGCATGTTTAAATGGATTTAAAGTAAGCCGCCCGAGATTTTTTGCAGTATCATCGCCTAACTTTGAAGCTGAAAGTGCATGGGCACACTCATGCACGCTCAACGAAATTAAAAAAATAGGGAGAAAAGTAATAAAAGAAATCAGCTTTTGGCTTATTTGAATATCCGGCATTAAGTTATCCTCTCGGGTGAAAATCCTTATGGACTTGTTTTATGTATTCTCTATCGATATGAGTATAAATTTGGGTAGTAGAAATATCGGCATGACCGAGCATTTCCTGAACTGCTCTTAAATCTGCTCCGCCTTCCAATAAATGGGTAGCAAAAGAATGTCTGAATGTATGAGGATGAACCTCTTTTAAAATACCTGCTTCGATTACATATCTATTGACAATTTTCCAGATGCCCATACGTGAAAGCTTAGTTCCATGATTATTTAAGAAGAGAAAATTTCCACTTTTAGCTTTCTTTTCAAGTAAGAGACGGCTATGCATCAGGTAATTGTTTATCCATTCTATTGCACTGCTTCCAATCGGAACAAGCCTTTCTTTAGAACCCTTGCCTAATACACGTATAACTTCATCTTTAAGGAATATATCGGATAACTTCAGGTTTATAAGTTCTGAAACGCGTATACCGCAGGCATAAAATGTTTCAAGCACTGCTTTATCGCGCAGCCCGAGTTTGTTTGCCGTTTCCGGTTTAGATAATATTGAGTCAACTTCATTTATTGAAAGTACGGAAGGTAGATTTTTAGCAAGTTTAGGAGCCGGCACTTTTTCAATCGGGTTTGCTTCTATATATTTATTTACTGCAAGGTATTTGAAAAATCCTTTTAATGAGGAGTAGTATCTTGCGGCAGACCTGCTGTTTAACCCGGCATTTTTAAGCGCTTTGAAAAATGCAATAAGATTTTCATAACCAATTTCAGATGGGTCGTCAATCCCGTACTCTTCTAAAAATCTAAATAGCGATAAGATATCGCTTTGATACGATTCTATAGTATTTTCGGAAAGATTCTTTTCAAGCTTTAAAACGGATAGATATTCTTTAAGGAAAATATTCATTACTCATCGGCGTTATCTTCGGACCCTTTTTCCATCTCGTCCTGCTTAGGATAGCGAATTCTTTTATGGTATTGTCCAATCATTATATTAACAAATGCTTTCTCAATTTTGTGCAAATCGCTGAATGTAATTGGCGAATCATCAAGTTGTCCGGTTTCAACGCGGTTTTGAAGAATACTTTCAATTAAATTTCCAACTTTTATCGGATCAGGTTCTTCAATTGATCTTACAGCGGATTCACAACCATCCGCAAGCATTACAATAGCTGTTTCTTTGGTGTCAGGCTTTGGCCCCGGGTACCTATAGTCATTTATATTAACCTTCTCATCGCCGTATAATTTCTTTGCTTTTTCAAAAAAATACTGCATAATCATTGTGCCATGATGCATTGGAATAAAATCAATAATCTCCTTAGGTACATAGTAATCTTTTGCTAAAGAAATTCCTTCCCGGACGTGTTGCGCTAATAATTGAACACTCTCCTCAGGTGTAAGTTTCTCATGTATGTTTTGTTTATTTAATTGGTTTTCTACAAAATTATGAGGTGTGATGGTTTTGCCAATATCGTGATAGTAAGCTCCTACTTTTGCAAGTAACGGATTAGCGCCTATAGCCTCGGCGGCAGATTCCGCTAATGTTCCCACTATCATAGAATGATTAAATGTTCCCGGGGCTCTTCCGGCAAGTTCTTTGAGCAAAGGTTTGTCAAAGTTTGAAAGTTCCAATAATGATAAATCCGTAGTTATATTAAATGTCCGTTCAAAGAATATTAATAGCCCGTATGTTAATACGGAACTTATCAAAGCATTGGTGCCTGCAAATGCCGCTTCAGAAAGTACCGATTCTGCCGACGCAAATCTTTCAAATCCAAATGCCAAAATAGAAACTAAATATCCGGTAAAAATAAAAAAGAATGATCTGAATATTTGCGACCGGTTTTTAATATCGCGTACCGTATAAACCGAAAGGGCGCACGCAAATAAGTTCATTACTGCAAATGTATAATCATTTCCTCTTAATGCGCCCGAAATTAAAACCATAACAACCGTGCTGTAAAATCCGACCCTTGAATCGAATATTATTGTAATCAGCATTGAAGCAACCGGAATTACAATAAGAAACTGTAAAGGCTCATCAACCGGAATTTGATTAATAAAAAATGTTATAAGAGCTACAAATAAAAAATTAATTGAAAGTAAAAGTATTTTCTGATTATCATAAAATATTTTTTTTCTGAAAAGGAAAAGATAAATAGTAAATAAAGTAAGCAAAGAACCAATATGAAGAATTTTTCCAAATAATTGAAGCAGCTTTCCTTCAAGTCCTACTTCCTCTCCCTTTGCGAGTCTGAAAGATTCTATCTTTAATTTAGAATCTTTAGTTACACGGTCATGTTTGGCAATTATTCTTTCATTTTCATTGACAATTCCATTGTACCTTGAAATATTATTTTTTGCCTGTTCTATTTCTTCCTGTGTAAACTTCCTGCTGTAAAATATATTAGGAAAGATGAAATGTTCGCTATATTCCGTTAGTGTCCGCAAAATTTCCCCGGGAAAGTTCATTTTATTAATGCTTTCCTCAATCATTGATTTTGCAGTTTTAAGATCAGGCACGCTTCTAAGGCTTTGTATTTTATCGGTGTTGCCGTTGCGGACTGCAATGCTGTCCCTCAGTATTTGAGTAGAATCTTTATTTATAATACCGTTCTGATAAGTGTTTCTGATTTTATTGCGGACAATATCGAAAAATTTATCAAGATTCAGAATCTTTCCGGAAGGCTTTTCTCTCTCCTGCTTTCTGAGGTTCATTAATACATTAAAGGAAGAGGAACTTAAAAAAGTAGGATTGAAATCCTGCAAAGATTCATTATCTAATACACTATCCATTATAGAAATAATGTAGTTGTCATATGTATTAAGAGAATCTATCGCCATACCGGAACCGTTATTTTTTAAAACGAAAACCGGGTAAACGTTTTCGGCGGCGGTTTTTAATTGATCTGTATAAACATCATTATCTTTTAAAACGGGGAAACTAAATGGTGAGATAATATCGTCATGAATCCAGATAGTACCAATAGAAACCTCCGATTCTATCGATTCACCTTTCGGAAACAAAAAGGCAATAATTATTAGTGTGCAAAGCCCGATTAAGAGTTTAGCCCGGAAACTGCTTCTTAATTTTAATTTTTTCTTTTCAGCCATCTGCTGTTAATTAAGTAAATGACAAACAAATAATCTTAAACTTCCCGGATAAAATACATCCGTGCATTAGATCCAAATAAGTTAAAATAATTCATAGAGTACTGCTCTAATAGCAAATTTACAATTATTTCCATTGTAATTTATAGCTCCATATCTTAATATATATAAAAATAATGAACTAAATTCAGATAAGTAATAAAGTTAATAAGGATAATATCCCCATTATACTACCGGTAGTAAACATACCAAGCATTGGTATTAATATTAGGCTTGATAGAAGCGAACCTGCGCAGCCTCCGATTAAATCCGCCGGGTAAAGAGTGGAGATCGTATCCTGCTGAACTTTTACATTAAAGAAGCTTGCAAATGCAAAAATGCCGGCTACAAGAAAACCGGTGCAAAACAGAACTAGTGAAGTTCCAGGTAACCCTGCCGCTGAATTCCCATTTACTGCAAAGCCGAAAGAAAAATTTATTACCCCAAGAAGTATAATAAATCCCAAACCGGTGAGCCGGAAAATATTTTTGCTGATTCGCCTGTGATATAATTTATTTATAAAAGCTGCGCCTATAGCAAGTCCTGCCATAAATGCCGTAAGTAATATTCCGATGTTTTGAAAAAGCACGCCGCTGACCGACTGGTAATACAGAATAGACATCGTTTCTAATACCATCCCGGTAAAACCGGCAATAAATACCAAAAAAATACCGCTGAAAGATGTACGGTATTTTATAATTAATATAAGGGCTATAAGAAAGAAGATTATTCCAATTAGATATGTTTTGCTGTTTTTAATCCTTTCATAAACAGGACCGGGATTGAACCAATTTAAATCTGGGAAAAATTTTGAAAGCCATATTGCCGTTGTGAACTGGTAACAAACGGGCTGCAAATCGGAATTGATTTGGGAATTATTGCCGGCAAGAATGTTTGCAGTATGAAAAAATCTATCATTTGTATAAATGTATTTAATGTATTCGGGAATAACGTATTTAGTAGAAATATTCCTATCTTTAAACCTTTTTATCAGGACATCCGGATTTTTTTCAAGAATTGAATTAGAAGCAGTAAAAATACAAGTAGAACCGGGCAGAGCTATAACATCATCAAAAACCGATTTAAGCGTATTATAAATACTTGCGTTCCGGTTAGTTAACTGGGGAGTCCATAAATTTTCAGCGGATTTAATCCTTAAGGCAATAATCCCGTCTTTGTTCAAACGTTTATTACATAATTCAAAAAATTCTTTGGTGTAGAACCGGTTAGTCTGCCCTGACGAAGGCTCCGGCATACCGACCAATATTATATCATATTTTCCGCAATATTTTAAATAATTTCTCGGATCGGTTATAATTAGGTTTTCTCTTTTTGATTCAAGAGATTTATTTATTTCATCCGGCAGGTATTTACGAACGGAGCCGATTAATTTTTCATTTAATTCTACATAATCAATTTTGAGGGAATCATATTTTAAGAGTTCGTAAACAGTCCCTTCTATTCCTCCGCCAAGAACAAGTACGCTTTTAGGAGCGGGATGCTGAATTAAAACCATGTGCACAAATTCTTCCGCGGCAGTGCTCTCGGTCTCAAAAGAAAGAGCGTCGTTTTCAAATACTGAAACCTGCCCCTGATAGGAAGTTACCGAAACGCGGCTGTAAGGGGTATCTTCAGTCTCTGCTAAGTATGGATGATTAAACTTTGTCATTAAATAATCAAGTGATGAAGAGAAGCCGGATAATGAAACAATAAGAATAATAAGAAGGGCAGCTGTAAGAGTGAAATATTTTTCCTTTTTCCTGAATGAGAAATACAATACCGGAATAAATGAAATGAGACAGCAAATAAATGCTGCAGTTAAATTTTGTACGCCCATTATTAACAGTATTGTTGAAGTAAGACCCCCGGCAACACCTCCTGCGCTTTCAACAGCGTAAGCTTTAGCTAATGAATTTTTTTCCTTTAGATAATTTCCAGCTGCATGCTGAAACATAATTCCGGGCAATATACTAACAGGCAGGACTGCAATACATATAGCTGCAATCTGCGAAAAGAACTGAAGATAAGCCCCCGGTACACCTCCGAAAATTATCCTTGAAGAGCGAATAAACAGTATATCGGCGGGCAATAGAATGCCCCATATTAGGAAGAAAATCTTTAATGAATGAGGAGATTTGTAAAAAAAAAACTTCCCCGATACAGTACCGGACGCCGTTCCCAGAAGCCAGATGCCAAGCGCTATTAAATAAATTAATTCTATCCCATAAAAGGCAACATTAAGTTCACGAAGAATTACAACCTGTCCAAGAATTGAAATAAATCCGGTTATTAAAAGGTAAACCAATAATGCATTATTTTTCATTTAAATTCAGATTCATCAAACACTTCCGCTTGAAAAGTGGAAAGCTGCGCATCTTGTTTCCAATCGCCTGCCTGGAGTCCGGCTTTTCTGCAAAGATTATCAAGCAATTCTTCCTTATTCCAGCCCATCTCAGCGGCAACCTGTGGAAGGAAAACCGCCTGTTTCCCGCCTTTCTTTAAAACTACGCCATCTCTGCCCAATAGTATTTCGGCTTCGCTTTTAATGAGCTTATAAGGCGTTAAAGCTGAAATTTCAATGGTAACCTGCAGCAGTTCTTCTTTGGATAGCGGGCTAAATCTTTGATCGTTAAAAGCCGATTGAAGAGCCATTGAACCGACAACTTCGCATAACGGTAAATCTTCCCGCATATAACCGATGCAGCCGCGCAAGTCTTTTTGTTTTCTTAATGTTACAAAAGCGCCGATATTTTTTTCCGCATTCGGGGAAAATCCGCGGGCAAGTGGAACAGTTTCGGATTCCAGGTACTGTTTAATTGTTTTTCTTGCAAAAGCCAATAGCAAAGTTTTATCCCGGTCATTCAATACAAAGCTTTTATCTTCTGTGGATGACGAAGAAAAAATATCCTGTTTTTCAGGATGATCGTTCATTGAATAAATAACTGATCCATACCCAACAACTTTCTGACGGCTGCCTACAAGGCTGTTCCCTGAATTTGCGTAACTTATTATAGTTCCGCAGTCGGCGCCCAATTCTTTTGAAGCCGCCATTGCTGCTATTACCGGTCCCTCGCCGCAAGCGCTGGTAACAAGACCGGAAATACCTGTTGAAGGCTGCTTTTCTGCGACCATTTCAAATTTTTTGAAATCAAGCGAGGCTGCCGCTTCAAGAGTATTTTTATCTACATTATTCGCATCATCGTAAGAAGGATAATGTGAAAGATCTGAACTGGCAATAATGAGCGCATTCTTATCTTTAACAAGTCTTGCAAGTACCTTCCCGAATTTTACACACATATCATAATCGGGAGTACCAATTACAATGGGAAGAATTTTTGCATCCGGGAATAAATATTGAATAAACGGAAGCTGAACTTCTACCGAATGTTCCTGTGTATGTACGGGTTCATAAAAAACACAGTCATCATCCAGCTTAATCAATTCTTCGGCAGCTGCCGTATCAATTTTTGAGATTCCAAGCGGAGTTTCAAATCCAGCGCCCGGATAAACAGATATTTGATTAAAATCGGCTGTTGTATGGTTGGTTCCGAGTACAACTATCAAATCATATTTATAATTTTTTGCCTGGTTGTACGAGTCTGCAATAATTTGCCCGGCATAAATATATCCCGCATGGGGCGCTATCAGAGCAATTGGCTTCCCTGTATTTCCCGTAACGGCATCTTTTAAAAAGTATTCTATTGCCTTTAAAAGCTTTGATGAATCAGCCGGGTAAAATTGTCCGGCGAATGCAGGCTTACGAATCTTAGCATTAGAATCGTTTTGTCCGCACTGTATATTTCCGGTAGTACTTAAAACTGTCATAATTATTACCAAATAAAAATATTTTTGTATCATAATAAAATAAGATTTAAATTATTAATTAATCTATCTGATTACTGCCATACGCCTGCAATTAAATGTTTGCAGAAATCGCATCTGCCGCCCGTCATTTTCTTTTCAAGAACAAAAAAGTTAGACCGTTTAATTATTTCTTTTCCGCAGTAAGGACAGTAAGTATTATTACCCGGATGCCCGGGTACATTACCCACATAAACAAAATGAATACCTTTCTTCATCGCCGTATCCCTTGCATATTCAAGAGTGGAAACGGGAGTAGAGGGTAGATTAGCAAGCTTATAGTCAGGATGAAATCTTGTAAAGTGAATAGGCACATCAAAGCCAATCTCCCCTGCTATCCAGTCGGTTAAGTTATTAAGCATTTTTTCAGAATCATTTAAAGTCGGCACAACTAAATTTACAATTTCTAAATGAACTTTGCTTCTTGAAATTTGTCTGATGGTACTGAGTACGGGTTTTAGCTCGGCATTACAAACATTCCTGTAAAAATCCTCACTGTATCCTTTCAGATCAACTTTTATAGCGCTTAAAGCATTACACATATCGGTAAGAGGAGCCTCGTTCATAAATCCGCAGCTAACTAATACAGATCTGATTTTTTTTCCTCTTGCATACTCAGCGATGTCTAATAAATATTCTGTAAAGACTGTTGGTTCATTATAAGTAAAAGCTATAACGGGAGTATTTTGTAAAACGGAAGAT
>Ga0181520_10001010_pt1 | contig 59509 bp, 40 predicted proteins | sample PEATcosm2014_Bin_29_FD_132451 | JGI IMG/M metagenome (GOLD analysis project Ga0181520, IMG submission 132451) | Peatland microbial communities from MTU Mesocosm Facility, Houghton, MI, USA - PEATcosm2014_Bin02_30_metaG | ecosystem: Environmental > Terrestrial > Soil > Wetlands > Peat | place... | reverse complement strand
GTGAGTGTGCCTCCGAGCGTGGCGCCGTTGGGCGTCGTCAGGGCGACGGTGACGTTGGAGGTATCGGTGGTGACGGTGTTGCCGTCAGCATCCTCGACGGTCACAGTGAACGGCGTGCCGGCCGCGACGCCGGCGGCGAAAGTGGAGGGTGCCTGGCTGAACGCCAATTGCGCCGGCGAGCCGACAGTGACCGACGAACCGGTGCCGGTCAGTTCACTGATCGACGTGGTGTTGATAGTCGTCCCCTCAAAGCTTTCCGAGATGACCGTGACGCCCTTGACATTGCCGACGCCGGCGGCGACGTATTCCGTCGATGGGACGGCCGGTTCGGTTGTGCCGTTCTGCGTCGCCTGCACACTGACATTGAGCACATACGCGTTAAACGTACCGGCCGGGACAGTGACGCTCTGGGTCGAATCGCTGGTGAGTTCGACGATGTAATTGAAGACGGTGGTGGTGGTTGAATTGACCAGGCCGGTCGATACGGAAGTCGCTGTGTAGGTTGCGGTGTAGGAGTTGCCGGCGGTCAGCGTCGCCGGGAAGCTGATGTATGCGGGGGCAAAGGTGTCGGTGGTGTTGAGGGTTCCGCCGGTTTCGACCTCGGTGGAAACGTTGCCGTAGATTTTCAGGCCGCCGGAATCCAGGGTGAGGTATTCCTTGGAGACGTCAGTGGTGATGCCGTTGGCGGGAACGGGACTGATGGTGTCGTCGATTTCGGTGAGGTTGTTGTTTCCATTGAAGCTGGCTGTGCCGACGGCGGCGATCCGATGAACATCGGTGCCCGTCTCCGAGCCGTTGGTCAGTGATTCGTAATCGGTTTCATAGCCGACGGTCTGTGGGCCGAAGAGGGACGTGGCGCTGACGCTGAGCATGTAGCGCTGTTCGAGGCGCTCAACGGCCGGCACGCGGGCTCTGGCGTAAACCGCCGGGAAAGCGGCCGGGTTGAGGGTGATGGTGTCCGACGTGCGGGCCTTGCGATTGCGGCGATGAAGCATGTGCGAATCTCCTGCGAAGTTTTTCTGCCAGAGCGTTGTTCCAGAACGAGCGCGAATCCTAGCGCCGGGCGTTGCGGCCGTCAAGAGCGTTGAGCAAAGGCGTGATAAAAGGGCGTGGCCGATTACCTTGCGGGGTCCGGAGGTGTTGTTTCGGCCGGTGCTGCGCCGCCTCGGGCGGGGGCTGCGCCGCGGGAGCCGCGGGCGCCTCGGCCGGCGGGGGGTTGAGTGGTGGCGTCAATGTAATTGCCGATCAGGCCTTCCAGGTCGATCGCGTTGATGCAGAATTGCGAGGAACTGGTGGTGTCGATGCTGGCGATCTCATCGACGGCGTGGGCCACGGAGGCGTCGGCGATATGTACGGCATTGAAGGAGACATTCATGGCGTAGAATTTGGTCCAGGCGCTTTGAGCCTCGGTGGGGTTCTTATCAATGTAAGCGGCGTAGGCGGAGAAACGCGGCGTGGTGCCGCCGGTGCCGGAATTGGGGCCGCGGCAGAACTTCAGCCAGGCACTGGCCCAGGCGGGGTTGTTGAGAGTGGGGATGATTTCGGTCTGGAATTCCGGGCCGCCGAACAGGGCCAGGAGGCTGGGTGAACCGGTTCTGGCGGCGCCGGGGATCAGGGAGATTTTTTCGGATTTGGGATCGAAGCCGTAGTTGTCGCCGCTGGCGACGCCGTTGGGGAAGGCCAGGATGCAGTTGATGCCGGTGTTGATCTTGTCGAGGTATTTCTTGTCGAGCGTGCGTTCGTAGGCGGTGTACCAGTCGGTGACAAGGGCCAGCCAATCCGGGCCGATGCGGACGTGCGTGGGGAATGTGCGGTCGGTGAGAATCTCGCGCAGGGGATCGACGACCAGGAGCGAATTCTCGACGTCGTTCTGTTCGGTCATCAGATCGCCGGTGCGTTCGTCGGTGGTGAGATAGTACATCGGGCGCTTGAACATGCTCTGGCTGATGCGGACTTCCTTGGCGCCGTCACCCCAGTGCCGGACGTTGTGCCGCGAGCCCAGGCCGGCGAATTTGCCCAGGTGATAGACGTCGACTTCCTGCGTGTTGCGGGTCATATCGACGGCCATGCGGAAGACATCGCCACGGCCGGTGCGGAGATATTCGAGCCAGAGCCAGTAATTGGGGCACAGTTCGGTATCGTCCCAGGCGAAGCCGCCCATGTCGTATTCCCATTCGTGGCGGGAGGAATCGTAGCTGCGCATGATGTCGCCGAAATCCCAGAAGCCGTACCAATGCTGCTGATCGACCTGGCCGTGATAGAAGGCAAAATTCTTGTCGAGCTGGTCCTCGATCCAACTGGTGACGGGCTTGGAGCGATCGGGCAGACCCCAGACGCCGAAGGCGTTTTGATCGTGAAGATATTGCGGCGAGCAGGCCAAAAGCGAGCCGGCCTGATCGGCCTTGGCGGCGGTGAGCAAATCCTGATCGCTGGGCACGGAGAGATAGGGGCGGATGGTCAGTTCGCTGGTTCGGGCCATTCCGGTGGCGTAGCTGAATCCGGGCTGGACGTCTTCATAGGCGTAGTCAAGGCCGTGGGCGACAGTGTCGTAAGGGCGCATGTCCATCGGCTGGACATCGGGTGAATAGAGCCACATGGTCAGTTGTGCGGCGTTGGAACCGGCGCCCTGGACTTCCATTTCCGTGGGTGCGAGTTGCCAGAAATTCTTCATCTCGACGGACAGGCCGCCGCTGGTGTCGCCGATGAACGCCGAGCCCAGCGAGCGATTGCCCTCGTTGACGTGGATCCAGGCGCTTTGGGCGTTGGTGCGCTTGGTGATGGTGTAGGATTCGGAGTTGGTCTGCACGAGTTTGTAGGCATTCCAGACGGCCAGTTGATTAGCACCGGCGGGCGGGCTGATGGGCTGTCCCGCGGCCTGCGGCATAAGCTGGGCCGCGCCGACGCGGCGATTGGCCATCGGCTCGATGGGTTCGGCCCACATGCCGGTGTCGCCGGCGAAGCGGACATGGCGATTGTAAGCGGCTTGTCGCATGGGCACGGAAAAGCGGATGCCCAGCCCGCTGACGAAATCGGTTACCTGATCGCCGTCGTAGATGAAGGTGTGGACCATGCGGATGGAGTTGGAGCCGGCATAGACATAGAGGCGGACGATGAAGGGGAGCCAGGCGCGGTTGCCCTGATCCGCTTTGTGTTTGCCTTCGACTTTGACGACGGCGCGGACGGGGCCGGATTGCTCAAGCGTGACCTTGTCGATCTGGCTGGTGAAGTCTTCCTCTCCGATGGTTTTATTGGTGTCGAATTGCGAGCGGTCCTGGCGCGACGCGACGAGATGGCCGTGGTTGGCGACGACGGTGTTGCCCAGCGAGATCGAGTCGATCAAATCCTGGCCGGTCTTGTTGATGCGGACGGTCATGGTGCCGGTGGCGATGTCGATGGCGGTGTCGGATTCGGTGACTTTGACCGGTGTGGCTGGAGCGGCCGATGGTGCATTGGGCGTGATGGTGAACGATTTATCACTGGCGGGGCCGGCGGTGGTGGCAAAGCCGGTCCACTTGAGCGAACCATCCGGCCAATACGCCATCGGCCAGGATTGAAGGGGCAGGGCCGTGCCCGTTGATGTCGTGAGGCCGAAGGTGGCGGATTTCTGCAACGCGCCTTGCGGCCAGGGGACGCCGAAGGCTTCGCCGGCGTCGACGGCCGGGGCGACCTGGTCCATGAAATGAAGCTGGACGGGTTGGGCATCGGCGGCGATGGCGAGCGAAGCCCACAAGCTGATGATGAAGCACACAGCGACGGCAAGCGAAACGAAACGTGTCATAGGCGGCCACCTGGTGTTTATGCGCCCAGTCTGAGCATTCCATAATAGAGTAGCAGGATGAGGACGACGATTCCCCAGCAGCCGAAGAATCCGATGTAATCCGCCTTGGTCCATTTGGCGAATTGCCACTGGGACGATGTGAAGAGTTTCTTGTCGTCAAAGCGATGCGGATCGGCGTTGGAGAGTTCGATCTGCTGGCGATCCTCTTCCGGAGTCGGCGCAACCGGGGTTCGCATTTTGGCATAGAAGCGATCGGATCGTGCGGGATCGTCCGGTTGGGTCATGTAACTGACGAGCATGAGAATGACGAAGGGAAAGACGCTGTCGAAGAGCCATTCGGTGGCCGTGATGCTGCTTTCGTTGAAGGTCTTCACCGGGATACCGAGGAGATAAAGGGTATAGACTTCGATCTTGAACCGGCCGAAACCTTCCCGGCCTTTGCTCTGATCGGTGGCGTCGATGAGCGGGAGCTTGTCAAAGAAGAGGGGAGTGGGCGCGACGATGGCGCCTTTTTCATCGGTGTATTGGTCGGTTTGCAGGATCAGGCCGGGCATCCGGCGGATCGAAGTGATGTATGGCACGGCAGTCGGTATGGCGACGATAAGCACGACCCACAGGTAGAAGGCGACGCTGATGGATCGGGCGGTGAGTCGTCGCCAGAAATAGATCAGGAACATCGGCGCGCCGAAGAAGATGCCGTAGCGCACGCGGTAGGTATAGAGAATCGTCAGGTCGGAAAAGACCAGGGCGAAGAGAATTCCCAGCGTCAGGAAAATGACTATGCAGAGTTGGCCGGCGCGGAGGTAGTGTTTTTCAGATCGGCCCGGGAAGAGCGGCATGTAGATGTTGCGGGCGGCCAGACCACTCAGCGAGATGGCGTTGACGCCGACCGAGGGCATGTTGCCAAGGAGCAGACCGGCGAGCATCAGGCCGAGCAGTCCGGGGCCCAGCAGTTTTTGTGACAGGGCGCCCCAGGCGTCGTCGCCGTCGGAGAGGGAATGGTTGTTAAATATGGCCACGGCGAGCAGCCCGCACAGAATCCAGGCGATGATGACGAATCGCTTGGTGAAAGAGCCGGTGAGCATGCCAAACCGGGCGGTGTTTTCATCCTTGGCCGAGCCGCCGGTGGACATGTTGTGCGACAGGCCGAAGAGCTGGATGAGACTGCCGACCGAGATGGCGAAGATCGAGAGGATGCTCAGCGAGCCGGCGAAGGTGAACTTTTTGGGATCGCCGGCCTCTTGGTGCATGCCGGCGAATCCGTGGACATAGTGCAGTCCGACGGGGATGAGCAGGATCGACATGGCGAGAATGAGCAGTCCCTGGATGGCATCAGTGATGGCGGCGGCTCTGAGGCCGCCCATGACGATGTAGACGGCGATGATCGCGTTGTAGGCGATGTAGAACGGAACGGGGCGGACGAAGGACACGAAGGAACTGATTTCGCCGCGTTGGACCCGGCTGTCGAGTGCGGCGTATCGCTTATCGGTCACCGGCAACGTGCCGCTGGCGACCTGCTTCTTGAGTGCCTGGTACTCGTGGTATTCGCCGATATTCTGCCGGTCCTGGTCGGTCCACTCTTTTTCCTGTTTGGGGAGCATGGCGGCGGCGACTTTGTAGCCGGCGACGTTGCCCAGCCCCAATACGAAGAGGATGATGAAAATGTTGTAAATGGCGTACGCCGAGGCCAGGCCTTTGTCGCCGAACCGATCGACGAAAATATCGGCCACCGTCGTGACGCGCACGCGCCGATACCACGGCTGTGTGAACCAGAAAAACGGAGTAAGGAAGACGGCCTGAAACCCGTTGAGGAAGCTGCCGCCGGCGCCGTTGTTGTAGACGCCGGCCGCCAGCGTCGGGCCACTGGCGGCGTCGGTGGAATTGCCGAATTGAAGGAAGAACTGCAACCCCCGGCCGAGCTTGCGCCCGCCGAGGTAAAAGTCGGATTGCTTCTTGACGGTGCGTGAACTGTGAATGCCGACGGCCAGCGTGCCGACCACGAAGGCCAGGATTACCAGGGCGTCCCAGGGGTTGATTCCAATTCCCATGCGGCCACAAACCTTCTCTTAAGAAGCGGTAGCGCGTGCCATTGAAAAGTGCGCCGGCGGCCCGCTCCGCCATGGGGCCGCCGGCGCCGGCAGTGTAGCAGCGCGCCCGGTGGCAAAACAAATCCGCCGGCCACTCTTGACCGATCCGCTCGGCCGGTGAATAACTGGCGGCCATGAAATCAGGCAAAATGAGCGGTTGGACCTGTCGAATCGGGTGGGCCGGTTTGGCGCTGATGTGCGCGGCACAGATCGCGATGGCGGCTTCGCCCGGGCCGGCGACTCATCCGACAACCGATCCGACTCGGGCGCTCTATACATGGGGCGACCAAGGCGACGGGACGTACAGGAACCCGATCCTCTTCAGCGATTTCTCCGATCCGGATATCACCCGCGTCGGCGGCGATTTCTACATGGTCGCCTCCGATTTCTCCTATGTCGGCATGCAGGTGCTGCACTCGAAGGATATGGTCAACTGGAAAATCATCGGCCAGGTATTCAACCGCCTGACGATGGACAAGAAATACGACCAGATGAACGGCTACGCGCAAGGAACCTGGGCGCCGTCGATCCGCTATCACAACAGCGAATTCTATGTCTACGTCTGCACGCCGTACGACGGGCTGTTCATGTGGCACGCGAAAAACCCGGCCGGGCCGTGGTCGGATACGGTGACGGTGAAAGCCGTCCCGCAATGGGAGGATCCGTGCCCGTTCTGGGATGATGACGGGCAGGCGTATCTGATTCATTCGCACAAGGGCGCCGGGCCGCTCATCATTCATCACATGAGCACGGACGGCACGCAGTTGCTGGATGACGGAACGCAGGTATACACCGGCAACGGATCGGAAGGGCCCAAACTCTACAAGCGGCATGGTTACTATTACGTGTCGTTTCCCGAAGGCGGCGTGGCGAACGGCTGGCAGACGGTGATCCGCGCCAAGAGCATTTTCGGCCCGTACGAATCGAAGCGCGTGATGAACCCCGGCAATCCGCACCAGGGCGGAATCGTCGAACTGGACAGCGGGGAATCGTGGTTTATCGGATTCAAACAGCAAACGGGCGCGCTGGCGGCGCTGGGAAGAGTCGATTATCTCGAGCCGGTCGTCTGGGGCAGCGACGATTGGCCGACGTTTGGGAACAATGGAAACGATGTCGGGCAATTCAAGAAGCCGAATGTCGGGATGAATACTGATCCGGAGAAGCCGGCCGTCAGCGATGAGTTTGACGCCACGGCGCTCAACCCGATCTGGCAATGGAATCACAATCCGGTGGCGGAGGCGTGGTCGCTGCAAGACCGGCCGGGGTATTTGCGGCTGTCGAGTCTGCCCGCGGACGATATCGCTCAGGCGCGAAACACGATCACGCAGAAATTGTGGGATAATGCGGGCGTCATCGACGTGCGGCTCGATGCCACCGGGCTGACCAATGGAGAACACGCTGGCGTGACATTCATAATCGGCCACGCCTTCGCCTGGGCCGGGGTGACGCGCGACGGCGGGCAACTCTATTGGGAATCGAGCGTTCCCGCGTCCAACGGCCGCGGCGCCACGAGCACAACATCGGCGCAGCCGATCCAGCGCGGGTTTGAGGCATCGGGCTCGATTGTGACTCTGGAAGCCAGATACGAAGCATCGCGCGGAACGATCACCGCGCTCGAGTCGCCCGCCCAGGCCAACTCGGACCGCGTGAACATGGTCGACGGCTATCGCCTTGGCTTTGCCGATTGGAAAGGTTCGCGTTTCGGCATCTTCACCTACGGCCCGACCGGCGGGCATGTGGATGTGGGTTGGGTGCATTATGTATACGGTGCGAATGTGGCGGATTTGACATCTCGTTGACGGCGGGCGGGGTTTGTTGAGAATCAATGCGTTCGATCGCGAAAGGAGTTTCATGGCCATTGCTCATCCGGCTCTGGGACCGCTCAAGGCGGCGTTTGCGGACGTCAAGTTCTTTGTCCGCGAGTTCCGCGACATGATCACCGTGATCGTGCCGCGGGAGACAATCGTCCCCGTCGCGACCTTCCTGCGCGATGAGCCGACATTGCGCTTCGACATGCTGGCAGAGCTGAACGGCGTGGATTACCTGAACTATCCCGGAGCGACGCATCGCTTCGCGGTGAATTACGGGCTGGCATCAACGCCGAATAATTCGCGCCTGTGGCTGAAGGTGTATCTCGACCCGACGGCGGATACATCGCCCAAGACGGCCGTGCGCGACGAGGAGGCGATCGAGAAGGGTGATCCCGGATTGAAGATCAACAGCGTCTGCGGCGTCTGGCCGGGGGCGGAATGGATGGAGCGCGAGGCCTACGACATGTTCGGGATCGTGTTTGTGGGCCATCCGGACCTGCGGCGGATTCTGACGTGGAACGGGTTCGGGAGTCATCCGCTGCGGAAGGATTACCCGATGCGCGGGGTCGGCGAGCGCGAGGATTACAAGATCGTCACGCGGGAAGGGGCTTAGCTGCCGGTGTTTGAACCACTCACACAACGTCGGTATCTGATCCCGTTCAAAGCCTCCCGCCTCACACAGCAGTTCGCGGATGTGCTGGTGATTGGCGGGGGCGTGGCCGGGTTGCGGGCGGCAATCGCGGCGGCGGCCGAGGGTGCCGATGTCCTGCTCATGACCAAGGACACCATCGATCAATCCAATACCTGGTACGCGCAGGGCGGGATCGCGGCGGTGTTGCAGCCGGCCGACAGCGTCGAGTCGCACATGCGCGACACGCTCGATTGCGGAGCAGGTCTGTGCGACGAAAAGGCCGTGCGCGTCGTCATCGAGGAGGGGCCGCAGCGAGTGCTCGAACTGCTCAGTTGGGGGGCGCGGTTCGATCAGAAGATCGGCAATCCGCACGACCTGTCCTTTGGCCTGGAAGGGGGGCACAGTTTCGCGCGCATCGTTCATGCGTTCGGTGATGCCACCGGCAAGGAACTCGCCCAGACTCTCATCAAACACGTGCGCGGTATGGACACCATCCGCGTCTCGGAAATGTCCTTCGCCATCGATCTGGTCACCGACGCCGGCCATTGCGTCGGCGTCCTGGCGCTGATCAAGGGCGAAGTCAATCTCGTCTGGGCGAAACGCACCATCCTGGCCACCGGCGGGGCCGGACAACTCTATCGCGAGACAACCAATCCCAAAATCGCGACCGCCGACGGACACGCGATGGCCTATCGCGCTGGGGCGAATCTCAAGGACATGGAGATGGTGCAGTTTCATCCGACGACGCTGTATGTCGCCGGCGCCAGCCGCACGCTCATCACCGAGGCCGTTCGCGGCGAAGGCGGACATCTGGTCGATAAGAACGGGTATCGGTTCATGAAGGATTATCACCCGATGGGCGAACTGGCCCCGCGCGACATCGTCAGCCGGGCCATCGTCCAGCAGGTCCGCAAGACGCATTCAACGCACGTGTATCTGGACGTGCGCCATCTGCCGGCTGAGCCGTTCAAGGCCAGGTTCCCGCAGCTCGCGCACCTTCTGGCGGAATTCGATATCGATCCGGCCCGCGATCTGATCCCGATCAACCCGGCGACGCATTACATGATCGGCGGTGTCGAATGCGATCTGGTCGGACGCTCGAGCCTGCCGGGCTTTTACGCGGTCGGCGAGGCCGGATGCAGCGGTCTGCACGGGGCCAATCGCCTGGCGAGCAATTCGCTGCTTGAAGGCTTGGCGTTTGGCGCCCGGGCCGGGACGGATGCGGCCAGGGCGGCGGCGGCCGATCCCATGAAATTTCCGTTGTCCATCGACGCGAAGATTCCGGACAGCACCAAGACCGAGCTGGACCTGGGCGACGTGCAGAACAGCCTGCGCAGCGTCATGTGGCGCAACGCCGGCATCGAACGCACCGGCGACCGCCTCTCTGAAACCCGCGAGATCATCGCCTTCTGGAGCCGCTACGTGATGGACAAGACATTCCTGCCGGCCGAGATGGGCGCCGATGCCGTGGGCGGCTGGGAATTGCAGAACATGCTGACGACGTGCTTCCTGATCACCACGGCCGCCCTGACCCGCGTGGAAAGCCGCGGCGCGCACTATCGCGAGGATTTCCCCGAAAAAGACGACGAGCATTGGCGCACGCACCTCCTGTGGCGCAGGCCGATGGAAACCCCCATCCCGCAACGGGTGGACTAATTCGCCCCAGTGTGAGCTTTTGGTGGAGGCATGCTCGTGGTACACTTGGGCTCAAAGGCAAGAGCGAAGAGGTTTAGCATGGCAACGCATCAGGCCGCATCGCTTCAAGTCCGCGGCCTCGGCAAGCACAAGATGGCGGCGATCGTGGAGCGAGCCAAACGGCTGGGAATGACGCCGCAGGGATACCTTCGGCACCTGGTCGAAGAGGACTTGGCGATATCCGACAGGGCAAAGACCAGTTCGTTCGAGCAGCTTCTTGGTCCGGGTCGGGAGGTGGACGAAGTCGAGCTCGACCGGCTGGTGGAAGAAGGCAAAGTCGCTCATTGCATAGAGAAGTTGCAATGGGGCTAACAAACTTCGTCAGAAGCGATCCCTTCCGACGTCCGAAATCTGGAGCGTCAACTGGCCCAATGTGATTGTCATCTGAGCTGCCGGGTTTGGTCATTATTGGCCAATGCCTGCGGACCTGGCTTCGGCGGGATCTTCATTTCCGGAACGACATGGTCCGCCGCGCGGGGACGACGCATCAACATCGCATAAAGCAAGGTCATTCCCGGAGTTGCTCCGCATTCCGGACACCGAAACGGCGTGGCCCGCAGGTCGTAGCCGCAATTGGCGCACGTGAGCGTTTCCGCCGTCCGCGTGCGCATCCAGGGGAGCTTTCTATATTTCGCCAGGACAATCAAAAGGACCGGAACGCCTACTTGTCCGGCGATCGCCCCGACTTCAAGGACCGCCGGCGCGGCTGTGTCCGACCGCATGAACCTCCAGTCGATCAGGCACTGAAGGACATATTCGGCCGCATCGCAAACGAGCAGCCATGCACAAAAACCGGTCAGCGCCCAAAGGCCCGCCACGATCACACGATACCATCGCTCCCGACGCTTTTTCATCGCTTGTGACCCACGATCATTTCAGAATCGCCATGACCAAAATGCCGCGAATCGGCTCGTCGATCCACGGCCGCAGAGTGGCCCATTGAAACCCGGTACGCAGCGCCGCATCGTCCAATTCCGTTATTCGCTCGCCATGCCGCGCCCATGCGGCGGCGATCGCTGTGTAGTAGATTACGGTCGCGATTTCCGAAGGAAAGCTCACTTGCCCGCGCCAAGCCTTCGCACGGTTCTTGGCGAGCTTTAACAGCTCCAGCGGCGGGGACGGGTGAGTGAGCAACATCGCAAGCGTCGATGGCGCCGACGAATCATGCGGAGCGGCCGGCCGATTCGGCGACTCCCCGGCCAGTTCCGCGTCCAATGGTGCGTGCATCTGATGCTGCCAGAAGTGTGCAAGATCATCCTCAAGCCAGCCGGTCTGGCTCTCACTTGCCAGCGAGAGCAATTGGGCCCATTTTGTCGGATCTTCAGAGTTGGTCTTGCTCATGGGACGACTCCCACTGTGGCAGCCTCATCTCGCTTACCCGAGAGAATTCGCAGCAGATCAGAAATCTCCGCGTCGATGCGATCGTCTTGCGGCTCGTATTCGGCGATCAACTCGCGCAAGTGGCGCACGAACATGCGTCGGGCCGTAACCAGAAGATTGGACGCCTGTTCCGGCGAGGCCAACCCAAATTCCGACACAAGCCGCTGGTACGAAACCGGCACTGCCCCGTTGAGCAGCGGATCAAGCAGCCGGCCTTGAAAGACACCCCAAACGTCCGGCCGGGCATCACTTTGGCACCTTTCCTTCATCCGCTCGATGGCGTCCGACAGCAGTTGTTTGGCCCATGCAACGTCAAAGGCGCAAGGCGTCCCGGATTCCTTTACGGCCGCGTCGACATTCTCATCGATGGGCACCACAACTTCGACGGACCGTGCCAGGCTTTGGGATCGACGGTGTTTGTCCAGCAGGAATCGATTCAGCGAGACAAGGAGAAGATTGCGAAACCGGCCGCGCTCAGAGTCAGCTTTGCCGCAGAGATTCCGCTCAATGAGCTTGCTTAAGAGAAATTCCTGAAGCAGGTCATCCGCATTCGCCGGCTGCATTCGTTTTCGGGTGAGCAGGTGGGCGCGAAGCGCCGGCAGGTAGCGCCGCACCAATTGCTCCAACGCTTTTCTTTGCTCGTCGCCATCGCCGCGGCCGGCACGCTCAACCAACGTCCAATGCGTTGTGGGAAAACAATGGCACGACTGCTCCGAACCCGACGTCATTGGATGACCTCCCTGAACATCGCTGGTCCACGCGATCGTAGGGCGCGGCCATCGCGGGGAGCAACTTGCCAAAATTACGCCGTTTCCATCCATTCGTTCAGCGGCCATAGAATGCGTACCAGCCTGCGGCGGCGATGCGTTTCGATTGCTACAACCAGCCTGCAGGTTCCTGCGCTGGCCGATCCGCCGCCCAGCGCGGGAGCGACGCCGAATCAACCAGCACAAACGGCGCGGTGTACAGGGAACTTCCGCCCTTTCTTGACTTCCGCTGCTCGGGAAAGTGAGCAAGCCCATGATGCGTAGTGCTGCATGCGGTTTCTTGAGTTCGAGCGGTCAGTTTCCAGGGGCCGCTTCATTTGGCCTCGGAGAAAAATGCGAAATACATGGAGTTCAACTCGACATCCGAGCACGGCGGACCCAGCGCGATGCGGCCGGCGGCGGCCTTGCGGGCGAAAACGGGAAAGGTCTCTGGCACACCATTAAAGTTATCCGTCTGGACCGTGTATTGGGTGGGCGCGAACTCCTGTAGCCAGCCGGGCGCGCCGGATTGCTTGTAGAGAGTCAGAGCCTGTTCGTCGATCGCCACCAGGACGTAGCACGGCCGGGGTGTTGTCACGACAATTGCAAAGCGGCCGTCCACAATGGCCTTATCCTGATTTCGCGTTCGCAGTAGTGGCAGCCCCGCAAGGGCATCGGGTAACGTCTTTATCGCGTACGTGCGGTCGCCATAAACACGGGCGCCGACCTTCAATCCGCCGGGGACCACTTCGTACCCGGTGTCCGCCGCCGGTACGAACGGCGCTATTGCCGGGCGATTCGCGCCAATGAATGTTCTTGGATCAACAGGCCCCACCTGAATAAGGGCGAACGCCGCCTTTGCGCTGTCTGGGGCGGACACCAGCTTGACGGGGACCGGGGCGAGGTCCGGGCTAATTTTGGCCGCCAGCCAGAACGGCGATTCAGCCTTCCCCACCAAAGGCTCGGTCGTTGCCGCTGCCGATGACAGCACCGGATCAGTCGTTGGCGAGATCAAATCATCCGACGCGGCCCCAGTGCTGCGAATAGAACTCATGAGGACCAATACAACCGCTGTGCCTGCGATCAATCGGAATACGCTGGAACAAGACATTGACGGCTCCTTGTCCTTTGGACAAAACCCTGGAGGATCACGGCTGGGAATCCCGCAACAATCGGGGTCAGCAGCATTGAATGCGTGCCAATTCGCTGCACCGATCCGCTTCGATCGCTTCAGCCAGCCTACAGGCTACTACGCTGTCGGATCCGCTGGCCTGCGCGAGGACACCACCGAATGAACCGGCATAAACGGCGCGGTGGACAGGGACCTTCCGCCCTATCTCGATTTCCGTTGCTCAAGAAAGTGAGCAAGTCCATGGCATATATGGGCTTACGATCGCGACACCGCCGATCGCTTATCGCTTGCCGTTGGCCATGTCTCCGGCATTTCAATTACTCCGCCGGCGCGGGACACACTAATTGGCTACGTAGTTACATGTGGCGCTGGCTGCCTGTTGCGTGGCCAGTAGCGGGCTCTTGTTGCCATCGCGCCATCAGGCGCCTAGCATCCGGCGAGCGCGGTAGGGAAGTCCGCGCAACAGCAAATTTGGTGGCATGAGTTGGCCTCGGACCGATGGACCTCGCCAATCCAAACAACCCGATTGAGCTGCCGCCCGTTTCGCATGGCGCCTTGGCGCCCGACGATAGTGCTCGTGCGGTTCAGGCAACGGAGATGGCGGCAGACGGCGGTATCGCCGCGTCGCCCAAGCAGGTTGGCCACTATTACATCCTTGAAAAACTTGGCGAGGGTGGGATGGGTACCGTCTATTTGGCCGAGCAGCGTTTCCCCGTCAAGCGCACTGTCGCCCTGAAGCTCATCAAACCCGGCTTTGACACCAAGGACGTCATCGCCCGTTTCGAGGCCGAACGGCAAGCCCTGGCCCGCATGGACCATCCGCACATCACCAAGGTCTTCGATGTCGGCTCCGACGAGTTCGGCCGGCCGTATTTCGCGATGGAATATGTCCCCGGCCTGCCCCTGACCAAATTCGCTGATGACAACAAGCTGACGATCCGCCAGCGACTGGAATTGTTCCAGCAGGTCTGCGACGCCATCGCCCACGCCCACACAAAAGCGATCATCCACCGCGATATCAAGGCGAGCAACGTCATGGCCTACATGGCCGACGGCAAGCCCGCGGTCAAAGTCATCGATTTCGGCGTAGCCAAGGCCCTGACCGGCGACAAGCTGACCGACCGCACGTTCTTTACGCAACGGGGCGTTGTTGTCGGCACATACGATTCCATGAGTCCCGAGCAGGCCGACGGCAGCGCCGACATCGACACGCGCACGGATGGCTATTCCCTGGGCGTTCTACTCTACGAACTGCTTTGCGGCGCCAAGCCATTCGATACCGACACGCTGCAAAAGGTGGCGGACGACGAAGTGCGCCGGATCATCCGCGAGGTCGAACCCCCCCGGCCGAGCACAAGGCTGTCGTCCCTGACGGAATCCCGCACCGCCGCCGCATCGCGCCAGACGCAGATCGACGCTCTGGCTCGGCAACTCCGCCGGGAATTGGAATGGATTCCACTCAAAGCCATGCGCAAGGATCGCTCCCGGCGCTACGCTTCTCCGCTCCAACTGTCAGAGGACATTGGAAATTACCTCAGCGGCAAGCCGCTCATCGCTGGACCCGAAAGTCGAGTGTATCAGGCCCGGAAATTCATGCGACGCCATGCGCCGGCAATCGCGGCTATTGCCACTATTGTCGTTTTGCTTCTTGCTGGAGTGGTGGCGACATCGATAGAGGCTATGTCGGCACGCAAAGCGGAATATCAGGCGACCCAGGCGAAACAGGCGGCCGAGGAGAACGAGGAAAGGAGCGCCACCGAGGCGCAACTGATTAAGGACATGCTCCGGGGTGCCGGCCCCGCGGTCGCCCAAGGCCGCGATACCAGCCTGCTTCGTGACATCCTCGATGCGACGCGGACGCGCCTTGACAGGGGGTCTGTGACGCAATCAGCGGTCAAGGCCGACCTCTACGAAACATTGGGCGGCGTATACGCTGGGATTGGCCAATATGAAAGCGCTGAAGCAGGCTTTCGCGCGGCGCTGCGCATCCGTGGTGAAATGCCCGGCAATCAGGAAGCCGCAATTGCCTCCGCTCAATACGGTCTCGCGGGGGTTCTTCATCGCGAGCGAAAGCAGGATGAGTCTCAGGCTATCTTGCGCCAAGCCTTGATGACGCAACGCAAGCTGTTCGGCGAGGAAACTCTACAAGTTGCCGACACGTTGCAGGAGCTGGCGGACGTCCTTAAGCTTTACCGCACTGGACCTACGGTAGCCGAGGCCGACGCGTGCGCCCGCGAAGTGCTGGCGATTCGCCAAAGACTGCTTGGTCCAGAGAACCTCAGTGTGGCGACCGCACTCAGTACGCTGGCATTGGTATTGCAAAAAGAGAATCAACTTCCAACTGCGGAACAATCTCAGCGGCAGGCTCTTGCGATTCTGAGGAAGATATCGGGTGACGATAACCCCGATACCGCCAGCCTATATGGCAACCTGGCCGTTACGCTCAACATGCAAGGCCGTTTTGCAGAGGCGGCGGCTGAAGCCCGCAAGGCGCTTGCAATTCAGAGAAAAATATTTCCGGAAGGACATCGGGATACCGCTTGGTCGCTTTACGAACTTGGCGGTGCGCTTTTCCAGCAGGGAAAATACGATGAGGCGGAAGCGAGTCTCCGTGAATGCACGGTAATTTATGAGAAATTCCCCGGCGACGAAACGTACCGCCAGAGAGCCATCGCTGTGCTCAACATGGCCCTCGATCGGGAAGGGAAACCCGAAGTTTCGGCGACAACTCGTCCACAAACGCAGCCGGCGACGGGCTGAGTTCCGAGGTCCAATGAACCCCGATTCTTGGCCAACTGAAGCGAGGCGAGACACCCCATGTGGGAACTTGCCCTGGTTGCAACGAATTTCGCCAATTCATGCTGCCTAGCGCTTCCCCGATCCGGCGATGCGCGGGTGGAGCACAGGTCGCGTTCTCGGTGGCTTCTGTCGACCTGCCCGGCCGCTCTGCGCCGCGATCGATGCCGTGCCAATTCTACCACGTTCGCCCGTACCGCGTTGCATCCAGTAATCTCCGGCGTGTATGCGGCCTGTTACCAAGCGGGGCTGGCCGCGAAGGCCGGCGAATGCGATATTGTCGAGCGATTATGTAGGGGATTCCCCGGCGGGCCCAATTCGGCGCGCCCAGATTGGACTCGGCCGGGCCAAGTTCAGACTTTTTCAGTACATCTTCGAACTTTTTCGAGACATTTGGGGCGTTTTTTTCGTCGCAATCGGGAGGCGAAACCGCGATATCCGGCTGGAAATGAGGGTGGGCAAAAACGAAATAGTGGCCCGTTTGTGGCGTAAACATAATGTGGGACTTCACTTAGGAGAAATCTCGCGCGGAGGCGCGGAGACGCAGAGCAATGCGTTTTGACCGCGGATCTCACGGATGCCACGGCGGAGCCCGAACACCCACCGAGGCTGCCGAAATGCGTTTTGACCGCGGATCTCACGGATGCCACGGATAGAAATTATGCGATCAGCTTTCCCTTTGTCTTTGTCCATCAGTGATCATCCGCGGTCAAATCGAATTTGCCTTTCCTCCGTGATCCTCCGTTACCTCCCTTCGGGTCTGCCATCGGCCCTGAGGCTGAACGCCTCGCCGCTCAGAGTCGAAGACCGGGGTGAGTCCCTTCTTCCTGGCGATTCTTGCTGTTCTCCAACTTCGACGAGCTCAGTCGAGTCGCAGTTCGATTTCCCGACAAGGCCGGAACGGCTGGTTGACAAGGCGGTGGGGCGTGATATCGTGGCGTGCAAAGGTGTGAGGCCGGAAGCCAGTTCTTCCTCACTGTCGCAGCGCCGAATAATCGGCGGCTGAGCGAACGAATTCATATCAGTTGGAGCGTGCGATGAAAAATGTGTTGATCGTCGGCCCGCGTGGCCGGGTTGCGTGCTCGTTTGTCGCGGTGGTTTTCGCGCTGCTCGCCCCGGGGTTGCGCGCGGCGGATGTCTTGCCGGCTGTCGCCAAGGCCAATGTGAGCGCCCCCGTGACAATCACCGACAGCGGGGCGGCCTGGACGATGGACAACGGCATTGTGCGGGCCACCATCGACAAGCGCAGCAGCCGCATGACGTCGCTGGTGTTTCACGGCATCAACACCATGGCTGGCGGCGGATATTGGGAAACAAACCCGGCCGGTGCGACCGGCAGTATCACCATTGACCCTACGAAGAACGGCGGCCAGTTGGGCGAAGTGTCCGTGAAAGGCGCTCCGGGGCGCGGCATCGACATTGACGCTCGCTACGCCCTGGAACGCGGCGCCAGCGGCATCTATGTCTACGCGGTCTATACGCATCCGGCCGCCAACGGCGCGGGCAGCTATGGCGAAAACCGCTATATCACCAAGCTCAATCACGATTTCAACTGGATCTCGGTGGACCAGGACCGCAACATGCTCGAATGTACCCCGCAGGACTGGGGCGCTGGCACGGTCATCAACGCCAAGGAGCAGCGCATCCTGAACACCGGTTACTACAAGAACTCCGTCGAGCACAAATACAGCTACAACGCGGTGCAATACAGGATTCCGGCCTATGGCTGGTCCAGCACGAAAGACCATATCGGTATCTTCATCATCAACCCGACCACCGAGTATTTGAGCGGCGGTTCCGAGAAGCTGGAACTGGTTTGCCACTTTGACGCCAACGACAATCCCGATCCGATCATCCTTAATTACTGGTGTGCCGGCCACTATGCCGGCGGCGCGGGATGCAACGTCCCGGCCGGCCTGGCCTGGAGCAAGGTTGTCGGCCCGATGTTTGTGTATTGCAACGCGCTGTCGGACCCGCAGAATCCATCGGCAGCCGATATGGCGACGCTGCAAGCGACAGCCGGCAATCCGACGGTTCCGGCCGTCTGGAAGGCCAACGGCACTGCCCTGTGGCAGGATGCTCTGGCCCAGGCGAAGGTCGAGAAGGCTCGCTGGCCGTACGATTGGGTTGACAGCTCGGAATACACGCCCAAGGCTCAGCGCGGGAACGTGACCGGCCAGCTTGTGCTTGACGACCCGCAGGCCGCTTCAACCAAACTGCCCCATCTGACCGTGGGTCTGGCTCACCCGGATTACACAAGCAATGCCGGCGGGTTTGTTGCCCGATCGGGCAACGGCAACATGATTACCTGGCCGCACGATGGCAATTTCTACCAGTTCTGGACCGATGGCACCGAGGACGGCAAGTTCAATATCACCAACGTGCGTCCCGGAACTTATACGCTGCACGCATATGCCGACGGCGTGCTCGGTGAATTCGCCAAAACCAACATTACCGTCGAGGCCGGCAAAGATATCGACCTCGGCCAGGTCACCTGGCAGCCGGTTCGCTACGGCAAGCAGGTGTGGGACATCGGGTACCCGGACCGCACCGGCGACAAGTTCTACAAGGGCGACGGCGCCAATTACTGGCTGTGGGGCTGGTGCCTGCGCTATGGCGATCTGTTCCCCAATGACGTTACCTACACGATCGGCAAGAGCGATTATCACAAGGACTGGTTCTTTGAAGAAGTGCCACACGCCACGTCCGAAGCCTGGAAGAATCCCGCCGCCAAAGACCCGCTCAACCAGCCGTTTGGCTGGGTGAATCTGGCGACCGGCAATCAGAATATGTGGGGCCAATGGGCCCGAGGCCGGGCCACCACATGGACCGTCAAGTTCAACGTGGACCAGGCTGAGCATGGCCAGGCGGTGATGCGCATCGCGCTGGCCGGTGCTGACGGCAACGGCGGGCTGGCCATAGGCGTCAACGGCCGCAGTGTGGGCAGCATTCGCCCGGTGGCCACCAACGCCCTTCGCTATAACACCAACAAGGGTGTCTGGGGCCAGTACACGCAGCAATTTGACGGCTCGCTGCTGAAACAGGGCGAGAACACGATGACGTTCACCGTCCCCGCCGGTGAATGCAATTCCGGCGTCGTTTGGGACTACCTGCGTCTGGAGGTCAATGAGAACGCCGCGCCCGGCGGCGCGCTGACGCCGGTCAAGTAACGCGGCCCCAGGCGGCAGGGCAGTGAACATGATGTGCCGGGATGAGGCCGACGGCAGTGGTTTAAGTCTGCAAATAATCGGATATAGTCTCTGCCACAATGATCACTGATATCAACGGCCTGGGTGCCACCGACTCGCTGGCTTGTGACCTGTGCATAGTGGGCAGTGGCGCCGCGGGAATTGCGATAGCGCGAGAATTTATCGGCACGGCGCACTCGGTCATACTTCTGGAAGGCGGCGGCCCCACGTTCGAATCGCGCTGCCAGGAACCTTACAAGAGCGAAATCACCGGCCTGAAGCACGACGGCGTTCACAACGGCCGCGTCCGCGTTGTGGGTGGAACGACGACGCTCTGGCCGGGCCAGACCATACCGCTGTGGGACATCGATTTTGAGAAACGGCCCTGGGTTCCCGGAAGTGGCTGGCCGATCGAGCGGGAGGCGCTGCTCCCGTTTCTGGATCGTGCGGCGGATGTGCTCAACGTGCAGCGGAGTTCCTTTGAGGCTCGCGATTTGATCGATCGCGGCGCGGACCTGCCGGCTTACCAGGGCGGCGGCGTGGTCACGTGTTTTTCGCAGTTCAGCCCGGTCCCGGACTTTTCGCAGGCATACCGCCAGCAACTGGCGGCGGCGGAGAATATCCGGCTGATCACGCACGCCAATACCGTCGCAATCAACGCCAATGCGGACGCCAATGCGGTTGGGGATGTGCGCGTTCGGTCCTATGAGGGCAAGGAGCTGCGCGTCAGCGCGAAGATATTCATTGTCTGCTGCGGCGGGATCGAAACCGCCAGGCTGCTTCTGGTCTCCAACTCGGTTGAGCCCAACGGGATCGGCAATCGGCACGACGTTGTGGGCCGGTATTTCCAGGATCACCCCGGTGTCGCCATGCCGGTGCGGCCACTGGACCACAAGCGATTCACCCGCTGGTACGGTGCGTTTCGGCGCGGTCAGATCAAGCACGTCATCAAATTTACCGCCAGCCCATCGCTGCAGCGGGAGAAGGAAATCCTCAACGTCGGCGGGGAAGTGTTCTATCCGATTTCCTTTGCGGTGACGGCCGCAAAGATGGTGGTCGGGTCAGTGACGCAGATCTTCCGCAAGCCCAAGGCGAAAGTGGCGGAAGCAGGGGTTGGTCCGGCGACGGGCGGCGGTGCGGCGGATCAGACGACGGCGCGGGCGCGGCTTTTCGAATCGTTGGCATCGGTGGCGAACCGCCTGGATCAGGTCGGGCGCACGGCGTTCTTCAAACGGTATGTGCTCGGAAAGGTGGCGACGGCGGGGTCGTTGCAGCCGCACGTGGGGTTTTCGGTGGAGCAAGTGCCCAACGCGCAGAGCCGGGTGACGCTGGGCGATCAGATCGATTCTCTGGGCATGCGGCGGACGGTGCTGAACTGGAACGTGACCGAATTGGAGGGCCGATCGATCATGGTCTTCGCGCAGGCTCTGGCGCAGGAATGGAGCCGCCAGGGGCTGGCGGAATTCGATCCGGACGAGCTGCACATGGCCGGGCGGGAGCGCGGCGAACACGGCGGGTTCATCGACGCCAGCCATCACATGGGGACGACGCGGATGGGGACCGATCCAGCCACCAGCGTCGTCGATCCGCACTGCCTGGTTCACGGATACCAGAACCTCTACATTGGAAGCAGTTCCGTATTTCCGACCAGCGGTTTTTCCAACCCGACGTTCACGATGCTGGCGCTGTGCCTGAGGATGTCGGACGACATCAAGCGGCGGCTGGCGCAGCCGCAAGCCGTCGCGTGATTTCAGGTGGGGTTCCGGTAATAAGAAAGGGGCCTCATCGGCTGTCGCCCTTGAGGCCCCTTGTCAGATATTCGGTTGCCCGGCGGTGGTTTTCGTCGTATAGTGTCGCCGTGAGCAGAAGTTCTTTGCCTGTCAAGTTAGGGAGTATGGATAGCTCCCGATCGGCAGGAATAAGAGGAACCTATCGGCTGTTTCTATGCGTGATTGCATTGACGACCGAGAAAATCATACATAAGCACGGAGCTGACCACTGACCAGACCTTTGCGACTTCCTATGGAGAGAGAAGTATGATCGAATCGGTGTGGCGGCTCGTAAAGGGAGTGCGAAACTACCGCAATCCCTTTTGGCTCATGTTTCAACGCGCACTCAAATCTCCCATTGTGACAGTGGTTGACCGCAAGACTGGCCTTCGATTTCGTTGCCGGCGCGGAGCCGAAGTCATGATGGCCGAAACGTTGCACGCCCATATATACGACATTGCCTTCGCGCCCGTGCGAAAAGGCGACGTCGTCTTTGATGTGGGCGCCAGCCACGGGTATTTCGCCTGTTGGGCCGCCTATCAGGGGGCCACGGTGCATGCCTTCGAGCCCGATCCCGATGTATTCAAGTTGCTGGTCGAAAACATCCGCGCCAACGGGCTGGACGACCGGGTGACGGCCTATCCGATCGCCGTTGGCGGGGAAAGCGGGCCGGCGAATTTGCTTTGCACGCCACGGTTGGGTGGCGGCATGAATACCACCATTCCCGCATTTGCCCAGAATACCAGAATTGACATCACCGCGCAAGCAAGAGTCGAAATGCTGTCGTTGCCGGATGCGATGGCCAAATGTCAGGTGGAACGGCTGCGGGTCTGCAAACTGGATTGTGAAGGCGCCGAATTATCGATTCTCGGTTCGCTCGATCCGGCCACAATCGAGAAGGTCGACGCCTTCGTGTTCGAATATCATCCCGAAGCTTACGATGTTCTATTACTGGTGGAATCGCTGCTGGGATGGAAAGACTATCATATCAGCAAAGTAACAAGTGCGGACGTGCAGAACGCGAACCTGTGTGCCGTGCGTTCGGAGTTGATACGGGAATGGTGTGTGGGGCAGAATTCGAGCTTTCGGGAACAATGTAAGCTGACACCCCGAACCGCACCGCCAATCGAATCGCGACAGGCGCTGAACAAGCGGAGCTAGACTCCACGTACCGCAATACTTTCGTCAACTCGGGATGCAAAGCCGTCGCCGTTGCGTCCCGGCACGTTCAATCCCACCCATTACATGAGGCGAGCTTCCGCGAGTTTGCTGCCCTCGCGGCGATGCAGGCTGTCATAGACCTGCTGGACCTTGTCGGCCGTGTGCTGAATCGTGAAATGTTCGCCGAATCGCTGCCGCCCCTGGCGGCCGACCTGGATTCTCAATTGGCGATCGGCCAGAAATCGTGAAATGGCCTTGGCCATGGCGTGGTCATCGCCCATTGGGACCAGCAGGCCGGTGACCCCGTCAACAACAATTTCCGGCACGCCGCCGCTGTTGGTGGCCACGACGGGTTTTCCGGCTGCCATGGCCTCGACGATCACCAGCCCGAACGGCTCGCCGGTTGTCGACGCGTGTACGAGCACGTCGAGGTTGGCGATCAGATCCGGAACATCCTCGCGAAAACCGGTGAATTCTACTGCTTGCGTGAGATTGAGCGATTCGGCCAGACGACGGATCTGTTGCTCGTATTCGCTTTCACTGAACAGCGCCGCCCCGATGATTTGGAACTTAGCCTGCGGGAATTGCGACCGCACGAGGCTGGCGGCCTTCAGGAAGATGTGCTGGCCTTTCCAGGGGCTGATTCGACCCACCAGCCCGACAAGCGGCGCGGCGTTTTCCTCTTTCCGTTCCGCGGTAATCTGGCTGGCATCGGCGCCGTCATGCACGACATGATAATGCGGAGGTACGCGCGGGCCCTGGAGAGCGGCCGGCGTGTCGGGCGACGATCGCCGTTCAAGCGTGCGCAGGGTCGCGGCGGAATTTGCGATTACACAAGTCGGCAGCCATCGCGCCAGCCATCGAAAGACGCGCACCGCCGGCCCGGGCAGATAGTCGCTGTCGATGCGGTCGCGCACGTGCCAGATGACCGGGATGCCGGCCAATTTGGCCGCGGCGCCGCCGAGTATGTCCGATTTCAGCGAATTGGTATGGACAATATCAATTCGGCGGCGGCGGAGTTCCGATGAGAGCCGCCATACAAACAGGGCAGCCAGCAGAAGTTCCCAGATGCGCAGCAGCGTGCGGCCGCCAAGGGAGTCTTTTCGGGTATCGACGATTCGGCGGTCGAGTGGAAATATCGAGACGGCAATTCCAGCGTCGTGGAGCTTCTGCCGCAGCGGTCCATCGGAAAAGAGCACGACCAGAGGCCGGTAGCGCCCGGCGTCCAGGCAGCGAACGAGATTCAGCAGCGCGATTTCGCCGCCGCCCAGATTGGCCGTGTGATCCAGGATGGCGACCTTAGGTATCCTGGTCCGCGAGTTGGAACAGCGCCTGCGGGCAGGTGATCGGTTGATTTGCGGCTGTGAATCCGCCAGGCATTGGCTCATCACATACCTCTTGCGTCCGGGACGGCAGCGCCCTGAAGCTCAAAGCGGCGGCGGCCGCGCCGTTCGGCGGTTGCGCGCCGCCGGCGCCGCGATGGCCGGGCATCATCCGCGCCGGACGGCGCCACTTCGACAGCGGCCGGATCGCGAGAAGATTCCCGCTGCGTTGTGTCTACAGCGGCTAACGACGCGGAGAAGAGGCAGGCATTGATCATCCAGATTTCCATTCCCGCCTGAATGGTAAACAGGGGAAAGACAAAAGTGCCGGCCAGTGCGGCGATGTTCAGTGCGAAGACAACGCCGCTCCATAACCCCAATTGATCCGCCCGCCGAACGGCCAGTTTCCATGACAGCCACATCGCGATGCCGAAAGCCGACACGTAAACAAGAACCAGCGCGATCCCGCCGTCGAACAGCCACGATGTCCACATGATTTCGGAATAGAGCGGGTCGTTTTGATTGCCGAAGTAGTAATTCATCATTCCCCATCGGCCCAGTCCGGCGCCAAACGGGTATTTCGGCAGGTCGTAGGTGATCAATTCGTTGAGGAAGAATCCGCGATTGGCCGAGTAGACGTCGGCCGGATTCTCCGCCGTGAGCGTGGCGAAGCGTTCGATGGTTTGTTTGCCGCCGATGGCAAAGGCCCAGGCCGCTCCGAAAATCGCGACGGCGCCGATCACGGTGGCGGTGGCGATGACCTTGTTCCATTCGCCTCGCCGCATCAGCATGCCCAGCAGGACGATCACGCAGACAACCGCCATGACCAGTTCGACGCGGACCTGCGAGAGAAAGATCGCGAAAAGACTCACGAGCATGCCCGCCGCCGCACACGATCTCAGCAGCGGATGTCGCTCGGCCAGCAGAATGCCGGCGCCGAGAATGATGGCGTTGAGGGCGCCTTCGGCCGCGCCGCCGGGGGTGTCGGTGAGGCCGAACGGCCGCAATATGCGCGTTCCGTCGGCCAGGACCACGTCAGCCGCGCCCTGTTGAAAGGTTGCGCGGGAACTGACCAGAGACGAGGTCGCTCCCTGGAACTGGCCGGGAAAATACACCTGCAAAACGCCGGTGGCCGCACTGGCCAGATTGAACATCCACAGCACAAGGAGGATTCGACGGAAGACGGCGAAATCAGGTTTCGAGCCGGCCACCCAGGCCAGCGGGGCGTAGATGGAGACATACAAGAGGATTTGGGCCAGGCCGGCCATCATGGTGTTGTGCTCGGGGTGCAGCAGGCCGATGGCAAGGATGGCCGGCATCCATTTCAGCAGCCTCAGCGAGGGGTGCGTTTGATATTTGGGCGGGAGCAGCATGAGCAGGAGAAGACTGCCGCCGTAGGTGGCGATGCGCAGCGGAAGACGCAGTGGCGTGTCGCCGAGGAACAGAAGCGCGACCTGGCACCCCAGGGCATACCAGGTGAAATAGAGGGGCCATTGCGTCCATTGCGCGGGGCGCTGGTTGCGGCGGCGCACGCGCTGCCGAAACGGCGGTCTGTCCGCGTCGGGCGCGGGCAGGCTGGCATTGAGTTTCGCGCCGGAGTCGGCGCCAACGTCCGTCGACGCCTCGCTCGCCGCGGCCGCGGGCGGATGCGCGTGAACCGGTGGCAGGGGGGGCGCCACCGGGACCATGGTGCGGGCGGCAATCGGCGGCGGCTGGGGACGAATCCGAGCCGGCGGCGGCGTAGCCGTCTGGGGCGCCTCATCGACAAGCGTCTGTGTTCCCAATGCCGCACTGGCGGCCGGCGACTCTCTCGACTGGTCGAGAAGGGTGTGACTCGGTTTCTCGGCTTCGGCAAACACGGCCCAATCGTCGTGCCGGACCTTCAGGGTCGCCGGGCCAATGCGGATCTTGTCGCCCTTGTGCAGCTTCTGCTGGTGGATCTTCTGGCCGTTAACGAACGTGCCGGTGCGCGAGTTCAAATCGCGAATGTATCCTTCGTGATTGGCAACCAGGACGACCGCGTGCCGCCCGGAGACAGTTTCGCCGACAATCTGAACATCGCAGCCGGCGTCCCGGCCGATCAGGAGTATACGTACCGAGACCGGAAGGGGCGGCTGCTCGCCGTGGGTGTCCGGGCGTGGCGTCGCTGCATCTCGCGACGGATTGGGTTTGGGTGCGGCGGAGAATCGAAAAATGAACTTGCCGATGCACAGTTCGTCGCCTTCGACCAGCCGGCCCTCGCGGAGCGGTCGGCCGTTGACGACGATTCCGGTTCGGCTGGCCAGATCCCGGATGTGGATGGCATCGCGCGTTCGGACGATCATCGCGTGATGGCTGCTGACGGTGGAGGACTGCAGTTGGATGTGGCAATCGTGTTCCGAACCGATCAGCGTGACTGCGCGGCGCAGCGACGCCGACGACTCGCCCGCGTTCAGCCCAAGCGGTATGAGCTGCGGTGCTCGGCTGGCGGATGATTCGTCGGACTTGGAGGGCATTGTTCTCGGTCAACCAGGGTGAAGGCACGCCGGAGGCTTAGTATCCGGCGGGAGCATCCATTGATTCAGCGCGTCGCAGACGCTTCGGGCAAAGCGCTCGACGGAGAAATATTGCGCCCGCTCCAGGGCCGCTCCCCCGATCGTACTGGCCAGAGTCCGGTCGTCCAGATAGCGGAGGATCGCGGCGGCAATTCCCTCGGAATCGCCGAACGGCACGAGCAGGCCGTGAACGCCGTCGGTAATGACTTCGCGGGGTCCGCCGGCAGCGCCGGCGACGACGGGCTTGCCGAGCGACATGGCTTCGACGACGGTCATGCCAAAGGGTTCATGATCGGCGGCATGCACCAGGACGTCACAGGCCTGCATCCACTGGGGGATGTTCTGCTGATGGCCGGCGAATATGACGCGGCCTTCGAGCTTGAGCGTTTCCACCTGACGGTGCAATTCCGATTCGTACTGGTGCTCAAGGTGCCAGGCGCCGCCGACGACCACCGCCGTCGCCGTTGGGTAGCGGACCAGGACGCGCGGAAGCGAGGCGATGAACACGTGTATGCCCTTCCAACTCTGCAAGCGGCCGAAGATGCCGATCAGGGGCCCGGCCGGCGGTAGGCCGGTTTGCTGCCGGCAGGCGGCGGGGGAGGGAAGCGTGCCGGGGCAGAAACGAGCCAGGTCGGTGGCCGGATGAACGACGCGCACGGGAATTCCGGGCATCATTTTCATTTGTGCATCGGCGACAAATTGGGAGCAGGCCAACGATCCGGCGGCGGGAATGCGGGCGGCGACGCTGTCGATGATCCCGCCGATGGAAGGCAGGCCGTGCTGGAACCAGACAGCCGGGATGCGCGCCAGCTTGGCCGCCGGACCGCAATACAGGTGGGCCTTGGCCATCCAGGCGAGCATGGCGCGAGCGTGGATTCGCCGGGCCAGGCGCGTAATGGAAATGATGGTGGCGGCGAACTTGTGTGGCTGGCGGACGCGGCCGGCCTTGATGACCGTGGCGCCGACCCCCAGCGCCCGCGCCTGCGCGACCATCGGACCGTCTTCCAGAAACACGACGTGCCAGCGAATCGGACTGGCGGCCTGAAGGAGATGGAGCAGCGCCATTTCCGCTCCGCCGCGTTGATCGGCCAGAGGCATCACGATCAATACGGTAGGCGCCGTCAGGGTTTGGTCCAGGGCCAGGTGGGTCATTGGTTTTGTGCCTCATCGGCCGTCAGTTCCAGGGCATCGCGCCATTTCTTAGCCAGGACGGGCAGGGCGTAGCTTGACTCAAAACCCTTGCGAGCGCGTTCCCCCATGGCATTCCGCAGGACGGGATCGCGAGCCAGTCGCATGACGGCGTCCATGTAGGCCGCCGGGTTTTCCGATGGAACCGCCAGAATCGCATCGCCATGCAGTCGCCGCAGGCCATCGTCGGTGTGGTATCCATCGGTGGTGACGACGGCCAATCCGTGCTGCATTCCGGCGAAGAACGAGCCGCGCCGTGTCGATACGCCGTCGAAAAAAGGACAGCAGTAGATATCGATGGCCCTGAAATAGCGTGAGACGCTGTCGGGCGCCAGCGAACCCAGATCGATGATGGGGAGATTGGACATCTTGGCTCGAACCACGGGCCCCGCCGGGCCAATTGCCAGAATGCGAACGTCGTATCCACCGGCCCGCAGGCCGTGTCCCACTTCCGCCAGCCGGTCCAGAAGCCGGGACGGATGGTGACCTCCAAAAGTCCCCAGCACGATGGCGTCAGGCGGCAGTCCCAGTTCAACGCGGACATCCTGGCGGTCGGCCGACACCAGGTCCAGATTGGACCCGACCGGCATATGGAGCGATCGCCGCGTGGGATGTCGCCGTCGATACTCGTCGTGCCACGGCCCTGTCGAGAACAGCGAGAGGTCGGCGATCGACGTTATCGCGGCGAACTGCCAACGTTGATACATCGACATCAGGGTGTTGGCGGGTGAATTCGCCGGCATATACATTTCGTGAATCATCACCGCCAGGCGCATGCGCGGGCAGGCTCGGCGCAATTGCCGCAGAGCCCGGGCCAGATAGGGGTTAAAGCCCCGGCGGCCGTAGCAGAACGGATTGTATTGGACGATGAGCCAGTCGGGCGGGTTGGCCACGATGGCGTCGATGAGGTTCATGACGGTTGGCCAGGATGCGGGATCGAACGACTGAACGACCTGGACTCCGCGCAGGGCATCCGGGACGAAACCCTCGGCGGTGTAGATGGTCACATCCGCATACACCGACATGACTGAGGCCAGGCGGCTGGAATGGTCGCCGATGCCGTCAAGCTGCGGTGGCAGCGCGGAGGTGACGATCGCAATGCGGGGTCGCCGGCCGGCCGGCCACGATTTCGATCCGGCCTTTGATCGATGACGGCTGGGCGCATCGATCTCGATTGTAGATTCCATCGTGCCCATCATCGTATTCCATGTAAAGGGGAAGCAGGGGTCTTTGCCGCGGACGGCTGGTCGGCGGTGTCGCAGCGAGGGGCCGCTGAAGCGCCATGGGGTGAACGGATCCTCGAGCGGGCCGCTCGAATCGCGCGGTATCCGAAATCCGGCAGCCGCAGCATCCATTGAATGACAGCGGGCGGCGGTTGAACGGGACGCCTGGGAACGGGGACTGCGCCCTTGGCGCGGGCCGCCTGCCGGCAGGCTTCCCAGTCCTGATCCCAGATGTCCTCAAGCCAGAATCGCCTGGTTCCATGCTCGGCGAAGAGACGCAGAACCTCCATGTCCTGCCAGTGCGGCGGGTCGTCCGAAACTGTCCGCATGTCGATACCGGCCTGTTCCCAGCCGGCAAGCCACTGTGCGGGCGTGCGCTGTACCGGGCCCTCCAGCGAATAATCCTTACCCGTTCGATAAACCTCTCGACGCGAGAAGAGATGGCGCGTGCCGGCAACGTTCTCAATGACGCTGTACATGCGGTTCTTGGCCGCCTGTGCCCGGGGTCGAAGCAGCGCATAGTGCAGAATCTTCACGTCGTCCAGTTGAAGCTGGGGTGCGCCGGCCGGCATGGGCACGCGCGTGCTGTGGATCAATCGCGGCTCATGGACGGAATTGTCGTCGACAAATCCGAGCGGAAACCCTTCGGGGTAGCGAATGACATGATCAATGTCGCCCAGAAACGTGGGCTTTTCGATCATCAAGACGGTTCCGGGCTGCGCGGCCAGACCGCGTTTCCAGTCGGCCGAGGATGGCGCATTGGCCGCGACGATCTCGTCGGCGTCCAGAGCCAGGAGGACTCGCGGCATCGGCACCAGGCGACGGGCCGCGTCGATGAGGATCTTCTGCCGCTGTGCCTCATCGTACGTGGAACTGGGGTTTTGCAGCAGGACGACTTTCGGGTGCGACTTGCAAATCTCGATGCTGCCGTCGGTGGAATTCTGATCCAGCACGATGATGGCATCGGCCACGCGTTCGGCCACCGCCAGAAACCTGGGGAGGATCCAGGCCTCGTTCCGCACGGGTGTGATGATCACGAGATTGACCGGCGAATCTTTCATCCTCTTACACCTGCGATCCGGAAGCCTGCCTGCGCCGAGCCTGAAAGGACGCGAACCGGTTGAGAGCCGCCGACCGGATGCAAACGGCCGCGCGCCGGGCCTTCCACATCTGAAATCCCGTCTTTCCAAACCATCCGCTGTCGCCAACGCTGCGGACATATTGTTCGCACCGCGGCGATCTCAACCCGCTGTTCCAGGGCTTGTTGGCGCCGCTGAAGTGGAGGATGGCCGGGTCAACATCGCGCAGCGCCGCCTTTTGTGTCGCGTCGAGCAGCGCACTGCTCTTGAAATCCTCCCATGCCCCGGTCTGCACATTCCACTGGAAATCCAGCGGCTTCCAGCGGTTCCAAAGAACCCCGTTGAGGGCGTCCTGGTCGGCCGAACGAATATGTTTTGCCCATCGGCCGATGAATTCGACGCAGCGATCTTCCACGTGCTCTTGCCGATAGGCGTCGAGATCGATCAGGAGCACGCCCGCGTTGAACATCGGATGGGACGGATCAATTCCGATTTCGGAGATGCAATACGCCAGGGCATTGGGCTGGCCCACGGCGGGGGTCCAGAAATCCCGCACGGCTCGGATGGTGTTGTCCTCCATGGGCATGTCCCAAAGCGGGGTGATGTCGCGCACAACCAGGAGATCACAGTCCAGGTAGATGATCCGCCTGACCGACTGGGAAATAAGGCGCCCGATGGCAAACCGCAGATACGTCGCCCGGCTCAGGTGGGACAATCCCTTGGGCGCGTCGCGCAGGTAGTCGGTTTCCGCATCAAGCCACTCGATGGCCGGCGGGCGCGGGTGCCGGTTGCACGCGGCTTCAATTTCGCGTTTGGCCCGGTCGGAAAGCTCATTGCTGAGAACAAACGCCCGCACGGGTCGAGAACAGGTTGCCGCCGCCGAGCGCAACATCACCGCCAACGGCATGGCAAACCGTTCATCCGCGGCACAGACGATAGAAATCTCGGGGGCCATAAGGCAATCAGCCGACTGTTGGTGCTTCGACCGCCACGCTGCGCGAGGTCGGCTCAAGCCGGGGTCTGCTCTGGCCGTCAACTCGCGACGGCAATGCGTGCAGGAGCGTCTCGCGGGCGCGGCGATAGGCGCTGAGCGTCTTCTCGGCCGCGCGCTTCCATGTAAAGCTGGCGGCCAGATCGCGAGCGAAGGCGCTTTCGCTGCTGAGAACGGCCGGGTCGCGAAGGAGTTGGATAAGCTGGCCGGCCATGTGCCGGGCATCGCCCCGCGGCGCCAGCCAGCGCTGGGGGAGCATATCGGGCGGCCCCGGGGCGTCGTAAGCGATGACGGGTAATCCGGCGGCTAACATCTCCAGGACGCCAAACCCGAACCCCTCGATGTAGGAGGGGAAAACTCCGGCGACGCACGGCTGCAGGAGCGACGGCAGCTCATCGGGGGCAAATCGCGGGATGACTTCGATGATTGGCCGTAACCGCCTGGGGAAATGCGCCAGCACTTGTGCGGCCGTTTGAAACAGTCCGCACGTGCCGATCAGCCGGAATTTCGCGCCGGGGATCGCTGCGTACAAATCAGAGACGATCCGCGGGAAATCGAGGCAGCCCTTGCGGTAATCGAAAGTGCCGACGAAGGCGATGGTAGGCGGGCCGGTGCGATTTGAGCAGGCGCGGCTGAGGGCAACGAACCGCTCAGGATGCAACCCCAGGCCGACCACCGCGATTTTCGACGCCGCGATGCCATGCCGCACCAGCGCCTTGCCGTCATAGGAATTGAGGGAGACGAACAAATCGGCCTGCTGGGCGGTGCGATCGGCCCGGTTGCGATTCCGCGCCCACGTCGAGCGGGAAAGAAATCCGCGAACTATCCGTGCGGCGATCGCCCTGGGAGTCTTGGGCATGGGTATCTTGATGTCGCCGAAGTGATAGTGCAGCAGTACCGACCGCGCCACCATCAGCGTGGTTGGCGGGAATTCGCTGCGATCGAACGGCAGATATTCGTGGTCATAATCCACGACGTCATACTCCGCGGCCTTTTCGCGAAGGAAATCCCGCAAACCCTCGGCGTAACGATCCGGATCGACCCGGCCCATCGGCAGGCCATTTCCCAGATCCTCCGGACCGATCAGGTCGCAATGGCACCCTTCGCCGCGCAAGCCCTCGGCCAACTCGATCACCACCTTGGGCGCTCCAAGTGTGCGATCCAGACGAGTCGGGCTGCAAAAGAGTATCTTCATGTGATCAGGCCGCCAGATCAGTTCGGCGTTTCAGCGACACCGCCATGTGAACATTGACCACCCGCTGCATCGCCATCGGCAGGCTCTCGGTGGCCTTTTCCAGAACATTCACCAGCGACCTGGGCAGCACGCGGAGGATCGGTTCGGTCTTGACGTGCCCGCTGGTCAGCGGATTGGTGAAAAGCGACAGCCGCTGGACCTCCAGCCCCGCCTTGCCCGCCAGCGCGATCATCTCATCCATGTGGAGCAGGAAGATGTGTCCGTCGGCGTTAGGCCGGAACTGCACCGACTCGTAGACCGACGGATCGGGGCAGTCGGAAAACCGCGGCAGCTTGTTGCGGAAATACCCGCCGTTGGGCGTGGTCAGGACGATTGTTCCGTCTTTTGCCAGCAGGCTGGCCAGTTTCTTGAGGAAATCGTCGGGATGCGCCACGTGCTCGATGATCTCGGTGGCGAGAATGACATCGAACAGTCCGATCTTCTCGGTCGGCAGATCGAAGACGTTTCCCGCGTAATACTCGACCTGTCCGAATTCATATTTCTGGCGGACGTAATCGGCCAGTTCGACCCGCAGATCGTTCCAAAGAACGCGATATCCCATTTCCGCCAGCTTGAGGGTGAAATTCCCCTGGGCGGCGGCGAGATCGAGAACGCGAGCCGGCGGGGCCGCAGCCTGTTTGACCAGATCGATGGCCGTCTGGGCGCGATTGCGATATGCATAGGCATAGCCAAGGCTGGACCTGTCGCCCCACAATTCCAGTTCGTCGTAGTGGTGGCTTTCCTTTACCGACTGCGGCCAGGTTGGATTGAGCGGCACTCGTATCATCCGACAGACTCCTGATGAATGGCTCTATGCGCTGCGATCTCATTGCGGCTTTCGCCACTGTCCTGGCGAGCGCCGCCACCCGGCGCGGCGAGGCTTGGCACAAGATCGCGCAGGGCGTCTTCCAATTGATCGATCACGACCCGCGGTTTCCACTGGCCGGCCTTTTGCAGTGCTCCGGCCGAGAGCCGTTTCCATGTGCCCGGCGCCGTCCAACTGCTGGCGATGGCGTCGGCGTAGGCGGCGCCTTCGAGCCCATCGACGAGCAAGCCGTCTTTTCCAGAGGCCACAAAATCCGCCGGACCACCGCTGCGATGACAGATCGGCACGGTTCCGACGCTCATGGCTTCGGCGATGTTCCGGCCGTACGGCTCACCATAGCTTGTCGAAACCAGGCCATCAGCCGTCGCCATGTTGCGATACACGTCGGCATTGGTGATTCGCCCGAGGAATCGCACGGCGTCGCCGAGGTTCTGGTTTTGGCACCACTGCTCAAGGATGGGGCGTTGCGGCCCGTCACCCAGGACCGTGCCCGTTGCCAGGATTCCCTTCTGTCGGAGAATCTGGATCATCTCGCAAAATACGAGCGGCCGTTTGTTCGCCACCAGGTTGGCGACGAACAGCAGGTGGGGAAACCGGCCCGGCTCGCGCAGCGACGCCAGATCGGCCGGCGGGTCCACGATGACCGGCAGCGTGATGACGCGCCCGCGGGTCAGCGGCCGTATTTGTTCGGCCAGTGAATCCGTGGCGCAAAGCACCAGCGAAGCGGCCTTGAGAGTTCGATTCCAGCCGCGTCTTGCCAGCGGCGCCACGAGATTACCGATGCCCAGTCCCAACCGAGGCCCATAGACCCGGCTGGCGTCGCTGGATTCCTGCGGCCAACCGTAAAAGAGAGGACCGACCACCAGCGGCCTCTTGCCGGTATAAGGCTTGGCCGGGCATCCGCCCTCGTAAGGATGCATTCGCCAGACCAGATCGATCTGGTGCTGGCGCTGAAGCCGCCGCAGCCACCGGTTGGCGCGCCAGGCGTTTTCCCACGGCCCCAGCGAATTGGCGGGGACGATGTGCCGCCGGGCCAGGATGGTCATGTTTTCCGGCCGTTCATGTACGCCGTTGAGGTTGGTGTAAGCGAAAATGCGATTTCCGCGCTGCGCCAACTCGTTGAGCAGCGAAAAGCAGATCAACCCATCGCCGTGAGAGAGATGGTCGGTCAGGCATTCCGAAGCGCGATGTACAAAAATCGTCAGGGGCACGTGAACATCCGGAAAACTGGACAATTCGTTGCAACAACTCGCATATCAGGCGATGGCCGGTTCCTCGGTCTTGGCCTTTGCCTTTGCGGAGCTCCTGGGCGTCTGCGACTGGGGTTTGCTCGCGCGATCCCGCCGAACCATGCAGGGGCGCTCAATGCAACGGTAAAAGGCATAGGAGATCAGAATCGCCACCGGCACACCCACGAGCATTCGAAACGCCAGTTCACGCAGCGGACTGGGCGCCAACCGGCTGACCACCGGCTCGAGCATCCACCAGACCGGAACGTGAATCAGATACAAGCTGAACGACATCGCACCCAGCATCGTCAGTGGCTTGGAACTGATGAAGCGTAGCAAGGGCGGGTTGGCGGCTCGCTGGTCGAGCGAATGTCTTCCGCACCACGTCAGGGCCGCCGCCGTGGCCAGACCCATCAGTATGTCCATGACGTAATTGTGTTGATAGAGCTTGTTGCCGCGCCAGGTTGAAAAAGCCACGATGATGAAGGCTGCGGCCGCCGCCATGAGGCAGACACGCCGATACCACCCATCCGGGCGATCGCCGAGCTTTCGATGCGTCTCCACTACCGCCGCCATCCCCATGCCAAACAAACCCAGATACCACGGGAACGACCAGTCGAAGTTATTTCCCGGCGCCAGCAGGAAGTGCGGCAGCATGCCCAGACACAGTCCCAGCCCCACGCACCCGACGGCCCCCAGTCGTCGCCAGGCTGGCAACAGAAGCAGCGGGAACGCAAAATAAATTTGCCACTCCACCGCCACGCTCCACAGCGGCGGATTGATGCTCCAGATCCATCGCGAACTGAAATTATGCACCACCAGCAGATGCGTTACCAAGTCGCCCGGTGTCACGTGATCCGGCCTGTGCATCGCCCAGATCACAAGCAGCGACAACGCCAACGCCGCGAAATACGGCGGCAGGATGCGCAGCGACCTTCTGCGGAGATACTGCAGCACGCCGCCCGGCATTCGCCCGCCGTTGTCACGGTCGATCGGCAACATCAGGCAATAGCCCGAGAGGACGATAAACACATCCACCGCGTAATGTCCGAACCCCATCCAGAATGTGGCGCGTTGCAGCAGGGTGGGCAGTCGCGAGCCCATATCCGTGATGTGGTGGTCCAGCACCACGTAGAAGGCCGCCAGAGCCCGGATTCCATCCAGGAATGCCAGACGAGCGGTCTTCCCCGACCGCATCGGCAAAGCTGAAACAGGCTGTGAATTTGCCAAGTCCACTAAATGAAACCTTAATGCGAAGTTCATTGCCCCGGCGGCGATGACGGACATACTCACGCCGCCACGGTCGGCTCGGGCGCAGCGGCCGCGGATACGGCCGGCAATCCATTTGCCGGCAAGCCCGGCCGCATCGCGACGCCGCCGATACGCAGCAGCGTGGCCCAGGCTGAAGCCGCCTCTATCCTGTTGGTTCGACCCCGGAGCACCGACTGGGCGAGCATGAATCCATTCCAGGGCAGCGTCGCCATATAAATGGTCCGCAGCAGCAAAGTCCGCGCCAGCCCAAAGTGCTTTTGAAAATATGCAATGATCGCGCGGTGCATCTCCACCCGGAACCCGTCCGCGCCCGGTCGCATCTGCTTCATCGATTGCCCGCCGTAGTGAAGTACCCGCGCCGACGGCACAAACGCCACGTCCCAGTTGATGATTCTGGCCCGTCGGCACCAATCGACCTCTTCGCAGTTGGCAATCGGCGATAATTTATCGTCCAAAAGTCCGACCTGCTGAAGTGCCTCCCGGCGCACAGCGATGCAGGCGCCCAGTATCCAATCCACGCAAACCGGCATCTCGCCGAATTGGGCCGCGTCGATGCCCCAGCGCTTGACCGGCTCGGCAAAGCCAGGCAGGAGCAGGATGTCGATCAATTCGCCCAACAGGCTCTTGTCATGGAACGCCGAATTCTGAATGGTTCCATCGGGATTGAGCAATCTCGGCCCGGCCATACCGACCCTTGGATTCTCGTCCATAAATCGGACCAGCTCGTCCATGGCGCCGTCCCGCACCAGCGTGTCGTCGTTCAGAATGCATGTGTAGCGAGCGTCGGTTGCGCCGAGAACCTGGTTATGGTTGTACGAAAATCCACGCCGCTGCTGATTGAAGAGCCATTTGACCTGCGGAAATTCGCCGCGAATATCGTCGACCAATCGGCCGCCGGTCGCGTTATCGACGACCCACACGTCAAACGCGATGGCGTGCGTTCCTGCGTAGATCGACCGCAGACAATCCCGCAGCATCTCCGGATTGCTGTGATTGATGATGGAAATTGTCAGGTCCGGTTGCATGGTCTACGCGAATATCACTAGGCGACAAGCGTGTCCAAAGTGGTTGCGGCGTCCTCGCAGGCCGCCGACGCGTTGCCGGTCAGCAGATTGCAAAGCTGCGTGACAACGACGGCGGATGAAAGCCGCGGCCGCCAGAATGCGGCGATGTCGGCAGGCAGGCGAGCGCCGTTCTTCCATGCCCGCAACTCAGCGCCCAGCGCGTCGGCCAGAGCTCCGGCTGAGTGGCGACGTGCCACGGTTCCGAACCCCTGGCCGCAGATATCGACGAATGCGGGAATCGGTGTTCCGACCACGGTGGCGCCGCAGGCCAGCGCCTCGTTGGCGACCACCGGAGCGCCTTCCCACCGCGAGGCCGAGAGAAGCACGTTCGAGGATGTGAGCGACCGGCGGACGCCGGCCGGACTTTGCGGGCCCATGTAATGCACCTGCGAGAATTTTCCCACCAGCCGGGCAAACTCACACCGGCCCTGCTCCGGGCCAATGATCGTGAAGGATGTTTCCGCGCCACCCGAGAGATGAATCTCGATGGCGGCACCCAGCAATGGGGCGTTCTTTTGCGCGTCCTCCCATCGGCCGATGCACGTGACATGCTGATGGCGCGGCAGCGAGACATCGCAGTTCAGAAAGTCGTCGGCCACGAAGTGGGGCACAACATGCACTTTCGATATCAGATCCGTCCGGCCGCAAGAGCGAAGGAAATAGACGACGTTGCGAGCCGCCTCGGCCGTTTCCAGCACCGTGACGTCCGCCGCGTCAATGCACGAGAGTCGATCGCGATCTTCGACCTGATAGTCGATCAGGTAGCGTTGTGCCCAGTGCTTGATTGCCCGGGCGCGATCGACAAATCCGCGCGTCGCCGACATCCGCACGCGAAGTGCCTGGCGCGGGAATCGCCGGACGCTGATCATTCCATCGGAATCCCCGCGAAGAAGAACGCGCAGGCCCGCATCCTTCATGGCCGACACGATGCGCGGGCTGGCGATCCACGTGAAGGCGATGGCGGCGTCCAGTTGCAAATTGCGGTAAAACGAGACGGATTCGAGCATGGCGCGGGAGGCCGCCCGTATCGGGAAATCTCCCTGGCCGTGGGCCCGGTCCAGGCAGATCAGCGTGGCGTCGTGGCCCAGGTGGCGCAGAATCCGGATGTACTCGGTCATGTCGACCGATCCGGGGATCCAAGGCGCTGCCAGTAGTACAGCAATCTTCACAATTCCATTCCTGCTGAAAGCCGCACGGCCTCAGCGGTTCATCATGCCGACTGACGAGCCTCGCTCGCAAAATCCGCCGGACTGACCTGCAGGCCGTCTTTCCACGCGGATTGCGTTCCCGGCCCGATCTGCCAATGCGCGGGAATCAAACCCGGCGGGGGCCCGCCGCCCTGGGCGCCCCAAACCGACGGAACGATCACGATCTTGCCCTGGTCGCGCGACAACCAGGCCGCCCACCAGGAGAACGTGCTGTTAGCGGTTATGAAATGGCGGCAACTGGACATCAGGAACATGTCGAGATAATCGTGCTGAGAGTCATTGTGATTCACGTAGACGATCGGGGCGTCCATCGTGATGTGGCTCCTGGCCCAGTCCGCGTCGTCGGAGAAGACGAAAAACGTGGCGTCGCCGACCCGCCGCCGCATTTCTGTCATCGCCGCCAGGAAGTAGTCCGCCGGCTGAGTCTTCAAGATGCGCCGATACACCGGCGAAGACACGAAATCACCCCGGCGCACGTGAACGCATACCGAGTTTGTTTCATCGATGCGGGACTTGGTTTGGAGGTTTGCTCCGGCCAGCGCCTCGGCCGGTTGAATTTCATCAAGCAGTGTATCGCGAATGCATTCAAAATAGGCCGGACATTGCCACCACCCGCGCAGATACCATCGGCCGCGCAACTCGCGCACGGCCGGATCAAAACCGTCGCGGGGGTCGTTATGGATTTCCCAGGGGGATGAAGCCGGCGTGAGGCGAAGCAGCGGGCGAAGTGCGCCCAGCGTGCGGCCCATGGAGAGCCGGAGCATGATTTTATCCAGCCGCGAGGTTTCCGTCAGCCGCGTTCGATATTTCCGAAGGCTCAATGCCCGCTCGCCCGGGTGATCGAATTGCGACAGGTCGTAGCGGACGTCGGCGCCACGCTCGATTTCGAGGCTGCGACCCAGCGCGTACTGGAACAACTGATTGCCCAGCCCGCCCATCACCTGGATAATGCACCGCAATTCAGGCATGCTTCGTCTCGTTGTTTCAGGCGCCGCGTATCTCCGCCGGTTCGTCGGCCGATTCTGTTTCGGTCATTGCGGTCCACTTCAACTGGGGAGCGATCGCACCCTCGCGGCGCTCGCGCCAATACGGCGAATCGCTGAGCGGCCCGCTCACTGTGAAGGATATTGACGGCGCGGTCTTTTTCGGCTCGCAAATCCACTTGCAGGCGTGGATGCTCACCGCCATGTCCAGATGGTGCGCGCCCTCGTTCAAAAACTGCAACGGCAGCGGGCTGCGCAGGCATATCGGTCCCGGGCGAAGCTCGGGCCAGTCTTCCTGAGCCCAGTCGGTGCAACATGTTTCGTACACGACGCCGCCGTCGGGCCCGATCAGAACGTATCCGATCTTCAGCAGTGCGCTGGCGTGCCGCAGATTCCCGCGAATTTCAACCGCGAATTGCTCGCCGCGCTGCAGATTTTCACATGCCGGCCGGCCGTCTTCATCAAGCACCCGCAGGCTGGTCGGCACAAAATCCTCGCCCTGGAAGCGGTCGCCGGGGTTGACCCACCCCTGGGCCGTCTCGCCGCGCGTCCCTCCGTTCAAATATCCCATGACTCCGCTGCGAACGTCGGTGGTATCGCACTCGAGCCGCCCGGCCGACAGCCGCAGCACCCGGCGACAGAGCTGCTGCACGGCGTTCATGCTGTGACTCACGAAGAGGACCGTTCGCCCGGCGTTGGCGACATCGGACATCTTGCTGAGGCATTTTCGCTGGAATTCAGCATCTCCGACAGACAGCACTTCGTCGATGACCAGGATTTCCGGATCCAGATGTGCCGCCACGGCAAATGCCAGCCGGACGTACATACCGCTGCTGTATCGCTTCACGGGCGTATCGAGGAATTTTTCCACCCCGGCAAAATCAACGATCGCATCGAACTGGCGGCGAATCTCGCCGCGGGTCATGCCCAATATCGCGCCGTTGAGAAAAATGTTCTCCCGGCCGGTAAGTTCAGGGTGAAAACCTGTTCCCACCTCCAGCAGGCTGCCCACCCGGCCGTACAGGTCGATTTCGCCCGCTGTCGGTTCGGTGATGCGGCTGAGAACCTTCAGCAGCGTGCTCTTGCCGGCGCCGTTGCGGCCGATGATACCGACCACCTCGCCCTTGTTGATCTCGAACGAGACATCCTTGACCGCCCAGAAGGTTTCGGTGCGGGATCGACGCAGCGGATTGGCCAGCCGCGACAGCATGGCCTCGGCCAGGGTGACGTGCTGCTGCTGATCGCGCGCGATCGTGTAGGCCTTGGACAGGCCGCGAACTGCGATGGCGATGTCGCTAGATGACATCGGCGAATTTCCTTTCCATGCGCTTGAAGACAATCGCGCCCACCAGCAGGAATGCGAGCGAAACCGCCGCCGAATAGGCCACATCGGTCCACAGGGGTCGAGCCGTTCCCAGCACCGACCAGCGGAATCCCGCCAGCAACGGAACCAGCGGATTCAGCCGGTAAACCCACAGCAGGTTCTGCGGCACGCGAGAAATAGAGTAGGCCACCGGGCTGGCGTACAGGAGCATCTGCATGATAACAGGCAGGATGTATTGCACATCGCGGTACGGGACCGTCAATGCCGCTGACCAGAACCCAATCCCCGTCGAAAGCATCAACATCAGGATCACCCACAACGGCATGAGCGCCATGGCGGGCACGGCCGGCGTGCGATACATGACCATCAGCACGGCCATCATGACCAGCGCCACGCCAAAGTCGATCAGCGCCGCCGGAATGGTGGACAGCGGCAGTACCAATCGCGGGAAATATATTTTGCTGATGAGCTGCACGTTGCCGACCAGGCAAACGCTGGATTTGGTCACGGTGCTGTTGAACAGGTTCCAGCCCAGCAACCCGGCATACGAGAAGAGAAAGTAGTTTTTTCCATCGCTGGACAAGCCGGCGACTTTCCCGAAGACAAACGTGAAAATGCCCGCCGCCAGCAAGGGTTGCAGAACAACCCACGCCACGCCCAGTGCCGTCTGCTTATAACGCAGCTTGACGTCTCGCCCGGCCAGCGCCCACAGCAGATCGCGGAATCGCCAGACGCTGCGCAGATCCAAAGCCGCCCAACCGCGGGGCGGGCGAATCTTCAGCAGTGGCTCGTGAACCGCCTGTGCGCCCTCCGGCCGCAACATTGCTGCCATCACCTTGTCTTCCATTACGCTCGACATACGCGAACCGATTTCTTTCATCGCCGGCTCATAAGCATCCCGGCGGATATCTCTTGCGACCAGCGACCAATCAAACTGCTCGGCATAGCGCCGGCATTCTGCGCCGCTCGGCATGTCGGTCGAACCGGCCAGTGAGCCAATGATCGATTCTGCCAATGCGCGGCTGCTGGAATCCCGGGCAACGAGGCTCGCACGCAGCGGTGCGACAACCTCCGGCAGACCGCCCACGTTCGTCACCACCGCCGGCGTTCCCGCAGCCAGCGATTCCGCCGCCACCAATCCAAAACCTTCCAGCGCAATGCTCGGAACTACGGTGATGTCGGCCGCACGATACGCCAGCGGCAACTGGGCTTCGGGCAGATATCCCAGAAGCTGGACATGTCGGCCCAAGCCCGTTCCGTCGATGCGGTATTGAAGTTCTGTCTGGAGCGGGCCCCTGCCCGCAATCAGGAATTGTACATCGCGGACTCTCTCGCTGACGGCCCGGATCGCGTCGATCAGATTCTCCAGCCCCATGCGCCTCACCAGCCGGCGAACGCTCAGCACGATCGGACGATTTCGCGGCCAGCCCAGTTGCTCGCGAGCCTCATCGCGAGTCTGCGCGATATCGAATTTCGCCAGATCCACTCCGCCGCGGACAACCGCGATGCGCGATTCGCCCACGCCGAATTCGCCCACCAGCACCTCTTTGAATGCACGCGAAAGAGTCACAAGCCGATCGGCCCGGCGGTAGACCGCCCGCTCCATCCGATATCTCGCCCATGTGCTCCAGGCGCCGGCGCCTTCGCTGCGTCCCTCCGCGGACCACGGACCATGAAAATGCACGATCAGCGGATAATCCCGCAGCGAGCGCAACGCCGGCCATGCATACAACGCAAAATGCGCCACCACAACGTCCGGCCGGAAGTCGATCAGTTCTCGCCTCACCGCCTGCCGAACCGCCGCCAGTCGCCGCGGCAGTGCGGCGTCGGAATCAATCATCGAACGAACCACGCCGCCCGATTGCTCGAGTACGGCCTCGGACCCGCAGACCAGCCCGCGCGTCACGACGCCGGCGTCCGGAAGCTGTTTGAGCAATTCGGCATAGTATCTGTCCAGCCCGCCGGAGTGTTCGGTGAACCAGCCCATTCCCAATTGCAGCGCGCGGAGAGATGGCTGCGGCGGCGACGACTGCGCCGCCAGAGCCGCGCTGCGTTCAATTTCGGCCAGGTCCGTCATGCGATAGCTCGCTCAAGGCGGGTTGTTGGAACTTCTCGGACACGCTGGCCATCGAAACCGCAGCCTTGTTGCGCCTGGGCGCGGGGCTGGCGGTGGCGAGATCGTCCAAGAGTTCGGTCATGAACTTCGTCACCCGCTGTACCTGTATATCGGCATCAAACTCGCTCCGCTGACGCCGCACGCACGACTTGGCCGCCGCCAACATTGGCACGCTCATCTCACGCATCAAGTCCGCCAATGCGGCGATGTAATTGCCGGACCATGGCGCACGGCCGGGCAGCCGCCACATGGATCCATCGTCCAGGTCGTACGCCAGCGGCAGCCGGCCCGTTACTATCGGCAGCCCCGCGGCGGCGTACTCGCTGATCTTGGTCGTGTAACGAAAATTCCCCACGCCATCCACGCTTTGCGGAAGGCTCGCAACGTCCATCGCGGCCAGGTATCGGGAGACCTCCTCCATCGACACCATTCCCGGCAGAAAAATCGTGCGCCCCAAGCTCGAACCGGACCGCTCCCGAAGCTTCGCCAACCCGCTTCCGGCGCCGACGATCAGGACGCACGTATCCGGCCGATCGACTTTCAGCGCCGCTTCAACCAACTCCAATCCATAGCAATAGCCGCGACGCGGATTCCAGTTTAGCGCGCCCGCCAGCCCAAAGACGAGCGCATTGGGAGCGATTCCAAGCTGGCGGCGAATAGCGCGTCGCGCCTCGGCGGCGTCGGTGGCGTTCAGCGGTGCCGGCGCCCACCCTGAAGCCGTCATCGCTCTGGGGGCGCCGAACGTCATCGCACGGCCTGTCAGATAAGGAGTCCACCCGATGAAGCCGTCACAAAACCGGCACAGCAGTCGTTCGTAGACGGCGAACGCCGGACCCGCCAGGGCCGAGTGCGCGGCGACGAAAGGTCCGACCGCATCGCCGCTGCCGACAACGTAGCGGGTTCGTCCGGCCAGTCGCGCCAGCAGACAAACCAGCCCGCCAGCCAATCCGGTTCCTTCCATTACCAGCAGATCAGGTCGCTGGCGAAAGACTTGGCCGAGCACGTGAAAGAAACTCCTTCGCTTGGCCGCCTTGTCATACGGAATGAACTGGGCGCCCGTGTGCGCCAGCAGCGAGCGAAGGCGCAGCTCTTCGTTGGTTTGGCTGCCCTTGGTGGCGAATGCGAGGATGCGAGGCTGCTGTTTCATGGGGATTGCAGTCAACCTGTCATGCCGACAACAACGCGGAATTGGCAATGGCCGATTGCCTGACAGGCTCGTTGTAAGTACGCAAAAGGAGTTCCAGATATTGTCCGGCCATGGCCGCCCAGCCGTTCGACTGAGCAATCGCCCGACAAGCCGGTACCGCGCGGGATCGACGCGACGGATCGGACATCCATTGGTCTACGGCCGCAGCCAGTTCATCGACATCGGCCGGGTCGCGGACGACGGTTCCGCATTCCGGCGTCAGTAACTCGCCGGCACCAGTGGCCGCCGTGGTGACAACCGGAAGCCCGCACGCCATCGCCTCGGTTACGACCAATCCAAAGGTGTCGTACCAGGAGGGAAAGACAAAAAGGTCGCACGCGCGCATGATGCGCGGGACGTCGCGGCGAAAACCCAGAAAATGCGTCCGTTGGCTCACGCCCAGATCACCGGCCAATTTGACAAACGGGCTGCCGGTCAACTTGCCCACGACCGCCAGATGCAAATGTGGAAGTTTTGCAAGAGCCTTCAATACCGAACCCAGCCCTTTGCGATTGGTTCTCACGTCACCCACAAAGAGGATCAGCGGCGCGCCCGCCGGCAAGCCCAATGCCGCGCGGTCTTCCCGGCCGGGGGCGAATTCATCGCAATCGACGCCGTTGGGAATCATCCGCAGCCGGGCGGCATCCAGACCCAGGCCCTGCAGCTCCCTGACGGTTTGCCAGGATGGCGCCACGACAGTGCGTGCAGCCTCATAAGAGCGCCGTTCCAGCTTGGCGTTGTAGCGCGTATAGACGGATTGGTACAGCCGGTTCACAATCCCCCGCGTCGCCGTCGAGTGAACTCCCGTGTTCAGCCAAGCGGAATGCACGAACTGGCACAGATTCACGTCGTGAGCCCGCGTCAGCGTGTAGCCGTTGGCGATCACGAAATCCACCCGACCCTCGTCGCGCAGGCGATCCACGATCCGATTGGCGATGAACGGGAATTGAGCCACGCGCACCAGCAACGGCCGGCGGATCACCTTCACCTGTTCCCATGCCGCTCCGGCCTGGATCAGCTCCGGATCGGCAGTAACGCTCACCAGCACGAGCTTGTGCCCGGCGCGAAGGGCCTGGCGGGCAATCTCCAGATTGATCCGGCCCTGGCCGTCTCCGTAGATCAGATTTTGGGCGACAATCGCAATGCGCATGGGATGTCGATGGGGGTGTTGTCAGTGCCGCTGCTAAATTCCAACCTGGCCGGTGGCGCCGATGATCTTCCGCGACGATTTCGCGGCCGGCACGTCGGTTGACTGTGGCCAATCGCTTGAATCCGTGTCCGCGGCCGATGGCGTAAGGCTCAGGTCGACACGTTGGGCGAGGAAGCCGGCCCATTCGGCCTTGACGATTTCGAGGAACTGGTGCCGGAACTCGCCGATGGAAAACCGCTCCGCATTCTTGCGAATCAGCGCTGAATCCCAATCGAGGCGGTCAAACTCCTCGACGGCCTGCACAAGCGCATCCACCGTTTGTTCCTGGAAAAGGAACCCGGTCTTGAGATGGCTGACGCTCTCGGTGACGCCGCCGCGGCCGAACGCGATCACGGGAGTTCCGCACGCCTGGGCTTCAACGGGCACGATGCCAAAATCCTCTTCCGCCACGAAGACGAATGCCCTGGCGCGCTGCATGTATTGCCGCAGCCGTTCCGACGATTGGAAGCCGATGATCTGCACGTTGGACTTGGCCCTGGCCGTCAGGCTCGCCAGTTCCGGCCCGTCGCCCACCACGAACAGCCGGCGTTCCGGCATCTTGTTGAACGCATCGACGATGAGGTCGATCCGCTTGTAAGGCACCAGCCGCGACGCCGTCAGATAGAAGTCTTCCTTCTGCTCGCCGGGGGCAAACCAGTCCGTGTTAACCGGCGGGTACACGGTGCGAGCCGACCGCCGGTAGTATTTTTGAATCCGTCGGCGCACAAAATCCGAGTTGGTCACAAAGACGTCCACGTTGTTGGCCGAGCGGACGTCCCAGTTGCGGATGTAATGCAGGATCAATCGGGCCGCGGCGGATTTTGCCATGGACACCAGCCCGCGACCGTCCAGTCGCTGCGTCTGGGCGTCCCACGCATAGCGCACTGGCGTGTGGCAATAGCAGATGTGCAGTTGGTCGGGCCTGGTCAGCACGCCCTTGGCCACCATGTACGAACTGCTGATGATCAGATCGTACGAGGACAGGTCCAGTTGCTCGATGGCCAGCGGCATCAGGGGCAGATAGGTCCGGTGTCGCGTCCTGGCCCCCGGCATGCGCTGCAGGAATGTCGTGCGCACCGGCTTACGATGAATGAATCCCCGTTTGGTATCCAGCAGGAAATCGAACAAGCTGAACAGATCGGCCTTGGGGAACAACTCAATCAACTGCTCCAAAACCCGCTCGGCTCCCGCATAGGTATAGAGGAAGTCGTGTACGATCGCGATGCGCTTGTTGGCGAACGTGGCCGCCGCCTCGCGTATGGCCGGGTCCAGCGCGGCGGCACCGGCGTAGTCGTTGGTCCCGTCGGAATGCGAGCGGATCATCGCCGCTTCGTTCCCCAGCGGCACGTTACGCAGTTCCGCGAGGCTGAATTCGCTCATCAGCCGTGAAAACAACGCCAGCCGCAGCCCGGTGTTTTCAAGGTATTTAGACGCCGTCACCTCGACCTCGACGCGCATGGTCTGACCGGCCCGCCGCTGCGAAATCGGCACTTCGGCCGTGATCGAGTCGGCTTCGGCCAGCTCAGAATCGGCTCGCCGCCAGAGCAGGACCGTCGAGTTTCCGTTTCGCTGCACCAGCGGCAGGTTGAGCTTGGCGAAATCGAGCTTGTCGGCCGATTTGCACACCTGGTTCCACCACTCCTCAAACGAGCGTACCTCCCGGAATCCCAGACGAAGCTCGTCGAAGTGCGCTTGATAATGCTGGATCTCGCGGCGGACGGCACGGTTTCGCCGCACGGCCAGCAGCGTTTCCCTCGCGCGGACGGACCCGGCCGATCGGAACAGGATCGCCAGCGCCAAAGCCATGCCGCTGGCGGTGATCGCCGTCGCCCACGCGCTGCCCAGGAATGTCACCAGCGCCACGGCCGCGGCCGTCAGCGTTACCGCCCACAGAATCAGCACCACATGTCGCTGGATCAGGCCGGTTTCCAGAAGCCGGTGGTGGATATGGCCGCGTTCCGCTGCGAACAGCGACTGCCGCTGCAAAATGCCGCGGCGCACCATTGTCAGTGCCGTGTCCAGCAGCGGCACCGAGAGCGCCAGGCTGGGAAGTATGATCCCCCGCGTTGTGCCGATCTTTTCCGTGGCGACCACGCAACTGGCCGCCAGCGTGAATCCGAGGAACAAACTCCCGCAATCCCCCATGAATATGCTGGCCGGGTTGTAATTGAATACCAGGAATCCCGCCAGCGCTCCCATGACCGATGTCGCCAATACGACGATGGAGGCCACGCCTCCCACGGCCGCTCCCGTTGCCAGCACGCCGAACGCGATGAGGGATATGCCTGCGGCAAGTCCGTCAAGGCCGTCGATAAAGTTAATGCTGACCGTCACGCCCACGATCCAGAGAATGGTGACCACCGGGGAGAAGTCGCCGAAGTTGAACAGATCGTGACCCCTGAAGGTGACGGCGTGGATCATTCCGCCTGATCCACAGAACATGATTGCCGATCCCAGCAAGGCCAGCAGTTTGAATTTCGCCCGCATCTGCGTCAGATCGTCGATCAAACCGATCGCCAGCACGCAAGCGGCGGCGAAAATGAGCGTCAAGACCGTGCCCGAATCTTCCGGTGGGGCAAACCACCGGTTGCGCATCACAGCCAGCGCCGTTGCAAAGGGGATCAACGCCGCCAGCGCGATGGCCGCGCCGCCCAGGCGGGGCACCGGCGTGCGGTGAACCTTGCGCAGCCCCGGTACATCCAGCAGGCCGAATGCCGTCGCAAACCGAATCACCAGCGGCACAAAGGCCAGTGCCAGCAGCCCGGCGACCAATCCACAGACAAGGCACAATTCAAGCGTATTCATGGGACCACCTTCCACTCCTGATGACGTGCCCGGAAATGACTCGAAAAGAGCAGGCGAAATGCCCCGGAGCACGAAGCTACTCGACGGGATCCAGCAATTCCCCATCGATTTCCAGCGAAGCTCCCTGTCCGAGCATGCTGACTTCCAACACGATGCGAGTTGAGTCGTGGTTGCGCACCACCACTCCTTCGATGCCTTTCAGCGGCCCTCGGGCGATTCGGCATCGCCTGCCCACGGCGGCAAAGGGATACGGCGCCAGGTCTCCCTTGCTGGCCAGGGTGCGATGGATGGCATCCAGTTCACCGACGAATTTCTCTCGCTGCGGCACTGCAATGACCTGGCAGACACGACCCGTCCTCAGCACCGTCTGCCGATCGTCCTGATCTCCGCAGAAGAACACGTACAACGGAAACAGCGCATTGAGCACCTTCCGCTTTCGACCGCCCCACACCGCGGTCCGCTCCACCATGGGAAGAAACCACGGGATATTGCCGGCGTGCAAATCCCACGCCAGTGCCTTTTCGCATCGCGCCTTGGTGTGCGCGACCCACCAATCTCCCTCGATATCAAGGAGACTGCCGATGTCCTGCGACATCATGGGCGGGTTTTCGGAAAGCGCCAGCATGTTCTTATCAACTGAAATTTCACGGCCCCGCGCGCACTTCGTCCCCGTCGGCGCACCGGCCGTTTCACAAAAAACACCCTCGCCACGCTCGCACCGGCGAGTTCAAGACACACCCGGATTGACGACGGAAACGGCTTTCGCCGAATCACAAACGCCATCATCGCGCAAGGTTTCCTGGAAACCCATCGCGCTGAGTCCGGTACTCACCCAGTACCCGTTCCTGCCCAGCCCGCTCGACACAATCCAGCGCCGGCAACCCGATTCCGGCCGCTGTTGCCGCCGAGATCAATCACTTCTCCCATTGCATTGCCATCACGTTCATCACACGACTTACTCCCATCAAGCGTCTCTAAGAATCCAGGTCCGGCGCGGCGCGCGAGACCACGATCGACTGGCTCGAACGGTCGCCTTCGCCGTGACCGTTTCCATTTCCCAGTCCCCGGCCCGGACCGTAGTAATAGCCGTAATATCGCCCGCCCCTTTGGCGCTGCACGTCGTTGACGACGACGCCCAAGACCGCCGCGTCAACCGATTCAAGGGCATCCAGCGACTGATCCGCCAGCCGCCGGGTTGATTTGCCGGATCGAAGCACAAGGATCGTCGCCTCGCACGAGGCCGCCAGGATTCTGGCGTCAGAGATCGGAATCACCGGCGATGAATCGAGAAGCACCTGGTCGTAGTCCTCCGAAGCCTCCTTCAGCATGCCCATCAGCGCAGGACTGCTGAGCAGTTCCGCCGAACTTGAGACCCGCGAGCCGCACGCCAGAACGTCCAGCTTCTCCACCGTCGTGCCCTGCACCGCTTCGCTCAGCCGCGACTTGCCGGCCAGCACATCCGACAATCCGGGCGACTCGGCCAGGCCGAATATTTTATGTTGCTTGGGGCTGCGGCAGTCCGCGTCGATCAGCAGCACCCGCCGGCCCGCCTGCGCGATGCTTATCGCCAGGTTGCTTGCAAGAGTGGTCTTGCCGTCACCAGCGACGGGGGAAGTGATCAGGATCGTCTTTGCCGGCTGGCCGCCCAGCCCGAAGGAAATGGCGGTGCGAATTGTTCGATAGGCCTCGGCGACATCCGAATACGGCTGCAATCGCATCTCCTGCCCGCGCCGCGCCATGGCCGCCGCCGCGCCCGCGTCACTGCGGTCCCGCGACAGCGTCAACCGCCGCATGTACCGGTGCCACGAGGCCCGAAGTTGAGAAAGTTGCGTTGCCGCCCCGGCGCCGCTGTCGGCTTCGATGGTCGGCACCGCCCCGAGGATCGGCAGCGACAGCAGATTGGAAATCTCGTTGGGCGATGTGAGATGCTGCTCCATCATCTCGCGCAACAGCGTGCCGCCCAGACCGATCATCAGCCCCATCACCAGCGCCATGCCCATCGTGTGCGTGCGACTGGGCCGGACCGGCGTGAAGACCGGCTCCGCCTTTTCCAGAACCGTTGCCGTCAGATGCCCGATGTCATCGGTCACATTCACGGCCTTGATCCGGCTGTCCAGCATGTCCAGCGCCCGCTGCGTGTTGTCCGCCTGCTGCACGAGTTGATCGTATTCCGCCTGCTTGGCATTCAGATCGATGGCTTCCGGACGAACCTCGTCAACCGCCTTCTTCAGCGCATCCTCGCGCTGCGTCGCCATGTCCAGTTCCGCCGTCAGCATGGACATGTACGTGTCGGCCGCAGCCTGTCGTTCCGATTGCAATTGCTGCCGCAGCAACTGCAGCCGCATCTGCGTTTCCTTGAGGGCGGCACTTTTTTCTCCGAGCGTTGCCTGTTGATTGAGTGCCTGAAGTTCTGCGGCCTGGTAGGCGGCGGCCAGCCCCGGATCCACCGCCACGTCGACGCCGTCCGACGTGTTGGGCAGCGAATCCACATGGTCGAGAATTCGTTTCAACTGAACCGGATCGTCCTTGGCGTTCTTGGCCTGTCCGACCGCGACCTTGACCTCCATGGTGCGCATCTGCGCCTGCGTCAGCGCCTCGGACAACGCCGCAAATCGCCCCGGCAGCGCCTTACCCGCATCGATCGCAATGGCAAGATTCGGATTGGCCCGCTTGAAATCCAGAATCTGCTGCTGGTCCTTCTGCAACTCGGCTTCGCGCACCTTCATTTCGTTCTGGAGAATCTGCACCACTTCCACCGCCGTGGACTTGTGCTGCTCGCTCAAATAGCTGATGTACGCGTCTACGACGCCGTTGACGATGACGGCCGCGTCCTCCGGCCGGGTCGATTCCATGGCGATCGTGATCAAATCCCCCTGGTTGGCCGGACCGGCCACCACCGAGTTCTTGAGCATCGCCACCGGGTTCTCCACTCCCTGCAGGCACGATGCCGCCGACACGTTCGGATTCTTCAGCGCGCTGCTGAGGATGGCGGTTGAGTGGATGACCTGACACTGCGTGAACAAATAGCCAGCCGATTCTCCTTTTGTGGACATGACGTCACTGATGATGTTCGGCACGTCCTGCTGCAGGCAGATGACCGAACTGCTGCTGTAAATCGGCGTCTGGCGCGAGAAATAGATGTTTCCCAGGATCAGGGCCGCGATCACGCACGTCGCCATGATCCACCGGCCGCGCCAGACCATCAGCAGCACTTCCATGCTGGGCCGGTCCGCCATTGCCGGATTCCCCGAAACCGTCAGTCGTTCGGCGCGCGGACTCTCCGCCAACATGCGGCCGCTGGCCTTGTGCTGTTCGATTCTCGACGAATTCGATTCAAGCATGTGCGTACACTTCACCCAGTCCCACAAAAATGTCCGGCGCTCCAAAACCTCACATGCGCTCGCCCAGATTCGCTGGGGGCGGCGTCACCCAATCACGAAAATGCCCGACTCTGCTAGACTAAGCCGGAAGCGGACAATTTAATTCCCATGTCCTTCGCCCGCAAGATCACGCCACCCTATATTTGTGGACTGCCCCAAAAGACGCATGAAGACGACAAAGTCGTGTGTCAAAAGTGGCGAAATTCGATCAATAATGCCCGTTTATTGGACTTCCGCAGGCTGTTCATCGAAAGCCAGACCATTGCCAAGAGTTATAGGTTATTGCTATCTGTGCTTCCTGAAAAATGACGCCGTTGGTATCGACCCGCGTTTTTTGATTATCTATTTTGCCAAAAATGCCACATCTCCCCATATTAACTACTGTCGCCAGGCGTAGCTGCGTTCGTCGACTGGCATCGTGACTTGCCCAGGTTCGCGGCCAAAATGCGACTTTCCTCCTGGCCTATCCGCGCGGCTCGTTTGGCATATCTAGCTGTAGATTAAGTGTTTGTGAAACAACTGGGCTCGCGATAGACTGTCACAAGCTCGATGCTGGTGCATGTTGGCGGCATGGCCGAATGCCAGAAGCCCGTCGCATCTGCGTTCGGTAAGACGCGCTGGGCGGCGGTCTCACGCGTCATTTTCGAGAAGGGACAATGGGCCAAGGGCATAGCGAGTTTCCCATTCTGCATCCCGTAGGCCGATAATATAGCTGATTTCCGCCTGCCCAGTGGCACTCTTCCAGCCGCGGATTGCCAGTCCCGTCTTGGCCGTATGTCGCCCATTGGTGCGGAAAAATATACCCAGTTATCCCAAATATGCCAAGTTTACTTTATCGTCTCGGCTGCGTGGCTCAACTTACCATGATGGCACCGTCCGGATGCCGAAACGAGCCTGTCTTTGGCAAAACATGTGCCAAATTAGCGAATATGTGTCTGCAGAATGTTAACTTCTTGCCGTGATGCCCGAGTGCCGGCCTTGGCCTCCAGGCCGCCTCTCGCCGCCGCTCAATGCACCGCCACCAGCGGAAACAGCCACGCCCCGACGAGAATTGCACCCAGTCCGGTGATGCCCATGATCGTCATCATGATGCTCACCGTCTTGAGGGTCTCGCCCTCGGTCATGCCTGACGTCTGCCCGATGATCCAGAATCCCGCATCGTTCATCCACGGTATCGGTTTCGACCCGCATCCGATCGCCAGCGCCAGATACACCGGATGAAACCCCAGCGATCCCGCCGCCGCCACCGGACCCACCACCGCGATGGCCGTCGTCATGGATACGATCGCCGAGCCCTGTGCCGTGCGCAACGCGCTGGTGATCAGAAACGCCAGGGGCAGGATCGCCAGCCGTGCCGTCGGAAGATCCTCGCGCAGCACCGCCGCGACTCCGGTCTGATTGACAACCCAACCGAATGCGCCCCCGGCCGAGATGATCAGCACCATTACCCCCGCGCTGGCCAGTGCCTGGCTGACGGCGGCGGCGAATTGCGGCCGGGTCGTTCCCTCTTTTCGCCACCACATCATCGCCAGCCCGATCGCCGCTGCCAGAGACAATGCCACGTTCGGATTCCCCGCCCCTTTCGTCACAGGATTAACGACGAAATCCCCAAGCGTTATCAGTATCACAGGCAATGCGATCGGCAACACCGATACCCACAGCGGCGGCAGCAGAGACTCATCGCGGCTTGCGTCGCGCTCAAGTTCCACCGCCGACACGCCCAGTGCGCTGCGCATCGGAATCTGCCACCTGCGATTGGCCCAGAGCGCATAAAGGAGCCCGCTGCTGGAGGCGACGGCCCCGACGATCACGCCGCCGAGAATCATCGTTCCCAATTTGACGTTCAGATCCTGGGCAACCAGCAACGGCCCGGCGGCGGGGGGGACCAGCGAATGCGTCATCACCGCCCCAGCCACAATGGCCAGGATATACAATAGATAATTGCGTCCGCTCCGAGCGCTGGTCACTCGGGCCAGCGGAATCAGCAGGTAAAATGTCGTATCACTCAAAATCAGCGCCGCCATCACAAACCCGCTGATCAGATACGCCAGCGCAACCTGTCCCTCGCCCAGCGCACGGCGCAGGCTCAGCACGATCCGCTCGGCCGCACCAGAGTCCATCAGCGCCTTGCCCAGCACCGCCGCCATCGCGATGAGGATGCCCACCTTCTTCGCCTCGTCCCCGAACCCGTCGGCCAGTCGCTCCCCCACGGGAGTTTTCTGCGGCGAAAGCAGCGCCACCACCATGGCTCCGGCGATCAGTGACAAGAACGCATGCAGGCGCAGCGACAATATCCCGCCCACCACAACCGCCACGCCAATCAGCACAATCAGGAGTGGATTCATATTGACCGACGCTTTCGCCCGGTGACCTTTGCCGGCGATTCCGTATAATCGCCGCCAAACAAAGGACCAACCGCATCATGGCAACAACTCCGGCGATTCGCAAAACCCCCGAACAACTCCGCAGTCACCGCTGGCTGGGTTACGACGATCTGCGATCCTTCGGCCATCGCTCGCGACTGGCACAAATGGGATATTCCGCCGACGAATTCGCCGGCAAGCCCATCATCGCCATCATCTCCACATTCAGCGATCTCAATCCCTGCCACACCCACTTTCCGCAGCGCGTGCAGGAGGTAAAGCGCGGTGTCTGGCAGGCCGGCGGATTCCCCGTCGAAATCCCCGCCCTGAGCATCTCCGAGACCTTCATGAAACCTTCGCCCATGCTCTACCGCAATCTCCTGGCGATGGAGGTCGAGGAGATTCTACGCAGCCAGCCGATTGACGCGGCGGTATTGATGGGCGGGTGCGACAAGACCACGCCGGGCCTGGTCATGGGCGCCACATCCGCTGATATCCCTTCGGTCTTTCTTCCCGCCGGGCCGATGCTTAAGGGCAATTTCTCCGGCACAACGCTGGGCAGCGGCACGGATGCATGGAAATACTGGGCCGAACGGTGTGCCGGAAATCTGGACGAGTGTGCCTGGCGCTCGATCGAACAGGGCATCGCCCGCTCGCCGGGTCATTGCATGACCATGGGCACGGCGTCGACGATGAGCAGCGTCGTCGAAACGCTCGGTCTTTCCCTGCCGGGCGCCAGCTCGATCCCGGCCGTGCATTCGGCACACAGCCGGCTGGCGGAACTGTGCGGCCGACGCGCCGTTGAAATCGCCTGGGAAGACCTGCGACCCAGCCGCCTGCTGTCCGCCACGGCCTTCGACAACGCCATCGTCTGCGACATGGCCATTGGCGGGTCAACCAACGCGATCATCCATCTCATTGCCATAGCCGGCCGGGTTGGAATCAAACTGCCGCTCGATCGCTTTGACGAACTTTCGCATCGCACGCCGGTCATCGCCAATCTGCGACCGGCCGGCGAATTCCTCATGGAGGATTTCTACGACGCCGGCGGTCTGCTCGGCCTGCTCGCCCAGCTTGCCCCGCTGCTGAAACTGGATTGCCCCACAATCAACGGCCGCACGCTCGGCGATAATATCCAAGGCGCCAAGGTCTATAACGACCGCGTGATCCGCTCGCTGGCTAATCCCGTTTCCGCCGCCGGATCGACTTTCATCCTGCGCGGCAACATTGCGCCCAACGGCTGCGTCATCAAACCCGCCGCCGCGGATGCCCGGCTGCTCAAGCACGTCGGCACGGCCGTCGTCTTCGCCAACTATGCCGATTTGAAATCTCGCATCGATGACGAGAACCTGTCGGTGACGGCCGATTCGGTGCTGGTGCTCAAAAATGCCGGACCGATCGGCGGGCCGGGAATGCCCGAGTGGGGCATGCTGCCGATCCCGCGCAAGCTCCTGCGGCAGGGCGTTCGCGACATGGTGCGAATCTCCGATGCCCGCATGAGCGGCACCAGCTACGGAACCTGCGTTCTGCATATCTCCCCTGAATCCGCGATCGGCGGCCCGTTGGCGCTGGTGCGCGACGGCGACACCATCGAACTCGACGTTCAGGCGCGGCGCATCCACCTTCGCGTGGGTGATGAGGAACTGGCCCGTCGCCGCAAGGAATTGCCGCCGCGGGAAGATCGCTTTTCGCGCGGCTACAATCTCCTGTACGCGAACGAATGCACGCAGGCTGACGAAGGGTGCGATTTCAGGTTCCTTCGTTCCGCCGCCGCGACCCCTGAGCCGGATATTTTTTGATGTAGCCGACCCGGAGATTCCTTCATGATTACAACGCTGACCCCCCAGCGACTCGTCGCTTCGGTGATGGCCGTGCCGCCACTGTGCCGCAACGCCGATCTGTCCATCAGCCGCTCGCAAAACGCCCGCCTGATCCGCCACATCGAAAGCGGCGGCATTACCACGCTGCTTTATGGCGGCAATGCCAATTTCTACCACATTCCCCTCAGCGAATACGATGAGGTTCTTTCCTGCCTCGAACAACTGGCCGGGCCAGAAACCCTGATGATTCCCTCGGTGTCCAGCCTCTGGGGCACGATGATGGATCAGGCCCGGCTGGTGCGAAATCACAAATTCCCCACCGTGATGATTCTGCCCCTGCAAGGCCCGGTCACCAGCCGTGGCGTCGAGGCCGGTATCCGCCGGTTTGTCGATGCCGCCGGTATTCCCGCACTCCTTTATCTCAAGAACGACGGCTACGTCGACATCCCCGAGATATCGCGTCTGGCTTCGTCGGGCGTTATTTGCGGCATCAAATACGCCATCGTCCGTCCCGATGCGGCCCACGATCCGTTTCTCTCGGCACTGTGTGACGCCGTCGATCGCCGCCTCATCATCAGCGGCCTGGGCGAGCAGCCCGCGATCATCCACATGCGTGATTTCAAGCTCCCCGGTTTCACCGCCGGCGTCATCAACATCGCCCCCGCCGCGTTTGCGGCGATGCTCAAGGCGATCCGCGCCGGCGACTATGCCACGGCCGACCGCATCCGCCTGATCTGCAAGCCGCTGGAAGACCTTCGCAACCAGATCAACCCGGTCCGCGTGCTGCACGAAGCGGTGCGTCTGTGCGGGATCGCCGACACCGGCCCGCTTCTCCCGCTGATGAGCAACCTCGACCCCGCCGACCACCCCAAAGTCGCCGAAGCCGCCAAGACCCTCCTGGCCGCCAATCAGCAGTGGATGTAGATTTGGTATGAACTCTGCCGAGCCCCAGTCCGATCTGGGCGTGGGGACCAAGCGGGGGAAAGGGGGAGACAGGGAGCCGGGGAGCCAAGATAACTTTCGCCCCCCGGGGCGTCGGAACACTCGACAAAACTCCCGCGCCCGGCGAAAGTGCGGGCATGGACGCCACCAGTGAAAACAATCTGCCGGCCGTCTTGTCGGTGCTGGACCGGCTGACCGAGGAGGAATTGGCCCAGCTCAACCATGTCGTCGTCGAACGCCTGCGCCTTATGCGCCAAATCCGCAGCCACAGCGCGATGATGAACTATCGCATCGGCCAGCGCGTCCGCTTCACCACCTCGGCCGGCGAAATCATCCACGGCGTCATCAGCCGCTACAACCGCAAATCGGTCACGATCATCAGCGACCACCGCGGCCAATGGCGCGTCGCGCCGGAACTGATCCAGCCGGAATGAGCTGAAGGCGTGGGCCGGTCTTATTCAAGCGTGGCGACGATTTCGCTTGACCCTCCCGATCGCCTTTGACAGCCGGCACATCCAAGCTCCATGTCTTTCTGCAGAGTCGACCCCGATCCGCATCCGCCTGCGCGACGATCATGTGAATGCTGTTGGAGCCCACGTCGATTGCCGCGAGGCGCAGGGAACCCGAACCCGGCGGGGTTGCCGGCTTGGCGGTATCGCTTCCTTCCCTTGAGAAATCCGAGTTCATCGTCGGCAGTTGATAGCCGGGATGGGGCCGCGTAGGGGAGCGGCATTGAGGCGTTATTCGGACTCCAGCACGATGCGGAAGCCAACGTTGTTTTGCCGCACATCCGGAGGGATGCCATGGCGGCGAGCAACACGGCAGGAGCCTGGACCATTGCCCCACGACGCTCCCCTCAGCACGCGATTTTGCCCGCTGTTGGGTCCGCGTGGGTCCGCAACATTGCCGACGGGGTAGTCGCCGAGCCAATCGGCGCACCACTCCCAAACGTTGCCCGCCATGTCATACAAACCCCATGCGTTCGACTTGAACCGGCCCACGGGCGATGTGTAGATGTAGCCGTCCGACCAATTGAAACTGTCAGCGCCGGCGACCTTGCCCTTGGCGGCAAGGTCCAGACAGTTCGCGCAACCGTGTCCGTCGATGGGGCTGTCGCCCCACCAGTAAGCCGTTTGGCTTCCGGCTCGCGCAGCGTACTCCCACTCCGCTTCGGTCGGGAGACGATAATGTTGTCCTTCTTTCTTGCTTAGCCAATCGCAGAAGGCCACGGCGTCATACCAACTGACCTCCACCGCTGGATAGTCGTCTCCCTGGTCGAAACCTGGGTTGTGCCATGATGCACCGGCGCCATAGCCTTGGGTTTCCGGAGCCGTCTTATAGGGGGCGTTGCTCTCGAAAATCGCGAATTGGCTTACCGTCACAAGGGTCGTGGCCATCATGTAGCCCTTCGTCAACCTCACTTCGTGCTGCAGTTCGTTGTCAAACCGACCTTGCTCGTCCGCAGCACTGCCCATGTGGAACGTCCCGGGCTTGATCACCATCAACGTCATGCCGACTGAGTTTGTCACAAAGTAATAGCTGCGGATCTTGGCCCGCAACGCCAATGCCTCTGGGTTCTTCGGGTCCAGCGTCAGCAACTGGTCCAGCGAATACAGGGCGATGCGGCCGTTTTCTTCGCTATCGTTGGCTTTTGCAGTTTCCGCCAGAATGGTGATGCGCAGTTGATTTTGAGCCGTTGCGACGCGAGCTGCCTCTTCGGCGAGGGCACTCTTTGCGTTAATCCATTTCTGGCTGGCAGCAGCCAAGCTGGCGCTACCGGCAGTCTCGCTGTCCCTAAGCGACTTGACGACAGATTCCGCCCGATCGGCCGTGGACTTGGCTTGCTGGTACCCGGGATCGTCAGCCAATATGGCATCGTATTTTGCTTGGGCCGCCGCAGCCGCGGCTTTAGCTGCCACCAGTTCATCGGGGGTGCTCGGGATCGCGAGCATGCGCCCTGTTGGCACGAGTGATGCTACCGCGGTGGTTTCTTTTGCTGGGGGCGCAGCCTGCGCCGCCGCTGGTACCGGAGGCGATGGTGGCTTGGGCATTTGTGCGGCCGGTTGTTGCACCGGGGGCGGCAGGCCGTTGGAATTTCTCGCGCCGGCGATCGGCCATCGCGCCGGGCCAGCCACGTCTTGTGGTGTGCGTGCCTGTTCATCAGGAGGTGCAGCGGGCGGACGAGGAGGAACCGCATTGGGAGTCGGCCAAACAGGGGGCGCGATCGTTGTTTGTGCCTCATGGACGAAGATGCTGAGCATCACCTTGAGGGCAACCGGCCCGACGATGAGGAGAACAATCATCGCGATGACAAATCGCGACAATTCGCTAAGCGGTGCGGTAGCCGATTCACGCCTCGGCCTTGGCTGGCGAGACCTCCGCGAGCGCGACGACCAATTCTCCTGACGGCTTTCGCGGAGCGCCATGTCACGCGCGGCGGACGTGAGCATGTTGCCAAGAGATGACGCAAATCCCGATATCTGCTTTGGGTCTGGCGGCGTTGCTCGCGGAGCCGGTGGCAGCGGTGGTGGCATACTGCCCAGCGCGGGCGGCGCGAATGTCAGCATCGGCGGCGTCTGTGGCACCAGCGTCGGCGGCATGTTGAATGTCGCCGGTGGCACCAATGCATTGAAAAAATCTTTGGCGGAGGCGAACCGGTGATCGAGGCGAGCATAAGCCAGGCGGAAGACCTCGTCGATGGACCTTGGCACGTTGGGGTTGACCTCGCTCGGGGATTCCGCACCGGCCGGGCGTTGGCCGGTGAGCATTTCGAAGAGGACGATGCCGCAGGAATAGAGGTCGGAGCGGGCGTCGATCTTGCCGCCGTCGCGTTGTTCGGGGGACATGTACGCCGCCGAGCCGACGATGCGGGTGCTCGCTTGGCGGTCGGCCGAGAAGACGATTGAATTGGGGTTTTGAACGTCGGTGCTGCCGAGGCCGAAATCGCCCAGCCTGACGCTGCCGGGCTTGGAAAACCCAATCGCGGCGAGGCATCTGTCGATCAAGATGTTCTCTGGCTTCACGTCGCGGTGGATGATGCCGCGAGCGTGTGCATAATGCAGAGCGTCAAGAACCTGCTTCATGATGGCGACGGCATCGGCGATAGATATCCGGTCGTCTTGAATCAATTGGCGAAGATTCGGGCCGTCGACATATTCCATCACCAGGTAGGCCGGATCGTGGTAGGGGTCGAAGGCGATGGCTTTGACGATGGTGGGATGCGCCAGTCGGCCGATGGCGGCGCCTTCTTTTTGCAGGTAGCTGGCGTAGCGGGAGTCGGTGGGGATTTTGATGGCGACGATCTGATCGGCCCAGGCGTGGTGGCGGGCACGCCAGACTTCGCCGAATGCGCCGCTGCCGATGCGGTCGATCAGGATGTACTCGCCCAGACGCTGATTTGCCGCCGCCATAAGCCCCTTTCCCAGTTGGGCTTGATGATACAAATCTGGCAGGGGATATCCAAATGGAATGTGAGAAGGGGAGAGATCGGGCGGAGCAGGATTGTCCGCTAGACGCCGGGGAGCATGCCGGGGGGGAGGCCAAGTTCGGTGGCCATGTCGGACATGGATTGCTTGAGGGAGTCGGCGGCCTTGGATTGGGCGGCGGCGACGGCGGCGACGATCAGGTCTTCCAGGAGTTCGGTGTCGGCCGGGTTGATGCGGGTCTTGTCGATGCGGAGCTTGACCAGTTCCATACGGCCGTTGACGGTGGCTTCGACAGCGCCGGCGGCTGAATCGGCGGTGACAAGCTGGGCGGCGAGGCGATCCTGCATTTCCTTCATGCGGGCCTGAAGCTGGCCGGCATTCTTCATGAGGTCGCGAAGGTTACCGAGGTTTTTCAGGCCGTCGAAGATGCTCATGGAGTGTAATGATAGGGAAAAGATCATTCGATGGCGACGATGCTGCCGGAGAATTCCTGGAGGAGGGCGCGGACGAAGGGGTGTGCTTCGGCGGCTTTGCGCGTTTCCGTGGTGAGGCGCTGCGGCGTGGGAGAGGGGGACGCGGGAGCAGGGGAGCGGGGGGGAGCGGGGGAGATGGAGGAGAGGGGGGGGCGCGGG
>Ga0181520_10001009_pt1 | contig 59552 bp, 51 predicted proteins | sample PEATcosm2014_Bin_29_FD_132451 | JGI IMG/M metagenome (GOLD analysis project Ga0181520, IMG submission 132451) | Peatland microbial communities from MTU Mesocosm Facility, Houghton, MI, USA - PEATcosm2014_Bin02_30_metaG | ecosystem: Environmental > Terrestrial > Soil > Wetlands > Peat | place... | reverse complement strand
GCAGGTGAAAAAAGTTTGGCCTTCCATCTAAGTTATTGATAAATATGGTAGGCACGACTGGATTCGAACCAGCGACCTCTTCCGTGTCAAGGAAGCGCTCTAACCAACTGAGCTACGCGCCTGTGCATCAATAACAGGTAGTTTATCAGGATCGGCGCGGCTGGGGAAACAAAGCAAGCCCCGGCTTTGGGGCATGCTGTACCATCGTTGACGGGCGAATGAGCTTCCTCGGCATGCGATGAGGGGAAAACGAATTCAGTGAAGGAGCGGCCCCTTGCCTCGGCGGGTGCCCGCTCTTCTCCGCAATGTATCCGGAAGTCACGCCGGGGTGAAGCTTCGCGCTGTTGTCTACTGCGTTTTTTGATTCTGCCATGCAAGACAATTCGAACCCACGTCCAAATCCGCTTCGCACCGCCCCCAACGTGCTGACGTTGCTGCGCATCTGCCTGGCGCCGTTTCTTGTGGCGGCCATCCTGGAGAAAAACTATGCGCTCAGTTTCGGCCTTTTTGTAGCCGCGGGCTTAACCGACGCGCTGGACGGCACATTGGCCCGCGTGCTCAGGCAGCGGACCGTGCTGGGCGCCTATCTGGATCCCGTCGCCGACAAACTGCTGCTCAGCACGCTCTTCCTCGTACTGATGCACGAGGGGCTGATGCCGACAACGGTCACGGTGCTGGTATTCGGCAGGGATGTAGGAATCCTGGTGGTAGCGGCGCTTTTGTATGCGGCTGTGGGACGGCGCGAGTTCAGGCCGAGCATCTTTGGCAAGGCCAATACCATCGCCCAGGTGTCGGCGGTCGCCGCGGTGCTTCTGCACCAACTCACCAACGCAGGCTGGGTGGTGGTTTTTCGCATGCTGGCGCTTGATGCCACAATGGTGCTGACCGTGATCTCGGGGCTGCATTACGCGTGGGCCGTCTCGCGCCGGGGACAGGTTCAGGCCGCCAACGGTTCAGGCACGAAGTGAAGCGCGTTCGCGACGCTGAGAGCCTGCTATGCGTCGTCGGAAACGTCCTCTGTTTCGACGGTTTCTTCAATCTCCATGTCGCGGAACTCCTCGGAGTCAAAGACCTCGCCACAATCCAGGCACTCGACAAACTCCGTGTCTTCGTGCCGGGAGACGATTCGTACCTTGGGATGTCTACAGGCGGTTGCCATCGTCCGTGTTTTCGATTGGAATAAGTGCTCTTTCCGCCAGATTGTAGCGATCTTTTGGCGAAATGCAAACTCGTTTTTTGCTGAATCTTGCATTTGCCGCAAAATTTTGCATCCGGATGGGCCGTCCAGCCGCTCTGCGGGCTTGCAATTCGGACATAAACGGTCGTATACTGAATGCGGACCGAAGAAGTCGCATATTCCATGCTCAAGCTCACAAAAAAGGCCGATTACGGGTTGATGGCGCTCAAGTACCTAGCCGAGCACCCGGAGAAGATCGCCTTGAGCGCCAAAGACGTGGCCGACGCCTACGGAATTCCCGCCCAGCTCCTGGCCAAGATCCTGCAACTGCTGACCAAGCAAGGCCTCTTACGGTCGCATGCCGGCATGAACGGGGGCTACGCCCTGGCTCGGGATGCGCGCGAGATCTCGGCTTATGAGGTGATTCACGCCATCGATGGCCCGTTTTTCATCACCTCGTGCACCAAGGGAGCCAAGGGTTGCGAACTGACCCCAAGCTGCACCATCAAGGAACCGCTGGCGCGGGTGAACGAGACCATTGCCGGGGTACTGAAAAGCATCAGTATTCAGGACCTGGCCGAGCACGAGCAGCCTGCGGAACGAGCCCGAGAAGCGCAACGATTGGTTGAGCTTACGTTATAGCTGGAGTTTCCCATTCAGCCCTGAAGCCGTGAATTGAAGCAGAGCATCAAGAGCAATGGAGGTCGAGAGATGAGTACAGTTGCCAGCAATATTGAAGTGCCAGCGGGGGTAAAGCTGCCCATTTATATGGATAACCACGCCACCACTCCTATGGACCCGCGGGTTCTGGAAGCGATGATGCCGTACTTCACTGACAAATTCGGCAACGCGGCGAGCCGCAACCACTCCTTTGGATGGGAAGCCGAGCAGGCTGTGGAGACGGCGCGCGAGCAGATCGCCAAGCTCATCGGGGCCACCGCCAAGGAGATCATCTTTACCTCCGGCGCCACGGAGAGCGATAACCTGGCGATCAAGGGCATCGCGGAGATGTACCGCGAGCGCGGCAATCACATCATTACCCAGGTGACGGAGCACAAGGCGGTGCTTGACACCTGCAAGCGCCTTGAGAAGCATGGCTACCGCGTCACCTATCTGCCGGTGAAGGCAGACGGGCTCATCGACCTCGAAGACCTGAAGCGGGCCATGGACGACAAAACCATCCTGGTGACGATCATGGCTGCCAACAACGAGATTGGTGTGCTGCAGCCAATCCGCGAAATCGGCAAGCTGTGCCATGAAAAGGGCATCTTGTTCCACACCGATGCGGTGCAGGCGGTGGGTAAGGTTCCGGTGAACGTAATCGCCGACAACATCGACGTACTCTCGCTGTCGGGACACAAGATTTATGGGCCCAAGGGCGTGGGCGCGCTCTATGTCCGGCGCCGCAATCCCAGGGTGCAGATCGCTGCGCAAATCGACGGGGGCGGCCACGAACGCGGCATGCGCTCGGGCACGCTCAACGTTCCCGGCATTGTGGGCCTGGGCGCGGCCTGCGCCATCGCCATGGAGGAGATGGATTCTGAGGCGGCCTATCTGCGCGGCCTGCGCGACCGGCTCAAGGCCAAACTCGAGTCAGAGCTCGACTACGTACACGTGAACGGATCGTGGGAGCATCGCCTGCCCGGCAACCTGAACATGAGCTTTGTCTATGTCGAGGGCGAGTCATTGCTGATGGGCATCAACGACGTTGCGGTATCAAGCGGTTCGGCCTGCACGTCGGCGACGCTCGAGCCCTCTTACGTTCTGAAGGCCCTCGGACTGGGCGACGATGTGGCCCACAGTTCGATTCGATTTGGGCTGGGCCGCTTCAATACCCAGGCTGAGGTGGACTACATAGCCGCCAAGGTGATCGACATCGTCAAGCATCTGCGCCAGCTTTCGCCGCTCTACGAAATGGTGCAGGACGGCATTGACCTCACCAAGATTCAGTGGGCGGCGCACTAAGGCTGCGCCGCAACAAGTTTTTCTGGTCCGGCGGCAAGGCTGCCGAATCTAACCGAAGTAAGGCGGCTTCCCCCGCAGGAGGAGTAGCAAATGGCATACAGCGATAAGGTAATCGACCACTACAACAACCCGCGCAATGTGGGCCAACTGGACAAGAGCTCCACTGCAGTGGGTACCGGCCTGGTGGGCGCCCCCGAGTGCGGCGACGTCATGCGGCTACAGATCCGCGTCAACCCCGAGACCCAGGTCATTGAGGAAGCCAAGTTCAAGACCTTCGGCTGCGGATCGGCCATTGCCAGCTCGTCGCTGGCGACGGAGTGGATCAAGGGCCGCACCGTCGACGACGCTATGGCCATCAAGAACACGGATATTGTGAAGGAACTTTCACTGCCGCCGGTCAAGATTCACTGCTCGGTGCTGGCCGAGGACGCAATTCGCGCGGCCATCGGCGACTGGAAGAAAAAGAATGGCGTCACGGAGACGGCAGAGACCGCCGCTGTGGCGCACTAAGAGGCTTCCCCTTTCCTGCTCGGGGCCGTGGCGAGAGTCGCGGCCCTGTTGAGACTGGGGGAACTGAAAGCGAAAAGGCACGTATGGCGAACATGGTCTCAATCGAATCGAAGCCGGCCGAAGGCGCATTCGCGGCCGCTCCTCCGGCAGACGCCAAGCCGGTGGCAGCGGCCGGCGCGGCGGCGGGCCAGGGCCTGCAGCTAACGGAGCGCGCCATCAAGCGGGTGCGCATCGCCATGGCCAAGGAAGGCATCTCGCCCGAAGAGGGCGGATTGCGGCTGGGCGTGATGGGCGGCGGCTGCTCGGGGCTTTCTTACTCCATCAAGTTCGATACCCGGCCCCGCGAGCGCGACCGCATCTACGAGTTCGGCGGCGTGCGCGTCTTTGTCGATCCCAAATCGTTTCTCTATCTTCACGGCATGACGCTGGACTACGAGGAGACGCTGATGCGGCAGGGATTCAACTTCATCAATCCGAACTCTACGCGCTCCTGCGGCTGCGGTTCGTCGTTCTCGTCTTAAGTCCGCTGGAGTTTGCCCATGTTGAAGGTTCTCGATTCGGCTGTACCCGTGGCATGCTGGTCGTGCGCCGTGGCGCACAACGAGTCCACGCTGTTCTGTCCGCATTGCAGCAAGATTCAGCCGCCTCCGGGCGGCGATTATTTTTCAGTCTTCGGGCTGGAGCCCAAGCTCAACCTCGATTTGGATGCCCTTGAAACGGAGTTTCACCGCCTCAGCCGCAAGGTACACCCCGACCGCTTTGCCCGATCTCTTGAAAACGAGCGCCAATGGAGCCTGGCCGATACGGCGCTGCTGAACGACGCCTATCGCACCCTGAAGGAGCCACTGCGCCGCACCGAGTACCTGCTCAAGCTGCAGGGCGCCGAGATCGGCGAGGAGCATAGCGGCAAGAAGGAAGACGGCAGGAAAGACCCATCGCGCGTACCGGCCGATCTGCTTGAAGAGGTCTTCGAGTTGAACATGCAGCTCGAAGAGATGCGCATGAGCCGGAAGATGGGAGAGATCGACCCTGAATTGCAAGCGGGCCTGGAACAGGCGAAGAAGAAATTCGACAGGCTGCAGGATGAAGTGGACCGCGAACTGCGCACCCAGTGGCAGCTTTGGGACCAGGGCGGCAGCGCCGCTCGAAAGAACGCTGAAAAGACGATGGTGGCTCTGCTCGACCGGCGGCGCTATCTAAGCAACCTGGTGCGCGACGTGACAGAGACATTGGGAGCCGAATAGGGAAGTATGGCGGAAGGACGCGTAGTCGGAATCGACCTGGGAACCACCAATTCCCTGGTCGCTTATATGGAGGGCGATGCGCCGGTGGTGATTCCCGGCGTAGACGGCTCTAACCTGGTGCCTTCAGTGGTGGCGCTCGATCCCATTTCTGCCCAGGGCGGCAGGCCTACGGTCACCGTGGGCAACAGCGCGCGCAAGGCGCTCATTGAAAATCCTGAGCGTGTGATCTACTCCGTCAAGCGGCTCATGGGGCGCGGGCTTGAAGAAATTCAAAGCGAGCTCAAGATGTTTCCCTTCCGCCTTGCCGGCGACATCGAGGCAGGCGAAGTGCCGCGCATTCAGCTGGGCGAACTCCGCTTTACGCCGCCGGAGATTTCCGCCTACGTTCTTCGCCAGTTAAAGCGCAATGCCGAGCGGTTCTTCGGCGCGCCGGTGACCCAGGCGGTGATCACCGTGCCTGCGTATTTCAACGATGCGCAGCGCCAGGCCACCAAGGACGCGGGGCGCATGGCGGGCCTTGAGGTGTTGCGGTTGGTGAATGAGCCCACCGCGGCCGCGCTTGCTTACGGCCTCGATCGCAGCAATGTGGGCACGATCGCTGTCTACGACCTGGGCGGCGGAACTTTCGACATCTCCATTCTCAAGCTGCGCGACGGCATCTTCGAGGTGCAGTCCACCAACGGGGACACCCACCTCGGCGGCGACGACATTGACAACCTGCTGCTGGCCATTGCGCTCGACGAAATCTACGCCGAGCATGGCGTTGACTTGCGCGGCCATCCCGGCGCCGTGCAGGCCTTGCGCAAAGCTGCCATTGAAGCCAAGATCCGTCTCTCCTCTGAATTGTCGGCGAGCTTTGACATCGAGCTGCCCAATGGCGACCGCTACCAGCGCGAGATTCCGCGCGCGGTTTTCGAGCTGCTCATTGAGCCGGTACTGGCGCGCACTGCGGCCCCCTGCAAGCAGGCGCTGTCGGATGCGGGCATCCTCCCTGAGGACGTGGATGAAGTGGTCCTGGTGGGCGGTTCCACGCGCATTCCTGCGGTGCGTGCGTTGGTCGACGAGCTCTTTTACCTGGCCGCGCGCGGCAAGAAGCCGCACATCGAGCTCAATCCCGACGAGGTTGTGGCGCTGGGGGCCGCGGTGCAGGCCGACATCCTGGCCGGCGCCTCCAAGTCAACCGAGGAGATGCTGCTGCTGGACGTGACGCCGCTTTCGCTGGGCATTGAGGCGTTGGGCGGCACGGTTGCGCGCATCATCCAACGCAACTCCACGATTCCCGCCTCGGCCACGGAGCACTTCACGACCGGCGTTGACGGGCAAACCAACGTGGCCATCCACGTGGTGCAGGGCGAGCGTGAACTGGCCGCCGACTGCCGTTCGCTGGCGCGCTTTGACCTTAAAGGCATTCCGCCCATGACTGCGGGCATGCCCCGCATCGAGGTTCGTTTCCTCATTGATGCGGACGGCATTCTGCAGGTCTCAGCCCGCGAGCAGCGCAGCGGCCTGGCTGCCGAAATCGAAGTAAAGCCCACTTATGGATTGACGGACGAGCAGGTTGAAAGCATGATCCTCGACTCCTTCGATCACGCCGAGGAAGACTTCGCCAAGCGGCTGCTCATCGAAGCCCGCAACGAGGCGGAGTCGATTCTGTCGAAGGTTGATGGCGCCAAAACGAATCCGGCGTGGGCGCTGTTGACCGGCGAGGAGCAAATGGCGGTATCGGCCGCGCATCGCCGGCTCGCGGAAGTAATGCGGGGGACGGACATGACGGCTATCCGCGAGGCGACGCTGGCGCTGGACAAGACAACTCAACGGCTGGCCGAGCTGATGATGGATGCAGCCGTCTCCAGCGCTCTTCGTGGCAAAACCATGAACGCCGCCGGCGAAGAGCTGGACGAGTCAGTGACTGCGCCGCATCCCATGGCCGCCGCCGAATTCAAGTAGACAGGACGGGCAGCGGCCGGTCCGCAGCCGTGCGAGAAAGGACTTCAATCCCATGAGTGAACCAACCGCGAAGAACATTCCACCGGAGAAGCTGGTGCGCGTCACGTTTCTTCCCGAAGGCAGGACGGTTGAATTCGAATTCGGCACCCTGCCCTATGACCATCACGGCAAGCCAATGTCGTTTCTTGACGTGGCCGAGAACTACGGCATCTTTCTGGATCACGCCTGCGGGGGCGTCTGCGCCTGCACCACCTGCCACTTGTGGATCAAGGACCAGGAAGGTATAAGCCCGGCCGATGACGATGAGCTCGACCGCATGGACATGGCCGCCGATCAGCAGTTGGACTCGCGCCTCGGCTGCCAGGCAGTCATTACCCGCCCCGGCAACTACGTGGTTGAAATTCCCAAGTGGAATCGCAACTACACATCAGAAGGCAAACCGCTGGCCCTGGCCGAAGGAAAGTAAGGAGCCGTCCCGCATGCCCCGCGAGATTCTATGGACCGACGCCGAAGAAATCGGCATTCAATTGCAGCAGAAGTTTCCAGAAGTTGACCCATTCACCGTCCGCTTCACCGATCTGCACCAATATGTGACAGAGCTGGAAGGCTTCGCCGACGACCCCGCCAAGTCCAACGAGCCCAAGCTCGAGGCCATTCAAATGGCCTGGCACGAAGAGTTCGAAGACGCCAAGGGATAGAGCGGTTTCAGGATAGGTATGCCCGATTGTGCTTCGTACCAGGTCGCCCCTCCTTGGGGTCGGGTCGACTTGAGTGCAATGCCTCTGGGTATAGCAATCCTGAAACCGCTATAGGTGGCTTGCTCCCGCATGAGCAGCATCCAAGCAAAAGACAGAGCCTGACTCCGCCAAAGACTCAGCTCAAAAAAAGGGACGCCTCCTCGCGGGAGCCTCCTGGTCCCTTTTATGACCCAGAGAGGCTGCGTTTCGTAACAGCTTCGTGTGGCAGCGGCCCTTATTTTCCAAGCATGGGGCTGGTGCGGCGGAGGAGGTCGTATAGGCTTCCGAGATTGGCATTGGGCACGGAAGCAGTCCCGGTGAAAATTGCCCTCCCTGGGGAAGGTTCTTGACTTGCAGATTGGGAGGATTCACGGCCTGCTTGTTGCCGCGCACCTCGCCGGCAGAGGACACTCGGCTCTTGTGGTCGATTGGGATCTTGAGTCACAGGGACTGGCGGCGGCATTATCCTGTGGAAAACAGGGCATAAACAGGAAGAAACACCCTTAAAAGACGGAGAATGCTGGATAAAGCAAGGCGAACATAGGACGAAGATACAGACGACTGCGCTCTTCAAAAGGCCTCTATAAGCGACTGATAATAAACAGCTTATTTAGGGTGAGATTTCTTCTTGACACTCCCTCCCCCCGCTCCTACTATGCAGCCAGAAAGTTCTGATGGTTTTGCCTCCGTTGGAACTATTCTCCCTGAGGGAAGAGCTGCCCTGTTGCCGGGCGGCTCTTTCCGTTTTTTGGAGGCTTTTGGGCCCCTTCTTTGAGGTTTTCTCCTAACGCTCTGCAATATCTTGCGATGTCAGCTATGTTGCCATAATTCATCAAATGCCCTGATCGGCGGGTAGTACGGCTGTAGTGAACCCATAAAAAACCGGGGCAATTGGGTTATCAATTACAGGATTCGATGGTCACTGCTGGGCCGTCAATTGTAACGGCCATCACGCGCGACGCTCCGCATATTGAGAATCTCTGCCGATAAGCGCAGGCTCTTCCCATAGTTTAGCTATGGGAAAGACCGAAATTCCGCCGGGGACCCTGTACATGCTGATCCTTCGCACGCTCGACCAGCTCGGGCCCAAGCACGGGTACGGCATCGCCGAGCACATTGAGCATGTGTCCGCGGACGTGCTCGCGGTGGAAGAAGGCTCGCTTTACCCGGCGCTGCAGCGCATGCTCATCAAGGGCTGGGTCAAGTCGGAGTGGGGCGTGTCGGAGAACAACCGCCGCGCGCGCTATTACAGGCTGACCCCGGCGGGCCGCCGCCAGCTCGCCGAAGAGATTTCGGATTTTCGGCTCGTGATGCAAGCAATCACGCGAGTGATCGAGCCCGCCAACCTGCCGCAGACGTGAGGAGCACATGGATGCCCCTGGAGAATTTTGTCGCCGGCTCCTGTTTCTCCTTCGCGGAAATCGCTTCAACCGCGAGATGGAAGAGGAGATGCGCTTTCACCTTGAAGAGCGCGCGGAGAGAAATCGCAGCCGCGGCGCGGAACCGGACGAAGCCCGCAACGCCGCGATTCGCCGCTTTGGCAATGCGGCGCTGATCCGCGAAAGAGGCCGCGATGCATGGGGATGGACTTGGCTGGATCACTTTCGGCAGGACCTGAAGTTTGCGCTTCGCTCCTTGGCGCGAACGCCCAGCTTCGCTGCCGTGGTGATTCTCACTCTTGCATTCGGCATCGGCGTCAATGCGGCAATCTTCAGCGCGGTCTACGCGCTGATTCTGAACCCCTATCCGTTTCCCGATGCCGGCCGGCTCGTCTCAGTGGAGGCGCGCAACGTCAGCGGCAACAACTCGGGCGCCGGTTATCAGGATTATCTCGACTGGAAAGGCCAGAACTCGGTGTTTGAGGCCATGGCAATTGAGCCCTCACCGAGGGATTACACGCTGACTGGTCAGGGGGATCCGGAGTGATGGCGCGCAGCTTCTTGAATGGAATGCACGTGGATATCGGCATCCGCGTCGAGAATGTTGTCAGCTTCGAGCTTGCCCTGCCCTACTTCAAGTACAACCAAGCGCAAACGGCCATCTTCTATCGAGACCTTCTCGACCGTCTCAATCACGCCCCCGGCATCGATTCCGCGGCGGCCACTACAACTCTGCCGATGACCGGCGGCATGCAGGGCAGCGCATTCCGGCTGGACGACTCTCCCAAGCCGCCGAATTGGCGCGACGAGATGGTGGTCTACAATGCTTCGACTCCGGGATACTTCGCAACCATGGGTATCCCCGTGCTGCGCGGACGCGACTTCAACGCGCAGGACACGGCAGCTTCTGTGCCCGTTGGCATCGTAAACGAAGCGCTTGTCCGCCAGTACTTCCTCGGCCAGGATCCCATTGGCCGACGTTACCTGGACGATTACGACGGCAAATGGCGCACGATTATTGGCGTGGTGGGGTCGGTCGCGCATCAGAAGCCCACCGAGCCTCCAATGCCTGGCGTCTATGCGCCCGCCTCGCAATGGCTGCCCGACTGGATGTGGATCGTCCTTCGCAGCCGGGGCGGCACGGGACCGGTAATCGCCACTGCGCGCCAGGTGGTGCGCCAACTCGATCCCAACTTGCCAATTGAAAAGGTGCGCACCATGCGCCAAGTCATATCGGACTCGCTCCAGATACCGCGCCTTCTAATGGAGGTCCTTGGCGTCTTCGCTGTGTTCGCGTTGTTGCTTGACGCGATAGGCATCTACGGCATCGTTGACTACTCGGTGCGCCAGCGCACACACGAAATGGGAATCCGCATCGCGCTCGGTGCCTCTTGTGGTGCCGTCGCCCGCCTGATGGCGCGCAAGGGTATTGTTCCCGCCGCCGTTGGTGCCGTAATTGGTTTGCCAGTAGCGATTGCCTCGTTGGGTGTTCTGCGGGCGGTTCTCTTTGGCGTCACTCCCCACGACGCCACGGTCGCAATCGGAGTTTCGGCGCTTCTATTTATCGTTGCTGTAGGCGCCAGTCTTGTGCCTGCCCGTAGGGCCGCCCGCGTGGACGCAGTGGTTGCTCTCCGCTACGAGTAGCGGACACTTGCATCAGGTTGGTATGCAGGGCGAAGACTAACCGGGTCAGCCGAGGGGACGGTTAGTCCGGGAAAGCGATTTGAATCGCATCCCGGGAGAGTCCACGAGATTTAGTGAAACGGGGCTCTGAGCCTCAGAGCCCGCGAAGCAATTCCATTATGGTTGGGTTATCTCGCCACCTTTTCTTGATCCTGCGATTGTCTCCTCCGGGATCGCACGCGGCGAGTTGTAGAGGAATAAATGCAACGCGTAATCTCTCTGGCCGCGCTCAATCGCGCGATTCGGGGCACGAAGAAGCTCGTCGATCTCATCTTTTTCCATGTACGGGACCGCATTCTTCCAAGCTTGTTTAAAGGGAACCCTACGAATCTGTGCACACCAATCCACATGCTCTGGGCTAGACTCGCCTGTGAACCGAGCGAAAGCGTGGAGGGTAGCAAGCCGCTGATTTCTCGTGACGACCGAGCAACTTCGAGTCTGTTCGAGGCGCCCCAGAAAATCTGAAACAATGCCGGCCGAGAGGTCGTCGATTACAAGCCTGTCGACCGCTGTTTTGAGCCGGGCGGCTCTTTCCGTTTTTTGGAGGCTTTTGGGCCCCTTCTTTGAGGTTTTCTTTTAACGGTCGATTGCCTGGGACTTTCCGAGCGTCTCGATCAATCCGGCGCGGTCTCGGACCACTCATTCCCGCAGGAGTCACACTTCCAGGTGTTGATGGGATCGACGCCCTCGAGCACAGGGTCGCCAGCTCCGCAGGTTGGACATACGGGCGGCTCGTACTCCGGTGATTGCATCCTGGACCGCTCGACGATCTCGCTTGGAATGGGCCTGGCGACGATCTGGCGCGCTTGATCGATGCGATCGGCGGGAACGAGGATGCGAGGATTGCGCAAGTCGAGTTGAGAGTACGGAGAATACGATCCGCCCGGTCCCTCGATCCAGCTTTCAATTCCCGCCTGCCTCAAGACTTCGCAGAATTGCCATGCCACTTCGTGATCCTCAACTTCGCACAGCACCGTCTTCCATGTGTATTCGTGGGGCGGATTGCTCTCCTGGTCCGCAGCGAAGATACCCGCAGCGCCATTGCCCTGCAGGTCGAGATTCGGTTCGTTACCAGTGGATTCCGATTGCGGGTCCGCGAAGCCTTCAGGATCATTCGTGGCGCTATTTGCCGGTCCAGGAGCCCGCAGACCGCGTTTCCGCATCTCGCCATCGAGCACCTGGCGTGCTGATTCAGTGAGATCTGCTGAATCGACGGCTAGCTGCAGCAGCTCACCGTCGTACATCCTGCTATAGGTTTCTGTGAGTCTCTGCCATTCCACGAGCGGGTCGCTCTTCATGGGGGAAGTATAACCGCACTCCAAGGCCTCACTGCCCTAAGTCCTTCGCATCGATTATGCGGAAGACGCCTGGGGTGCGAGGGGAGCGAGGCAAAGCCGAGCCTGCGGCAATTCAAATCTGCCCGTCCCGACCTTTAGATTATTATTTTCAGTGGTCTATGCTGGTGTTTACGGTCGGCACTTTTCTTCCACGCATCTAATCGTGACGTAATTGTGACGTTATCGAACGCGGCGACTGCCTTGCGTCTGGCTCCCTGCCGGATGTGCGCGTATCCGTGCGTATACGGCCCCTTTTGGAAGAACTTCGAGTCATGCAACTGCAATTGCCGGGCGTCCGCGGCTTCATTGCAGAGTTTCGTTCAGGGTGCTCAAACCAGTGGATTACGACCGCCCGGGCGCCGGGAAGAGTCACCACTTATCAGGTGAACGAGCCATGGAATTTGCGGAATCTGCCAATGACAAAGCTAATCCGCCGGCCTCCCGGGAGCAGTCCGGATCATCTCATCCAGTTGTGTGACGACCTGCTCACGCATGTCCTGCTCTGCACGATCAGTGAAGGGGGAAGTGGCAGGTTCATATCCCCCATCGTGAATCGCCTGGGCGGTGGGAAGATAGCCCAGCCAGCCGTTCAGAAGACCGACATAGAAGGTGAACGGGTAAGGTGAGCGACTGCGCACATCGGTCGCAATCTCGCAGAACATCTCGACGGGGGCTCCCCAGAGAACGGTGTCCTGATTGATCTGGAGGAATCGCACTGGTATGCGGACCATGATGCCGCCGCCCGGAAGCGTGCGTGTGTACTTCTTCAGTTCAGGCGGCCAGCCTAGTCCCACCCGAAGCGGCGTCTCCACAAGGTGTTCGCCTGGAGTTAAGACAACGTCGGAAGTGGTCTCGGAGATCTCTCGATCAGCCTGCAAAATGCGGTCACCGAGGAGCACGCGGAATTCGCCCAGGTGACCGGATGTGGGATCGGGATAGACGCTATAGATGGGCGCCAGGTTGCCTTCGGCTCCGTTCAAAAAAAGCATCGGTGCGCCCAGTTTCTGCTCAACATACTGAGCCACGATTCCAGGAACGTCCCCACTGATTTTGAGATTCTCATGGCCCAGATCGGTCCCATGTATCGCATAGTTTGCAATCAGGCCGATCAGTTTGCCATCCGTTCCTTCCATGCGAAGCAAGCCTATCTGACGGTCAGTGGGGCCGTCCGGATTGAGTCCGAGGCTCACCTGGCCATCTTCATCCTTTGCGCGCCGATTGATGTTGGCCAACGAGAAGCCGGTGCCAATCCCGAGACGAGCGGGACGCAGGCTCTCACGCGCAAGACGCAAACCCTCGATGAGCTTTGTTTCAACGAACCGGGTGTACTCAGGGTTTGAATCTCCCGTGCCGGCCTGCTTGTATCTTTCCGGCATGAAGATGGCTGGTACGCCTGGAGGTCCGACGGCGGGAGCCGAATGAGTATGTGTAACAGTCCACCAGATATCGGCGGGTGCAATTCCCAGTTGATCCTGCACATCCTTGAGTACTCGATCGCAATAGCCGGGCGAAAACAGAGCCAGCTCGCTCGAAACGATGTAGAAGGTTCGATGACCATCATCAAGCGCGGCAATACGATGAAAGATGTGATCATGAACGCCGTCCGATTGACGGGCGCCGTATCCCAGTAGCCACTGGGGGGTAGTTGGCGTAATGTCAACCTCGACCGCCGCGGCGCGAAAGCCGGACGCATAGCCGCTGGCGCCCGACCCCACAAAGAAAGCAAGAAAAAGAATCACTCTCAAACGCATTTGCCAGGCTCCTTAGTGGCGTGTAACTACGATCTTCCAGTTGGCTGACTGAGGGGTCTCACGTTAAGGACGGTCCCGATGATCCTTTGCGCCTGGAGCGCCGCAGTGCCGATCAATCAGGCGAACCAGTTGCGCGAGGCCTCCGCGATGCTCAAAAGCTGCCTTACGCTTTGTCTGTGCAGCGAGAGCTTGTCATCAGCGCTTCCAGCAACTCCTGTTCCCCTATGTCAAAGCAAAGTCCCATAAAATCGATCATCCTGGATGGTATGATTTTTTGCAGTGAAAACACAAAACACCAAGCATCCGCACGAATTTGGATGGCGAGGAACCATTAAAATGTCAGCATCTAAGAGAATACTTGCCTTGATTGCGATTGCGATCCCCCCAATTACATTCTATGCGCTGCTTGCAAGGTCGCTAACGGCTCTCCCCAACACCGACGATTATGGCGCTATTATCGGATTCCTATTGCAGTGGAAGAATGAGAGCGGAATTAAGCATATCGTAGAGATTCTAAGCTTCCAGTTCAATGATTACCGGTTTATGTTTGGGAACGCGATCTTTGGTATTCAATACCAGCTTCTTGGCCACGTAGACTTCAAGGCTTTGGCGATTTTGGGGGATTTGCTTGTTCTTCCGCTCTTTGGCGTGCTTTATTTGATTTGGCGCCAATGTGGCCGGCCTCGCGATTATGCCCTGCTGGCGTTTGTTCCAGTCTCGTGGATGCTGTTTCAACTGCAGTATGAAGGCACTCTGAATTTTGCAACGCCTGGCCTTCAACGCCTCCCAGTTATTATGTTTGCGCTCCTCACATGTTACTTAGTGACCGAGAAAAGCACTAAGGCGTTTCTGTGCGCGCTTGTCAGCCTGCTGCTTTGTATCGCTTCGGATGGAAGTGGGCTATTCATGATCCCCGTTGGGTTGCTCTTCTATGTTCAGCGCAGAGAATTTAGAAGGCTCGCGGCGTGGAGTGCCTGTTGTGTAGTTGCGTGCATCGTCTACTTTCATGGGTACAACTTTACGGTTGAAGCCGTTCATACTCATTCGAATAATAATGTCCTGAGCCTGCTGCAACATCTATCTCCGGTTTACGCCGCGGCATTTCTAGGAAACATTGCTACAGTCAGGAACCCAGTGCCTGCCATATTATTCGGCATTGTCATGGTGGGTCTGTTTGTGTTCGCAACTTATGATCGTCTGTTCGAACGGCGTCCAGCACTGTACTATTCCGCTCTTTACTTTTTTGTGATTGCAATCGCTGTCTCCGGACTCCGCTCAAGCCTTGGACTTGCTACGGCTGCGAATTCCGCATATCGAATTTATTCTACCGTTCTGGCAATTGTGCTTTATCTCTATTTGGCGGACAAGCTTTATGACAGCAAGATTCGACCGTCTCTTCGAAGAGTGGGCCTTTGCATGATAGGGGTACTGCTGATTGGATTTAACTTCGCATCTGATCTTGGGGGTGAGAAGGTCCTGCTTGAAAAGAAGCATGAGATCGAGGCTGCCATGTTGCGCTGGGAGCGGCATGAGCCGAGTCCCCACATTCATGCGATTTCCCCGGGAGACCTGCTGGCAAAGCAAAAAGAGGCAGATTCTTACGCGCCGCGGCAACCATTTTTGTCGGACTCTCTTCGCGAGGGGATCTTTATTCTGCCGCGAGTGCCGGGTCAGTAAGCTTGATTCGATCCATGTCTCCTGAACCCTGATTCCGCACGATAGAATCAAACCATGATCAAGGGCATTTCCTTTCTCCGTTCCGCCGGCAGCGCCGCAGCTTATGATCGGCTGGCGAGCTTCTTCGCCGCCGTCGGCCTTGCTGCAGGAAAAGGATGGAAGGAGGACAGCAGCCGGGGCGCCTCATTTCTGGCCCCGCTCGGCAATCTTGAATTCGTGGATGGCAAGTTTCCGCCCACCGCCGACGTCCTGATTGAAGTCACCTCTCTCGATGCCGTCCACCAGGCCGCCGAAGCCTGGCTCAAAACGCAAGCGGGTGAGGCAGCCCTGGCCCGCCTCTCGCCCATCACTGAAACGCACTGGAAGTCGCGCATGTTCACCGTTGAACCGGAGCCCGGATTTCCCTTCAGCTTCTGGGCCTTCGCCGACCCGGCAAAAGGCAAGCCCGTGGCACTTGGCGGCGACCTGTCAGCCGCCGGCATGAAGTTTGCCATCGTGGTTGCGCGCTGGAATGCCGTCATCACGGACCGGCTTCTCGACGCCGCCCTCGACGCTCTGCTCCGCAGCGGCACCGCCCGTGCCGATGTGCAGGTGGTTCGCGTCCCGGGCGCATGGGAGATCCCCAACGCCGCGCGCACGCTTGCCAACCTCGGCCAGGTGGACGCCATCATTACCCTCGGTTGCCTGTTGCGCGGTGAAACCGCTCACTACGAAGCCATCTACAACGAAGTGGCGCGCGGCATCGGCCAGTCGCAGCAGGAGACCGGCATTCCTCACAGCTTTGGCGTGCTCACCTGCGAATCGCTGGAGCAGGCTCTGAACCGCGCCGGCATCAAGGCTGGGAACAAGGGCTTTGAGGCCGCCGCCGCGGCCATCGAGATGGTGAGCCTGCGCCGCAAAATCCAGTCAGGCGGCCCTGCTTGACCGCCGGAACCCGCCGAAAATCCCGCGAGCTCGCGATGCAGATGCTTTTCCAGGCGGACATGGGCAAGCAGACACCTGACCAGGTCCGTGCCACCTTCTGGAAGGCCGGCGACGAGGTGGAGCCTGAAGTCCGCGGTTTTGCCGAGGACCTGTTTCGCGTAGCCGTCGCACACCAGGAGCAGATCGACGAGCTCCTCGTTGCCAACTCCCGTCACTGGCGTCTTGAGCGCATGCCAGCCGTCGATCGCAACCTGCTGCGTATGGCTGTGGGCGAGATGCTCGGCTTCAAAGGCACGCCCTTCCCCATCGTCATCAACGAAGCCCTCGAAATCGCGCGCCGTTACTCCGCTCCCGAGTCAATCAACTTCCTGAACGGAATGCTCGACTCCATCGCCCGCAGCCTGCTCCCCAAATAGCCGAAGACCACGCCGAAGGCAAGCTCGCTCAGCGTAGACGCGCGGGCACTGCAGAGCCTCCCGTGAGCGTAGCCGAATGGCTTTCGCCCCTGAGATCCGGGAAATCGGTTTTCAAAGTTACTGCGGCTTTGCGGAAGGCTGCGCTTGCCCGGCAGGTTCACTGTCGCTGGTTTGCCTACCCACGTCCATCGGTTCGCCGAGCGTAAGCGGCAGCTCCTGTTGCCCGGGCTTGGCTGACTCGTAGGCGCGCACAATCCTCTGCACCAGTGCGTGCCGCACCACGTCGCCGTCTTCAAAGTGGCAAAAGTGAATGCCCTCCACACCGTCCAGAATGTTGATCGCGTCCAGCAATCCTGACTTGCGTGGATTCGGCAGGTCGATCTGGGTGATGTCGCCCGTGATGACCGCCTTGGAGTTGGCGCCCATACGGGTCAGGAACATCTTCATCTGCTCGATGGTCGTGTTCTGCGCTTCGTCCATGATGATGAAAGCGTCATTCAGAGTGCGCCCGCGCATGAATGCCAGCGGCGCCACCTCGATGACATTTTTTTCCAGCATCTTGTCAACCTTCTCAGCGTCGAGCAGGTCGTAGAGTGCGTCGTAGAGCGGGCGCAGGTAAGGATCGACCTTCTCCTGCAACGAGCCCGGCAGAAAGCCCAGCCGTTCGCCGGCTTCGACCGCGGGGCGCACCAGCACAATGCGGCTCACCTTCTTGGCGTTGATCGCGGCCACGGCCATGGCGACAGCCAGGTAGGTTTTGCCCGTGCCGGCCGGACCCACGCCGAAAACCATGTCGTTCTGCTCGATGGCTTCAACATATTTGCGCTGATTGATGGACCGCGGCTGAACGGTGCGCTTGACCCCGGCGGAGCGTTGCTTGCCGCTGTCGGCGAGCGAGCGCAAGGTAGTGGCGGGATCGGCCACAACCAGCCGCAGCATTCCATTCAATTCGCCATTATGAGGATTGACGCCCTGGCGGCGGAGCGCCTCAAAGTCCTGAAAAATCCGCTGGACTTTGGCCACGCCTTCGTCGAGCCCCTCCACATGCACGGCGTCAGATCGTAGATCGACGCGCACACCGAGTGAATCTTCCATGAGCCTGAGGTTTTCATCGCGAGTCCCGAACAAGGGCTCGAGGTTGGGCGTGATCTCCAGAGCGATCTTCAAAGGGGTTTATGGCCTCCAGTGCGGCGTTGAACGCATGAAAAAAGCCGGGCAGCTCCAGGAACGGAACTGCCCGGCAAGGTTGTAGAGAGAGTGTCGGCAAAAAACGCGCCAGGCGCAGATGGACAAACGGCGGGAGATGAGGCGATCGGTTTGAGAAAGCTTTCAGGTGTGCGGCGCAGGGAGGAGCTGGATCTTCTGGCTACCTCTAACCACCGCGAGTTGGCGTAGGCGACCAAATCCTTTATCTGGCCTTGAGAGTAGCGCGACCGGGGCGAGCCGTCAATCGGCGCACTATTTAAATTCAAATCGAGTTGTGCCTTGAAAGACACCTCCCAGCGCTCCAGAGCTGCTCCGGGGACCATCGCACAGGGCTTCCACGGTGCGCGGAGACGCGCGGTAAATCACTATTTTTCAAAGATTTGGCCAACAGCTCGGATCCTGTCGCCATTTCTGGGACGCACCGGCTGAGGACTCCTTAGGCCAATTAACTCCAAAAGCCGGTTCCGATCCCTCCAGGCCTTCATCCCGAGCCGTTCCCCAATTTCCTCGGAATGCCGCCGCCGGCAACGGCGCAGGTTCTCGCAACGAGCCGGTGGAAATCCCGCACGATTCACGCGGGACCGGGATCTGGCGGACCACGGCGAGTTGTGGGCCCTTTAGGTGGTTCTGAGCAAGGGAGCCGGCGTATTGGCAGGTCTCTTGTGGAAGCCGTCCGCCGCACCGACACCCTGTGGGGCGTCACCGTCAGACGAAGTCCGCTATCTTGGCGAGCTCGCGGTGCCGGCGTCTCACGCCCCTCGTCGTGCCTGATCCGCCCTTGGCGGCAACCGGTCAGGCTATGTCCGTGGGAATCTCGAAAGTGACCAACTGCGAGCGGAACCCGCGTGTGCGGATCGCGCCATAGGTGATGCCTGCGGCCATCCACACCAACCCGACAATAAACGCCGGCCGGCTCAGATGAAACCACAAAAACGCGCAAATCAAGAATCCAAGCACGGGAACCACAATGGCAATGGGACCCCGGTCTTCCGGTTTTCGCAACTGGTGGACGAAGTTGGCCGCGTTGACGCCCATGAATGAGAGCAGAGCTCCGAAGTTCAGCGCCTGGGCTCCGATCTCGTAGGCGCCACCGCCCAACCGGGATGCAAAGAACTCAAGCACCCCCGCTCCCATGAGCGCCAGCAAACCTACCAGCAGGATGTTGTTGCGGGGCACGCGCCGCCGTGGCTCGATCACCCCGAAAAAGGCGCGGGGCAGCGCGTTGCCGCGACCCATTCCATAAAGCAATCGAGAGGCGGCCAGTTGCGTACCCATCCCCGAGCCCATATTGGCCACCAGCAGCGTGAAATTCATAATTTGGAACAGCAGCACGCCCCCCACCCGGCGCGAAACCAGCGCAAAGGCCGACTCCACCTCCCCGCTGGCGAAGGGCTTCGACCCCCAGACAAGCTGTGCGGCGTAGACCTCGAGCCCCGAAATGATGCCCGCCAGCAGGCACAGCAGCACCGTGGCCAGCATGATGTTGCGGCGGGGGTTGCTCACCTCTTCTGAGAGGGTCGAGACCGCGTCAAACCCGATATAAGACAGAACCGCCACCGAGGTTCCAGCAAAAATAGCGGAAGGTTGAAACGTGGTGGGGTCGTAAAACGGAAGTGTGTAGAACCCGGGACCGTGCTGTACGCTCAACACGGCGCGGGCCACCGCAACCAGAAAAATGATCACCACAATCGACATGCCCGCGCACATGGCCTCGTCCAACTGCGCCGAGGTACGGATGCCGCGAAGATTCGTCCATGTGAAGAAGGCCGCGAAAATCAATATCCAGGCGTAATAATTGAGCCCGGGCACAATGTTCATGGCGGCTTTGGCGCAGAAGGCCGTACAGATCAGCGGATTCAGCAGGTAGTCCATCACCATGGCCCAGCCGACCACGTAGCCCAGTGCCGTGTGCATCTCCTGGCCCACGTAGGTATAGGCTGACCCGGCCGAGGGATACACCCGAGCCATGCGGCCATAGGAAATGGCCGTGAACAGCATGGCCACCATGGCGATCAGAATCGTAGTGACCACGTGCCCGTGGGCTTTGTTGCTGATCACGCCATAAATGCCCATGGGCGCGGTGGGCTGCACAATTACCAGCCCGATGATGATCAGGTTCCACAATCCCAGTGCCCGATGCAGGCGGACTGGCGCGTCAGGCTCTCGGGACATCTCGGGCACAGCGTTTCTCCTCGCGCTAGGGTAGCAGAGAGGCCGGGGCCAAGGGAACAAAGGAGCAAGCAACATAGAGCGCGCTGCAAGCTTTCTCAATCCAATCAGGACCCAGTATCATCTGATAGACACAGCGGGAGATGAAAGCCGGCAGGCAAGCTGAGCTGGAACCCCGCCGGCTAGGAGTCTTCCCCAATGACGATTTACATCCCTACGCCCCTGCGCGCTTATGCAGGCGGGCAAGCTTCGGTCGAGGTTGAGGCCGCGACGATTGCCGAGGCGCTGAGCTCGCTTACGAGCGCGCACCCGGATTTGCGCAAGCACCTGTTCAATGAACAGGGGAAACTGCGCGCCTTTGTTAACCTTTATTTGAACGACGAAGACGTCCGCTACCTGCCGGGAAAAGAGGCTACGGCTGTGAAATCCGCCGATACGCTGTCGATTATCCCGTCCATAGCGGGCGGGGGCTTTCCGGCCGGGCTATAGCAGCTCTTGCGCAGCGGCAGATGCATGCGCAGATACGGATTTTTTACACGTGAGTTGAACCCGATGGCGACTACGATTTCATCGACGGCGCTTCCTGAACTGACGACGGACGACCTGGCGCGCTACTCGCGGCACCTGATCCTGCCAGAAGTGGGCATGGAGGGCCAACAAAAGCTGAAGGCTGCGCGGGTGCTCTGCGTGGGCACCGGCGGGCTGGGTTCGCCACTGGCTTTGTATCTTGCGGCTGCGGGCATCGGTACGCTGGGGCTGGTGGATTTCGACGTTGTGGACTCGAGCAACCTGCAACGGCAGATTATTCACTCGACCAGGGATATTGGGCGCAAGAAGCTGGACTCGGCCGAGGAGAAGCTGGTGGCTCTGAATCCGGCGCTCAAGGTGGTGAAGCATGAGACCATGCTCACCAGCGCCAATGCCCTGGAGATTCTGAAGGACTACGACATTGTGGCAGACGGGACCGACAACTTTCCCACGCGCTACCTGGTGAACGACGCGTGCGTGCTGCTGGGCAAGCCCAACGTGTACGGATCGATTTTCCGGTTTGAGGGGCAGGCCAGCGTGTTTGCGACCGAGGAGGGCCCCTGCTACCGGTGCCTCTATCCTGAGCCGCCACCGCCGGGGCTGGTGCCGAGTTGCGCCGAGGGCGGTGTACTGGGGATTCTTCCGGGGCTTGTGGGAGTGATCCAGGCTACGGAGGCGATCAAGCTGATTCTGGGCAAGGGCGAGTCCCTTGTGGGTAGACTTCTGCTGGTGGACGCTCTGAACATGCGTTTCCGCGAGCTCAAATTACGCAAGAATCCTGAATGCCCGGTGTGCGGGCCGCATCCGACGGTGACGAAGCTGATCGACTACCAGCAGTTTTGCGGGATTCAACCCGAAACGAAAGAGGAGAAAGTTTTGAAGAATGGAATCCCGCAGCTCGCGGTGAAGGAGCTCAAGAGGCGGATCGATGCCGGGGAGGACGTCTTCGTTCTGGACGTGCGCGAGCCCTACGAATACCAGATTGCGAATATCGGCGGAAAGCTGATTCCCCAGAACGACGTTCCGCAACGGCTGGCGGAGATCGATCGCGAGCGGGAGATTGTGGTGCAGTGCCGGAGCGGCGGGCGCAGCCAGAGGATAGCCGAATTTCTGGTGCAGCAAGGCTACCCGAAAGTGGTGAACCTGGCAGGCGGGATACTCGCCTGGGCCGACGAGATCGACCCAAAGATGCAAAAGTACTGAGCGCCATGAACTCTGAGTTTCCAACCCTTTCGGGCGGATATATACGACTTGAGCCGCTGAGTCCCGAGCATATTGACGGGCTGACGGCTGCGGCTGCGGCAGATTCCTCGCTCTACCTGTGGACGGTTGTTCCGCAGGGGAAGGAGGGAGTTGCGCGGTACGTTGAAACGGCGTTGAAGCTGCGCAATGAGGGCACAACCCTGCCATTCGCGACGGTGCGCGTGAAGGATGGCGCGGTGATCGGGGCAACTCGATATTTCGATATCGAGCGCTGGGCGTGGCCGCCGGAGCACCCGCGCCACGGTGGCAAAAATCCCGATGTTTGCGAGATCGGATACACGTGGCTGACGCAATCGGCCATGCGAACCGCAGCCAATACGGAAGCCAAGCTGTTGATGCTGACCTACGCCTTCGAATCGTGGGAGTTGCTGCGGGTGTGCCTGCACACGGATGCGCGCAACGAGCGCTCGCGGGCCGCCATTGAGCGGATTGGCGGGAAGCTGGAGGGGATTCTTCGCGCACACAGGATGGCCGCGGACTTTACGCCGCGGGAATCGGCGCGATACTCGATTCTTGCGTCGGAGTGGCCGCCCGTGAAGCAGAGATTGATGGACCGCTTGCAGCGCTAAGGCTGAAGGTCAGGCCGCCTCGCCATCTTTGCCATTCTCGTAGAGCTTGCCGAAGATCATTTTGCCGCTGGCGGTCTGCAGGACGCTGGTGACGGAAATGTCCACGCTGCGGCCGATCAGCTTGCGGGCGTGATCGACGACAACCATGGTGCCGTCATCAAGATAGCCCACACCCTGGTTGTATTCCTTGCCTTCCTTGAGAATGAGGACGGTCATGCGCTCGCCGGGCAGCACGACGGGCTTGAGAGCGTTGGCGAGGTCGTTGATATTGAGGACCTCAACGTGGTGCAGGTGGGCAACCTTGTTGAGGTTGAAGTCGTTGGTAACGACCTTGGCCTCCCACTTTTTGGCCAACTCGAGCAGCTTGAGGTCCACCTCGCGAATGGAGGGGAAATCGTCAGGGACAATCTGCACCTGAATGGCGGCGTTGGACTGCATGCGCTGCAGCATGTCAAGGCCGCGGCGGCCCCTTTGGCGCTTGGAGCCGTCGGTGGAGTCGGCGACGGTCTGCAGCTCGCGCAGCACGAACTCGGGGACGACGATCATGCCGTCCAAAAAGCCCGCTTCGGCGATGTCGGCGATGCGGCCGTCGATAATGACGCTGGTATCGAGGACCTTGGCATTGCGGCGGGTGGGCCGGTCGTTGGAGAAGATGGTGCCCAGAGCCGCGGGATTGAGCAGGTCGCCCTTGTTGGCGCCGACCAGCAGGCCCACATAGGTCATGAGCAGCAAAACAAATATCTGCAGAACTGCCGAGTTAGTGTTATTGAGCGGAGCCGAGCGCAGGACGAGGCAAAACAGCGCCGCACCGAAGATGCCCAGGACACTGCCCGCCACAGCCCCGATGAGCCGGCGCAGACTGAGCGCCCGCACCCTCAGTTCGAAGACAATAACCGCGCCAGCCGCCAATGCGCCGGAGAGCGCGCCCATCCATCCCGCCGGAATGCCAAAGGGGGGAAGGAAATAACATACCCCAGCGAGCAGGGCGACAAAAAGAAGACGGAGAATGACCAGATCCATAAAGGCCTACTGCCGCTGGCAGCGAAAGAAGAATGCCAGACTCGGCACAAAGGGCGAGTATGACGATACCCGGCCGTCATCGTCAAGAGAAGATTGTGGGCTGATGAGAGTAGGGCGGAGCAGCCCCGGACCTGGGTGACTGCTCCAGCCAGATGAGCGGGCCGCGCGCTCTTGCTTTAAAGTGGACCCCAGACCCCGCATAGCAGCTTGCCGGGCAACTCAGGACGCTGCTGCCAACTCCGTTGGCGGCGCCTGCCGCATCGAGCCCTTTCGAGGGCCCCGCTTGCGCGCGCTCATCACTTTGATCCTTTCCAGCAAATCCTGCGGCGAACAATTCTTTTTGGCGAGCAGGGCATCGGCTGCGTGGATCTGTCCGGCCATGGCCTGCGGGTCGCCCAACAGGATCATCGGCACGTGGCCGGCAATCTGCTTGAGCCGGTTCACAAGTTGATGGCCATTCATCTGGGGCATGGAGAAATCGGCCAGCACCAGGTCCACCTGCATCCTTGCAAAGTGGCCAATCGCCTCCTGTCCGCTGGTGGCGGGAACCACTTTGTATCCATTCGTTGCCAACATGAAACTCATGACCGAAAGTTCCTGTTCGTTATCGTCTACGCAGAGTATTACTTTCTTGGGCCGCATGATTTTGGGGGTTCCGCTCCTTCGTCGGGGTTATCGTTCTTGTCTGCCCGGCCAATACGCCACGCAGGCCGCTCTGGTGGCGGGTCTGCCTGTTGTATTGTCGGGCCCCGTAACTGCGTTGGGACCGGCCGCTTACGTCCGGATGCTTTAAGGTTGACCCCCGATTGTCCCGCTCCCGTACGCAGCCCAGGCGGGCGCGCCAACAGAACGAAGAGACAAAAGGCAAGCAATCCGCGCCTGGCCGGCGTCCCTGCGCCGTCAAAAACCAAGTGTTTGTTGCGCTAGCAACAAACCAATAAGAACAACGGTTGAATTGCTGCTATGAATGGCAAGCGTACGAGTGTTGGAGGGAAGTGGGAAGAGAGAAATTGAGGCGAAGAACGCGCTGAAAATATGTGTGTAACAAGAGAAAATTAGCTAGCGTTAACAATTGCGGCAACTTGTCATGTTGAATCCCTGTTGAAAGCATGTGCATCATGGCAGGAAAAGCTGTCCCTTTGCCACAAAAACAGTGCTGCCTGCGACGCGCACGTCCGTGATGTTCGCCGATTCTCTCTGCGCGCTGAGGAAGAGATTGCTAGGACGGCCGATTTCAACGCCCTGGCGCAGATGGATTCTCTCTCCTGACGGCACAGCACCGTGGGCCACGAGGAAAGCGATGGCGCAACCAGCCGCTGAGCCAGTGGCCGGATCTTCTCCGCCATAAAACTGCATGCGCGCGCGCCATGCGGGCTCTGCGCACTCGAGGGGATTGCCGGCCGGAGCTACAACGTAGAACCAGCGCCCGCCTTGCTGTCGCAACCACGGCGCTGCTTCGAGCTGGTCGACTTTGAGTCGCCCAAGCGCCTCAACCGAGCGCAAGGCAACGATGGCAAAGGCAGTGCCCGTGGAGACCACCTGCGGCGGAAGCGCCGGATCGAGGTCTTCGAGGTTGAGGCCCAGCAGCAGCGCCACATTGGCCGCGTCAAGCTGCGCGCCGAACTCAGGATCCTGCTGCGTCATCTCGCCGTAAAGGCCTTCAGGAGCGAAGCGCACCGGAATCGGGCCGACGTTCAGGGCCAGCGTTACGCAGCCGTCGTGGAGGACTTCAGGCACGTGCGCCCTGAGCACGCTGGCGGTACCGAGGGTCGGATGGCCGGCAAAGTTCAGCTCCTCCCGGGCGGTGAAGATCCTGACCCTCACGCCCTCCGCCTGCTCGACGTTGGTCGACCGGCGCTCAATGAAGGTGGTCTCAGAAAGGTTGAACTCGCGGGCAATGGACTGCATCTGCTCCGCCGTCAAGCCCTTTGCATTCATGACCACCGCCAGGGGATTTCCCTCGAGTGCGATCTCTGAAAACACGTCCGCCACAAAATAGTCGAGTTGCATGCTGGCCTCTTCCGGCGCACCGGCTAAGAGAATTATGGGCCAATGCAGGGGGCATTGGGCCGAGAAACGTTTCTATCAGCCGGCTTCGTCTTGCCAACACCCTGACCTCCCAATTGCTACAATCAGAAGGGCCGAAACTCGCCGCTTTTTATTTCTTGACGCCATTCAGGGCAAGACGAAAGACTGATGACCCTCCGCCTCTTCAATACCCTCACAGGACAGCTTGACGCGCTCGTGCCGGCGGACGGCGAGGCGTTGCGCATGTATGCCTGCGGACCTACGGTTTACGATTACGGCCACATCGGCAACTTCCGCACGTTCTTGCAGGTGGACGTGCTGCGCCGGTTTCTGCGGTTGACGGGAATCAAAGTCCGGCACGTGATGAACATCACGGATGTGGACGACCGCATCATCCACAACGCCGCGGCAGCCGGGATTTCGATCCAGGAGTATGCGGCTCCCTTCGAGAAGGCTTTTCTTGAGGACCTGGACGCCCTGAAGGTGGAACATCCGGAGCAGCTTGCACGGGCCACGGAACACATTCCGCAGATGGTCGAGTTGATTAAGCAACTGGCTGCGGCGGGCGCAGCCTACCAGACCGAAGACGGCTCATGGTACTTCAGGCTGGCGGCGTTCCCCGAGTACGGCAAGCTGAGCAAGAAGGATTTGAGCGGGATTGAGGATGGGGCCCGGGTGGATCTGGACGAATACGAGAAGGACTCGGCGCGCGATTTTGCCTTGTGGAAGGCGGCCAAGCCCGGCGAAGCGTCCTGGGACACGGACCTTGGGCGCGGGCGTCCCGGCTGGCACATCGAGTGTTCCGCGATGGCGATGGAGTACCTGGGGCAGAGCTTCGATTTGCATGCGGGCGGCGAAGACCTGATGTTCCCGCACCACGAAAACGAGATTGCGCAGAGCGAGACGGCAACTCACAAGCAATTTGCGCGTCACTGGATGCATGTTCGTTTTCTGCTGGTGGACGGGCGCAAGATGAGCAAGAGCGAAGGAAACTTTTATACGTTGCGCGACCTGTTGCTGAAAGGCTACAAGGCGTCGGCGATTCGCCTGCTGCTGATTTCGGTTCCTTACGGTCATCAACTGAACTTTACCTTCGAGGGGCTCGCGGACGCGACCAATGCAATCAATCGGGTGAGAACGTTCAATCAGCGGCTGACGGAGGGCAGCTTTGGCGCGGGCGCGAGTGAGGCATTGCAGGATGCCGCGCAGAAGGCGCAGGCGGATTACATGGCTGCGCTAGCAGACGACCTGAACACGGCGAAAGCGAGCGCGCCGATCTTCGAGCTGATCCGCACGGCCAATACTTCGATCGACAAGGGCCAGCTGCTTGCAGGCGATCGCGATGCGATTCTTGAAGTGCTGGCGAATTTCGACGCGGTGTTCGATGTGATGCGGGATGACGACGCCGAACCCACGCGACGCGCGCTGGCATGGGCCGCGGAGGCCGGCCGCATGGCGGATGTGGCGCCTGAACTGCTGACACGCCAACTGTTGAGCGATGAGGCCATTGAAGCGCTGGTAGCCGAGCGGACGGCGGCGAAAAAGCAGCGCGACTTTGCGCGCGCCGACCAGATCCGCAACGAGCTGGCGGAAAAAGGCGTGGTGCTGGAAGATTCGAAGGACGGCGTTCGCTGGAAGCGGAAATAGGCAATGGCTGCGGCGGCTTCGGGGGTTCCGGGGCGCTGGAATGCGGACCTGCACCGTGGTATCCTCAACCCAACGGGGTTCCCATGCAAAGAGGCGCTGCCAAAGGATTTTTGCTTGTGCCGGCCAACAGGCGCTGGTCGCGCGCGCGCGCCCGCTGTATTTGCCCGCGGAAGCACCTGCGCGTGCTGCCCACCCGCACTCGACCTAGTCTCTTCGGCGGCGATTAGTAACCCACCGCCGAAGTACCGCGACTTCTCTTTCCTATCCCCTTTGTCCCCCTGTCGCTGGTTCGCAAGAGCCCGTTCATAAATGGGGCAACTAGCGAAACTGGACGATCCCGCAAACCGGGATCCGCGGCTCAGTCGCATCTCAAAGCCGAGAATGCGTCCACCGCGTAACTGAATCTGCCGAGGAGGCTGCTTCATGACCAAGCAATCGCTACACGAGCAATACGGACCGAAACTTGTTTGTACCCTGCCGGGCCCCAAGGCCAAAGCAGCGGTTGAAGCCGATGGGCGGCTGATCTCGCCCAGCTATACGCGGTCTTATCCGCTGGTGGCCAAGCGCGGCCGCGGTATTCGCATTGAAGACGTGGACGGGAACGAGTTTCTCGATTTCGCGGCGGGGATCGCTGTCAACTCCACCGGGCATTGCCATCCCGAGGTGGTGGCCGCCATTCAAAAGCAGGCAGCGGAGCTGATCCACATCTCGGGTACCGATTTTTACAACGAGCCTTTGACCGATCTCGCGGCTCGGCTCTCAGCGGTTGCGCCGATGCCCGGCCCGCACAAAGTTTTCTACGGCAACTCCGGCGCGGAGGCCATTGAGTGCGCTCTGAAGCTGGCGCGTTATCACACCGGACGCCAGCAGGTGATCTCGTTCTTCGGCGCGTTTCACGGCCGCACGATGGGCGCGCTGTCGCTGACCGGCTCGAAGCCCCAGCAGAAGCGGCGCTTTTCGCCGCTGGTTCCGGGTGTGACGCACATTCGCTATCCCTATGCGTACCGCGGCTGCACGGGCGGAGCGCAGGAAGAAGAAGCCTTCAGCCTGGGCTGCGCGCGCTTCATCGAGGAGAAGCTGTTCAAGACGATTCTTCCTCCGGAAGAGGTTGCGGCGGTGTTCATTGAGCCGATTCAAGGGGAAGGCGGCTACGTGGTGGCTCCTGACAATTTTCTTCGCGAGCTCCGCGCCATCTGCAGCCGCCACGGCATTCTGCTGGTGGTGGACGAGGTGCAATGCGGGGCTGGCCGCACGGGAAAATGGTGGGCAATCGAGCACTCGGGCGTGGAGCCCGACATGGTGTGCATCGCAAAAGGCATCGCCAGCGGCATGCCGTTGGGGATCTGCATGACGCGGGCCGAGATTATGGACTGGGTTCCCGGCTCCCACGCGTCCACGTTCGGCGGGAATCCGGTTTCGATTGCCGCGGCGCTGGCCACGATGGACATTATCGAGCGCGAGGCGATGGGTAACGCCGCGAAAGTGGGCGGGTTGATGCTGGAGCGGCTGCGCGGATGGAAGCAAAGCCATCCGCTGGTGGGCGACGTGCGCGGACGCGGGTTGATGATCGGGATTGAACTGGTGAAGGATAAGACGACGCGGGAGCCGGCAACCGCTCTGCGCAACCGCGTGGAGACGCTGGCCTTCGAGCGCGGACTGATGGTGCTTGGCTGCGGCGAAACCTCGCTGCGGCTCTCGCCCCCGCTCATCGTGAGCGAAAACGAAGCCACAGTGGCCCTCGACATTCTTGAGGAGGCGTTGACGCTGGTGGAGAAAGAGCACGCACAGGCATTGGCGCTTGAGGCTACGGCGGTCTGAGGTAAGCCGATCAGCACCCGTGCGCGCAGAAGCTGGATTCCCAGGTCTTGAGGAAAATCAAGACCTGGGAACCCGATTCATTGGGCAATCCTCCCAGAAAACGAGCGGTGAAGGCATCAGGGCCTGTTACGTTGCCCGATCGATTCGTCAAGGTGCATGTTGGCGATCTCCGAAGTGCGGTGCGCTGCCCGCTCAAGGTTTTGCGCCATCTCCTGCGTGGCCAGATGCTGCTCCTCGGCCGCCGCGGCCATCTGGTGCGACAGTCCTGAGAGGTCTTCAGTTTGGCTGGCAATGCTGTCAATGGCGGCGATTGCCGATTCGATGGCCGTGCCGATGGTGGCTACCTTGGCCTGAATCTCAGCGGTGGCCGCGGCCGTTTGGCCGGCGAGTTTGCGCACCTCGCTTGCCACCACGCTGAACCCCCTGCCGTGCGTCCCTGCCCTGGCCGCTTCGATGTTTGCGTTCAGCGCCAGAACGCTGGTCTGGGTTGCAATGGAGGCGATCAGATCAGCCACCTTGGCAACTCCGCTGCTCGACGCCTTGAGGCTCAGAATCGACGACTTGCCCTCAGCGCCGGCGTTGCGCGACTGCTCTGCGGCATGCGCCACGTTGACCGCATTCCTGGCGATCTCAGCAATGCTGGACTCCAACTCATGCGTTGCCGCGGCCACCATCTGCAGGTTGCCATCGAGATGCTCGATGTCGCTGCGTTGGGCTTCCTGTGCCTGCCGGAGCGCGTCGATCGCCTGCTGCGTGCTGATGCCCCAAAGGACAACCGCACCGATATATTCGCCACCCTCCCCGGTCATCGGCTCGACTTCAAGATCGAGTTTTACGGGACCCAGTTCGATGGTGGCCTTGTGGGGAAGTCGATGCACGCCGAGATGCTGTTTATTGCCAAGAATCCTGTCAATGTTCGCGGGCGCCTTGTGGAAGATGTGGATCGACTTGCCGATTATCTGATCGACCGGAACCGGGAGATGCTGCTGCAAGGTCTTGAGCGTTTTGAGCGAGGTCCTGTTCAGGTAGCGCAGAATCAGTTCCCGGTCGCAAAACATCACATTGCAGGGCAGCGCATCCAGCGCAAATTCAAAGCTGCGATCGGGGCGCGCTTGATAGCTGCCTTCGATGGGCTCCTCAGTATCCAGGGCAAGGGGCGTCGCCTGCGCGTTGCGATGTGAAAACAGACCTGAGAAGACACTGTGAGACACGGCTGGATTCTCCTTCTTGCATAAATCCAGTTTCGTCCAGTCCAGACTTGCCGACAGGGAGGCCCTTGGTGGTTTCTTGCGTCCTTTCCGGATTTGAACCGCCCGGTTTCAGTCTGGGAAACCCAAAACTCTTCTGAGGCCCAAGCAGCAGGCCCCGCCTGTTTTTCAGTCATGGACCCCGGAGCGCAATTTGCTTCGATGACAGATCCCGGCGAGAATGATCTGCGATGGGATGGATGTCACAACTGTGGATCACGGGTCTTGAATGGGCGATGGCCGGCCTGAGCTGGAAGGCGCGCCGGAACGGGCGCGCGCCTGCGTTGCCCGACCACCTGGTGACCGGAGTGCAAGGGGAAGATGCTGCCTACTTTTATCTGCGCCGCAAGGGCTACGTGGTGGTCGAGCGGCGCTGGTCTCCCGGTCATCAGCCAGGCGACATCGACCTGATTGCGTGGCAGGGTCCGTTGCTGTGCATGGTGGAGGTGAAAACGCGCACGGCTCACGACGCAGCCGCCGCCGAGGTCGCGGTGGACGCGCACAAGCGCACGATGGTGCGGCGCCTGGCCCGACAGTATGTGCGCCAGTTGCCGCAAGAGACTGCGCCGCGGGTGCGCTTCGACGTGATCAGCGTCTACCTTGTGCCGGGCCAAAAGAAAGAGATCCAGCATTTTGAAGGAGCCTTTGGCTGGAGCGAGCGGGAACGGGAGTGGTGAGCAGATCTGAATGAAGCGCGTCGTGACAGCAGGGTGAAACGGGAAACCCAGAACAGGTTTGACAGGCGCGGGACGGGGGAGGGGGTGGTCCCGTAAAATGAGTGAGCATTTAATTTTGAACCCAGGATTCCCCGCGCATGACCTCTGCATTGAAATCGTCCCTTGTGAGTTCTCTTGAAGCGGCCGCCTCGAAGGCCGGCCTGGAGCTGGTGTCTGCAACGCAGGGCACCGATTTTCACGGTGGTCCGACGGCGGTTTTTGAGCTGGGACTGCCCGGGGCGAGCGGGCGGGCGCTGAAGTTGGAGCTGAGCAATGGCTTCGATTTCGACAAGCCGGAGTTGCTGCCCGCGATGACGGCACACCTGGCGGGGGAGGCGAAGCGGTTGAAGAATCCGCGACCGGAGTGCTACGTGACGCTGGCGGGGCTGCCGCTGGCGTTTGGCCGGTTTGAGTGGCCGTTTCACCAATCGACGTCGGGCGCGGACACATACATTGTGCACGGGGAGATGCACCTGGCCGACGGCGGCGCGCACAACCTGCACGCCAAGCTGGCGGCCGCGGTGACGCTGACGTTTGCCGAGATTGTGCCGGCGATGGAACAGCCGTACGCGGAGACGTTTGTGTACAACGCGGTGCGCAAGACGGTGGACATGGGACAGCTGGAGTTTTTGAAGAGCGGGAACCGGCAGCCGGTTCCGGTGACGACGCGCTACTACAGCCGGTGGCATAAGAAGTTTGTTTTTACCGATACGGACGACTCAGAACGGCTGAATTACCTGCTGATGAAGGTTTATTGGCTGAGCGGTGTGCTGGGGGAGAGCAAGCCGGTGTGGATTGCCGATCCCAGAGATGCGCAGTATTTGAACACGACGGAAGAAGAGCTGATGCGGATGGCGGGCGATGAGGCCGGTGCGGGGCTGATAGAGCTGGACGGGGAGTTTGCCGGCGCAACACCGGCGCTGATGACGCGGGCGGCGGAGTACCAGGCTGCGCTCGAATCTGCTCTGAACTTTACCAAGCCGCAGTTCAATGAGTCGATGCGGTCAGGGCACGCGAATATGTAAGGGGCCGTTTGCCCGTTTTGCGGGGTGCAGCGGGTTTTTCGAGCCGGTTTTGAACGAGCGGGGTGGCACCCCATAGCTCATCGCAAGCTCTAAGCCAGCCCCAGGCGCTTGATGGCAACGCTGGGCAAGGCCGATCCTGATTTTTCCAGAGCAATCTTGCAGATTGCCAGCCAGACCACGGTTCCAGCCAACAGCACAAATAGATCAGCCCAGCGAGCGTGGTGGAGCATAGGTTCACCGGGCAAATGGGCGAGCAGTTGCTCGACCGCCCAGACGGCGGACCACACAGCAGCGCCGCTCAAGAGGGCGGCCAGCAGACAGCGGCCCATCTCAAGGTAATCGAGGCTGGCCAGGGAAACCATGTGCCGCTGATGGAGCAGCAGAGCGATGACGACGGTCTGCAGCGCAATGCCGATATCGGAAGCGAAGGCCAGCCCCATGGCACCGTACCAGTGGAAGAGTGTGAGGTAGATGGGCCAGGAAACCACGGTGATAATCGTTCCCGCGACGGCCGGCGCCAAGGTGTTGCCCGCAGCGTAGAAAGCGCGCGCGTAGATCGCCTGTGCCGACCACAAAAACATGGTGAAAGAGAAGACGATAAAGTAGGTCGCGCACTCCCGCGAATCGCCTGAAGTGAAGCGTCCGCCGGTAAAGACCAGGTCGATCACCGGCTCACCGAGCGCCACCATCCCGGAGGCGCCGAGCAGCCCGAGTCCCACAACGCGCGACACCGAATCTGCCACCCCAACGGCGAACTCATATCGCTTGTTCTGAGACCAGAGACTGGCGAAAAAGGGCATAGAGGCAGCGCCGGCGGCCTGGGCCAGCATGGCCATGGGGGCGGTAAAGAGCTGCTTGGCGTAGCTCATCAAAGAAACAGCCCCGCCAATCTCCGAGGCAAAGTGGCCGATGATCCAGTTGTCCGCCGTGACCAGGGAAACGCCGATCATCAAAGGCAAGGAGAGCCGCACCCAGTCGCGCAGACCCTGGTCGCGCCAGTCGAGAATCACCTTGTAGTGGACGCCCGCCCTTCGGGCAAAGAGCCAGTTAAGGAAAAAGGGTCCGAAGATGGCTCCCGCCACGGTCCCGATGGCCAGCGAGGTGACGCCGAGGCGCTTGACCAGAAGAAGACCGCCGAGAATGGTTCCCAGGCCATAAAAAAGGGGTGCGAAGGCCTGGACGCTGAATTGCTTACGCACGATAAGGACGGCGGCAAAGACGCCTCCCGCGAAAAAGCACAATTGCGCCGGCAACAGAATGCGCGTGAGCCTTACGCAGAGAGCCGCTTTCTGAGCATCAAAGCCGTTGAAGACCTGGTGAACGAACCAGGGAGCGAAGATCTCGGCCAGCAAGATGGCGGCGCCCAGGATCATGTACATGGTGGTGAGGATGACGGAAAGCGACCGTTCGCCCTCCGCCTCGCGCCCAGCCTCCCGAAAGCCGGTAAGAATGGTGACAAAGGTAATTGAGGCGGCACCGCCAACCAGGAAATAGGAGACCATGTCCGGCAGGACAAACGCTGCGTTGAAGGCGTCAGCCTGGACGCCGCTTCCGAACAGCCAGGCGATGTATTTGACCCTTACCAGGCCGATGATGCGCGACAGGAAAGTGGAGAACATCAGCAGGACGGTGGCTGAAAAGACCGAATGCGCATGAGATGGGTGCAGCAGAGCAAGGCCGCGCGCCCACTTAGAGCGTTTGAAGGGCCGAGTTGGAGGCGCTTGTGTCACTGGTCTTGATTCTACCGGGATGCCGTCGATCTGGCAGCGGCGGCGAAAGCACAAATTGCCCTTGGCGCGCGTATTCTGTCCATAGTTCATAACGGGATTCTTCGGGGGTGTTTCTTATGCTGCGGGCTTTTGGACTGGGAGTTACCTTTCTGACGTTGCTGGGAGCATTTTTGACCGGACAGACAATTCATGGACGTGAGGGAATTTCGCTGCCAGCGCCGCCACCCGTGGATATAGATCCGGTGACCGACAATTACTTCGGAACGAAGGTGATCGACAACTATCGCTGGCTCGAAGACTCCAAAAGTCCCGAGACCCGGGCGTTTATCGATGCCGAGAATGTCTACACCGGGCGTTATATGAAGCAGGCAACTCTGCGGCCGCAGGTTGTGGATGAGTTGGGAGACCTGGAAGACGTCTCCGCCGCCGGCGCGCCGTTGCAGCGCGGGGACAGCTACTTTTACATGAAGCGCCTGGCAGGTGAGCAGCAATTCTCGATCTATGTGCGCCAGGGCTGGACAGGGAAAGACAAGCGTCTGGTCGACCCGGCGGTGCTGAGTACCGACCCTAACCTCTCGGTTGGCATATGGGACATCTCCCGCGATGGGAAGATGCTGGCGTATTCGATCCAGCATGGCGGTGCGGACGAGACCAGCATTCACGTATTGAACGCGACTACGGGCAAGAGCCTTGAAGACGAGCTTCCGAGCGCGCGCTACTTCAGCGCGGTGTTTGCGCCCGATGGAGCAAGCCTCTATTACGCGCGAAACAACAAAGAGGGCACGCTTCTGTACCAGCATGTGCTGGGGACTCGAACCTCGGAGGACAGGCTGATCTTCGGGCGCGAATTTCGCGGCGAGCCGTTGACGGGCGACGACCTGTTTGGAGGCACGGTTACCGATGATGGCCGGTACCTGGTGATCGAGATCAGCCGCGGCGTGCCGGCGAGTCGAGTCGATATTGTCTACCGCGACCTGACCAAGCCGGGCTCACCCTTCGAGGTGCTGATTTGGGGGTTGGATTCGCGGTTTTCGACGATCTATGCCAAAGGAGCGTGGTATGTGAAGACCGATTACCATGCGCCCAACGGGCGCATTTTGAAGGCCGATCCTGGAATCATGCCCGAATCCTGGCAGACGATTGTGCCTGAGGCGCCCAATGCGATCGACGAATGGTCGATAGTTGGCGGCAGAATTTATGTGAACCGGCTCAAGGACGCGAAGGTGGAAACGTCAGTCTATTTGCTCAACGGCAAGCCTGCCGGCACGCTGGACTACGAGGGCATCGGCTCCGCATCTGAAATGGTTGGCCGGACCACAGACCGATACGGTTATTTTCGCTTTGAGTCGTTCATCATGCCGCCCACGCTTTACCGGCTGGATACGGTGACCGGCAAGCGCGATGTGTTCTTCCAGCCGAAAATTCCCTTCGACTCCAACCAATATGAGATCAGGCAAGTGTTTTTCAAGTCGAAGGATGGGACCACGGTTCCCATGTTTATTGCGGGCAAGAAAGGCCTGAAGCAGGATGGAAGCGAGCGGCTGCTGATGACCGGTTACGGAGGCTTCGATTTATCTGAGCTGCCGGAATGGAAGCCGCAATATGCATGGTGGCTTGAGCATGGCGGCTGGTTCGCGCTGGCCAACCTGCGGGGCGGGGGCGAGTACGGTGAACATTGGCATGAACAGGCAATGTTTGCCAACAAGCAGAACGTCTTCGATGACTGGTTCGCGGCAGCCGAATACCTGATTGCGAATAAGTACACATCGCCGGAGCACTTCGCCATTACCGGGCGGTCGAACGGCGGCCTGCTGATGGGAGCGTCGATTACGCAGCGGCCTGACCTGTTTTCGGCCATTCTCTGCGGCTATCCGCTGCTGGATATGCTGCGCTACCAGAAGTTTCTGGTGGGCTCCTACTGGGTAACGGAGTACGGCTCCTCAGACGACCAGAAACAGTTCGCCTATCTGCTCAGGTACTCTCCCTACCAGAACGTCAAGCCGAAGACGGCGTATCCGGCAGTGATGTTCTTTACCGGCGACAGTGATACGCGCGTAGACCCGCTGCATGCGCGCAAAATGACGGCTCTGTTGCAGGCAGCCTCGACCAGCGGGCGACCCGTGCTGCTGCACTATAGCCTGACTGGCGGGCACTCAGCCGGGGTGGGATTGGATCAGCAGATCCAGGACGATGCGGACCAAGTGACCTTCCTTTGGACTGAAACGGGACAGCCTGTACCCCGTCACTAAGGCTCCAAGGCCAAGCCTGGCGCCTGGGTACTCAGGGGAGTTGTCTCCGCGTAACCTCATGCCATGCAGAATTCCATCCGATAGGTAAGGTAAAGAACCTGAGCGTCCGTTTGAGCGGATTTTCTGAACTTTCCCGCGATCGCGCATCCCGCGGCGAGGGAGAGATTGTCCAGGGACATCTTGCTCATGCAGCCAGGACGCTCAAGGAGCCGTCAAAGAATGCCGATCGCGGAGTTGCAATCCGGCGCCATCGAATGGCCGCAAGAAGAAGCGCGACTCTCTGCGCTGGCTTCCATGGGGATTCTGGACACGGAGCCAGAGTCCAGTTTTGATGCAATCACGCGCCTGAGCGCCGAGTACTTCCAGGCCGATACGGTGCTGTTGTGCTTTGCGGACGCAAGCCGGGTCTGGATCAAGTCCTACTGGGGAGAGCCTGTTCGGGAGCTGCCACGGAAGCGATCGATCTTTGAAATGGTGCTTGCCAGGAACGGTCCGGTGGTCGTTCCGGACATTTCGAAAGATGAGGGAATCGAAGGGGGCCGGATGATTCTGCGCCGGCTGCAGGTGGCGTCTTTCGCCAGTGTTCCGGTACGTTCGCCCGATGGCCACATTTTGGGAGCGTTGACGATTTTCGCCTGTGAGGTTCGGCGCAGCATGGCTTTGGACGAACTGCGGATGCTGGAGAGCATGGCCGAAATCGTTGCTGGCCAGCTGGAACTGCGCAGGTTGCAGAAGAGCTTCAAGGCAAGCGGGCAACAAAGATTCCGCGAGGACAAGGGCGTCCAGCGGAAATGGCCGCGAGGGTCGGATCTGCGCCGCGCTCTTGAGAAGCGCGAGTTTGTGCTCTACTACCAGCCGGAGATTGATCTCACGACGCGCCGAATTGTCGGTCTCGAAGCGCTTATCCGCTGGGCTCATCCCGAGCGAGGGCTGATTCCGCCGATGGATTTTATTCCGCTGGCCGAGGAGAGCGGGCTGATTTTGCCCATCGGCGACTGGGGACTCGCAGAGGTCTGCAACCAGATTCAAAGATGGTCGATCGGCGATCCCACCCAACAGTCCCTGCGCGTCTGCGTCAATCTTTCCGCCCGTCAATTCGCGCGTGAGGGGTTGGCCGACCATGTGGAGGCATTGCTTCGCCAAACCGGCATTTCGAGCCGGCAACTCGGCCTCGAGATGACCGAGTCCAGCCTGATTCCCGACGTCGGCACAGCCCTCGAGGTGCTCGGCAGCCTGCGCCGGCTCGGGGTTTCGCTGCTGATGGACGATTTCGGCACCGGCTACAGTTCGCTCAGCTACCTGCACTCCTTTCCCATCGATGTGCTCAAGATCGACCGTTCGTTTGTCGGCCGCATGACCGAGGGCGAGCAGCCGCTGCAGATTGTCCGCACCATCGTTGAACTGGCTCGCGTTCTAGGCATGGACGTGGTGGCGGAGGGCATTGAAACCCGCGAGCAGTATTGTTTGCTTCGCGAGCTTGGCTGCCGCTTCGGCCAGGGATTCTATTTCGCACGGCCCATGACCGCAGAGGCCGTCCACGAGTTGCTGCAACTGCCGGAGCGCATATTGCCCGATCCCGAGGCTCCCAATACGGCCGCCAATTGAGCTCGTTGGGAGAGCCGACTTTTTTCTTACTCCCGGGATGTCGGAGGGATTCGTTTCGGGAACGATAATTTCGCTTCCTCTTCTGGTATTCGTACGGGATCCTGGATGGGAACTTTCTCAGGTTTGCGACGCGAGGGCGCGATATGCTCCCCTCATGCAATCATCAACCGCGACTCCCGGAGTCCCCGGCGGCGAGCATTTATACAAGGAGTGGGCTGCTCCGCCGCCCATCAACTCTTCGAGCTTTGCGGGGCTGCTGGCTGCGCTCACTTCGCCCGCGGCCAACTCTTCGTCCAAATGGAACGATGATGATGTTGGCGACGACGTGGCAACCCTGAGCTATGAGCGCGCCCTGCGCGCCCACGCCCGCTACAAATCGGCCGAATCCGGTGACTGGGCGCTCACAGAACCCACAAGCCCTGAGGTTTGCCAAACCTGCGGAGCGCACAAGAGCGATCGGGTCTGCTCGGCGCAGACGGCCGGTCCGGAAGGGAACGAAGACGCCGATCCCAAACCCGCGCGGGTTCCTTCCCCGATGATGTTCGAGGGGAACAAGAAGAGCGCCAGCATCACCATCAGAATGAGCAAAGCAGAATGCAATCAGTTGAAGAAGCGCGCGGCCGAGGCGAGATTAACGATCTCAGCCTATCTGCGTTCCTGCACGTTCGAAGCGGAGGCTTTGCGGGCTGAGGTCAAACAAGCCCTCGCTGAATTACGGTTGGCCAAAACGCCCCAAGCGGCCCCATCGCCAGTCAAACCGAGAGTGCGATTAAAGCTTAGCCGGCCATGGTTTGATCGGCTTTTGCAGTTTCTGTCGCATTGGCATTCAGGCCAGCGCATTGCCAGGGCTTAATCATTCCACTTCCAGCACCAGGCATTTCAGGTATTCGGTTTCAGGCAGGTTCAGCACCACCGGGTGGTCAGGTGCGGCGCCACGCCGTTCGAGCAGGCGCACGCGTCGCGATGCATCGGCCGCGGCTGCGGCAACCGCGCCCTCCAACTCTGCCCAGCTAACGTGATGCGAACAGGAGCAGGTGACCAGCAGGCCGCCTGGGCGCAGCATCTTCAACGCGCGCAGATTCAGCTCTTTGTAGCCACGCAAGGCTCCTTCCACGGCCCGCTTTGATTTGGCGAATGCGGGTGGATCGAGGATAACGACGTCAAACTCCTGGCCCGTCTCAGACCAATCGCGCAGAATCTGAAAGGCGTCAGCCTCCACCCAGTCCACCTGGGCCGTCAGGCGGGGGCGATTGGCCTCCAGATTCTGTTCCGCCACCTCCAGCGAGGCACGCGAAGCATCGATGCCCGTAACCAGTTTGCAGACCTGTGCGAGGTGCAGCGCAAAGCCGCCCTGGTAACAGCACACGTCCAATGCGCGCGCGCCGTCTCTGCTTGGAACAACGAGCTTCTGCGTCCACTCCCGGACGGCGAAGTAGTTGGTGCGCTGGTCAAGAAACGCGCCTGTCTTCTGGCCGGCATTGGCATCGTAATGGAAGACGAGCCCGTTGAGGCGGAACTCGGTGGCGGCGACTGCGGCTAAGGGATCCGCAATAAAAAGCGGTTCAGATTTCGGCGCTGCAAGCCCCTCAAGCTCGCGAATGCGCGGGTCGGGACGCTCCAGAATGGCGGTCGGCGACAACTCTTCGCGCAGCACGCGGACGCAAGCCTCCCGGATGGCGGGCGAGTCGAGCCCTTTGGCCAGGAGTTGCAGAATTACCAGGCCGGAGTACTTGTCGACAACCAGGCCGGGCAACTCATCAGCCTCGCTGAAGCAGAGCCGACAGGCGTCATTCTGTTCGTCGAGCAGCGGTTTGCGGCGGGCGATGGCCCTTCGCAGCCTTGTGTCCAACAGGCCGAGCCATTCCCGCTCATCGATGGCGCCGTGCGAGACCAGCCGAAGCGCAATCTGGGAGGAGGGACTGTAGAGCGCCGTGCCCAAGAGCAGTCCGCGGTGATCCGCCACAGGCAACAGTGATGGCGCGGCGTCCCCCTCGGGCAAGTTCAGGGCCTCGATATCGGAGGCATAAACCCAGAGGTGGCCGCGGCGTAAGCGATCGGCTGCGCGACGGCTGATGAGAGCTCCCGAGGTGCTCCTTTCGGGATGCACGACTCTACTTGTCTCGTTCGGCGGCTTTCTCGGCTTTACCATAAGCTCCCTCGGGGCCTTCCGGCCCTCAAGCCGGGAGCAATCTGGGCCGCTGGCCCTCATTTTGCCTGAATTGTCTGAAAGTAGAGGCTCAAATTGCATATTCTGAGCTGCGCTTCCTGAGGATTGGCCTGCTCCATCTTACCAAGTACATCGAGAGCAGCATCATTTAAGCCAGGACAGGTACTTTTGTACTGGATCGACTGGCGCGCCCAAGGCGGGAACGGCGAGGCTGATCCGTCTGGCGCTTGAAGCACGCACCTGGAACAGAAGCGGCCTATAATGAACCATGGCGACTGTCCGGCAGACCATACCGGAAGAGGTTCCCAGCACTCCCCTGACGCCCAAGAAGGACGCGCCCGCTGCTGTGCGGGTTAGCGACGCGCAGATGTTGAACCAGCGCTTTGAGGCTCTGCTGCGCCGGGTTCAGGTCAACCGCCCCAACGAAGATGTTTCTCTGATCCGCAAGGCATGGGAATTCTGCGTCAAGCATCATGACGGGCAGGAGCGCGCCTCGGGCGAGCCTTACATTATTCATCCTCTTGAAGTGGCCGAGGTTCTGGCAGAGATGAAGATGGACGCCACGTCCATTGCCGCGGGGCTGCTGCACGATTCGGTGGAAGATACGCCGGCGACGAATGAGGAGATTGCTGCAGGGTTTGGCGACCAGGTGGCCCACATCGTTGAGGGCGTTACCAAGATCGACAAGATCCAGTTTGCCAACCGCGAGGACCGCCAGGCCGAGAACGTGCGCAAGATGCTTCTGGCGATGGTCTCCGATGTCAGGGTTGTGCTGATCAAGCTGGCTGACAGGCTGCACAACATGCGCACCCTTGAGCATCTGCAGCCTGATCGTCAGGAGGCGATCGCCCGAGAGACCCAGGACATCTACGCTCCGCTGGCGCACCGGCTGGGGATGGGCAAGGTGCGCGGCGAGCTTGAGGACCTGGCCTTTCGCTATACGGACCCGGTGAGTTACGAAAAAGTGTCGGCGGCCGTAGAGGCGCGGCGCATTGAAGGGGAGCAGTTTCTGCGCGGGGTTGAAGAGACGCTCACGGAGCAATTGCGCGAAAACGGAATTGAGGCGCGCGTGGAGTGGCGCATTAAGCGGCTCTATTCCATTTATCAGAAGATCGAGCGCTCCAAGGTTTCATTCGACCAGGTCTACGATCTGCTGGCGATTCGGGTTATCACGGAGGACGTGGCGGCCTGCTATGCGGTTTTCGGGCTCATTCATACCTTGTGGCGCCCGGTTCCGGGACGCATCAAGGACTTTATCGCAATTCCGCGCGCCAATCGCTACCAGTCGCTGCACACCACGGTGATGGGCGAGGGCGGGCATCAGTTTGAGGTGCAGATCCGCACTGAAGAGATGCACCGTATCGCCGAGGAAGGCATTGCGGCGCACTGGAAGTACAAGGCGGGCGAAGGCGTGGTGACCGCCCGCGATGAAGAGCGGTTGAACTGGATCCGGCAATTGGTCGAATGGCAAAAGGAGATGACCGACCCCAACGAGTTCCTCTCCAGCCTGAAGATGGATCTCTATCCCGACGAGGTGTACACCTTCACGCCGAAGGGGAAGGTTGTGGTGGTTCCGGCCGACGCCACGCCTGTTGATTTTGCCTATACGATTCACACGGAGGTGGGCCACACCTGCGTGGGGGCCAAGGTAAATAGCCGCATGGTTCCGCTGCGCACCAAGCTGCGTACCGGGGACATTGTCGAAATCGTTACGCAGAAGGATCACAAGCCGAGCCGGGACTGGCTCACATTCGTCAAGAGCCCGCGCGCGCGCAACAAGATCAAGCACTGGTTGAACGAGGACCAGCGGAGCCGCGCGGTGGAGATCGGGCGCAAGCTGCTGGAGCGCGAGGCGCGCAAGTTCAAGGTGCCCTTGAACCAGATCGACGACCAGGATCTGAGCCGCATCGCCAACGAATATGGGGTGGCGACGGCCGCAGACCTGCTAGCCACTTTGGGCCAGGGCAAGCACTCGGCGCACCAGGTGCTGAACAAGCTTGCGCCGGGGTACGCAAACCTTGGCGACCCTGAAGTTCTTCCTGAAACAAAGCCCGGGCTGGGTGGCGAGGCCGGAATGTCGGATGCGGTGCGCAAGCTGCACCTGACCGGCTCCGATTCGCTGCAGGTGGAGGGCCAGAACGATCTGCTGGTCTATCGCGCGCGATGTTGCAATCCCATTCGCGGCGAGGAGATTGTGGGCTATGTAACCCGCGGCAAGGGTGTTGCCGTTCATGCGCGCAGTTGTCCCAATGTGCAGAACCTGCTGTATGAGAGCGACCGCCGCATCGCCGTGGAATGGTCGCGGGTGGGGGATGAAGCGTCTGGCCGCCCGCAGCGCTACCCCGTCAAGATTACGGTCTACTGCGACGATCGTACCGGTATGTTGAAGGAACTGACCGCGGTGATCTCCGACGATAACACCAACATCCGCGGCGTGGAGATGCGTCACGAAGAGGACGGCGAGGCGGTGATTGAGTTCGTGGTGGAAGCCGAAGATGTGCGCCACCTGAACCGCATGGTCCTCGGCCTGCGCCGCGTGTCGGGTGTGCGCGCGGTGCAGAGGACGCAAAAGCTGTAGAGGCGAAAGGACCAGAATCGGCCGCCCCATGGCAGAAGACGCATCGGAACGCAATTCGCTTCTGCGCGGTGTAAGAGTCATCGACGGAGGACTGGCGTCGGAGCTGGAATTTCTTGGCGCGCGCATCGAGGGTCCTCTCTGGTCCGCTCACGTACTCGAAGATGAGCCTGAAAAGGTTGCGGCCGCGCACCGGGCCTTTATCAAGGCAGGATCTCAGTGCATTGCCACCTGCAGTTACCAGGTTTCGCGCATCGGCTATGCCGAGGTGGGTTTATCGCCTGCGCGCGCCGATGCCGCGCTGCTTCGCTCCGTCACGCTGGCCCGCTCGGTGGCCGGCGAATTCCCGGCCCGTCGCATACTCGTCGCCGCCTCGCTCGGTCCTTACGGCGCCGCGCTTCACAATGGCGCTGAATATCACGGCAACTACAACTGTTCCTACGCAGACCTGGTTCAGTTCCACCGCGAACGCATCGCCGTACTTGCCGGCGCCCATGGCTCCGAAGCCCCCGATCTGCTTGCCTTTGAAACCTTTCCTTCGCTTGAGGAGGCTCGCGCTGTTGGTGAAGCCCTGGAGCCGTGGCCTGGATTGTGTGCCTGGTTCAGCTTTTCGTGCCGCGACGATAAGCGCGTCTCCCACGGCGAACCTCTCGCCGCATGTGCTTCGCTGGTTGCGAAGTTCCCACAGACCGTGGCCATCGGGGTCAACTGCGTTCCGCCTGCCCGGCTTCCATCGCTCATCGCCGAGCTTCGTTCAGCCTCACACCAGCCGGTGCTGGTGTACCCGAACTCCGGCGAAGGATGGGACGCCGCGGCACGGCGCTGGACGGGGACAACCGATCCTGCCGGGTTCGGAGCGATGGCGGCTGATTGGTTCTGTGCAGGCGCGCAGATCGTGGGCGGTTGCTGCAGAACCGGACCTGCGCATATTCGTGAAGTGGCACGGGCAGCGCGTGACAGCAAGCCATGATTCCGGCTGAATTCAAAAGGACGCGCCTGCCCTGGCGTCTGTCGGGATGCCGTCGGGTGTTAAGGCCACGCGTCAGAGAGATTGGATCCAGTCGCGCCTGAATGTGGGATCTTTAGCCGGGATACCCGGTTACGCAAACGCCTAAACGACCAGCGCCAAAGCCGCCCTTCCCTTGCGGGGAGGGACGAAGTGGTCGGCGCGCGAGGCGATGGAGAGCTTTTCGCGGTTGAGGAGTTTGCGAATCTGGGCGCGGGCGTGGTCGGCCCATGGGCCGCGGTTGTCCAGACGGATGTAGGCCTGCCAATGGCGCAGGGCAGGACGATTCATTCCTTTGCGTTCATAGGCCAGGGCAAGGTTGTAGTGAGCGTCAGCGTAACGGGGTGCGAGGGTAACGGCCTGGCGGTAGGCAGAGATGGATTCATCGGGGCGCTCGAGCTCGTCCAGGACGTTGCCGAGGTCGAAGTAGGCGAGCACGTAACCAGGGTCGGAGACCGTCGCGCGGCGGTAAAACTCCTCGGCGCGGGCGTATTGGCGTAGATGAAAGTGAAGGGTGCCCAGGTTGATGCTTGCTGGAGCGTAATCCGGATCGAGCGAGAGAATCTCCTCGTAAAGAGCGATGGCACGCTGCTTTTCTCCAGCTTCCTCCGCCCGTACCGCGGCAAGAAAGCGATCCTGAATGCCACGGGGTCCAGCGTCAACCGAATTGGGCAGCGAAGAAGGCCCGGAAGAGGCGGACTGCCTTTCCTGATGTTCGAGACGCTCGAAGTCGAAGAGGAGTTGGCGGCGGATGGGGTCCACCATGGCGCCGTGGTGACGAAAGGCAAGGCGGGTTCCGGTGCGCACCAGGCAGGCCTCGAGCAGTGGGTTCGTCATGCCGGCCACGGCCTTCATGGCGAGGATCGAGTCCCGGATGGAGGCAGCCGGCACATCGTCCTCGCGCAGGACGCGGAGGATTCTCAATTGCCCCAGGTCCTGGAAGGTGTAGGTTTGCTGCTGGGGGATGAGGCTAGCTCTCTCCCACCCCTGCAACTGGTGGGCACTGATCTGCAAGATGCGCAAAACGTCCTGACGGCTATAGCTGGTCAATCTTGAGTACTCCCACAGGTCGCACGCATTAAGAAGAGCCTTGAGTTCCCATTCTGATTCTGATAACCGAACTGGAACTCCCGTCTCAAGAACAGACCGGAACTCCTGCAATCTTTAAAGAGATACCAGTCTAGCTGCGATTATGCCAAGAGTAGGCGTGGATAAACTGAACCGAATTAACATAGCAAGAAAATATCCGTGGATAATGGGTGCTTGATTTGGTTCACGGAGGGCTGCGTGGGGCGTTTGTTCGTGAACAAGCGCCAATGCCGAAGCTTTTTCAAGGGGTCGGGAGAATTCCGAGGCTTATCGGAATTGCCTTCCCTGTTTTTTAGCCGATGGACTATGATCTGCGTGTACAAGATCGGTACGTCGGCGTTGGAGACGTATGAATGGGCCCCTGCGTCAAGTGAAATTCCGTTTTGCACTCGACGAACAATGGACGCTGCTATCGGTCAGTGAAGGCGTTCACCCTCTTCTTGGGTTCAGCGCGGAAGATTTTCTTGCCTCCAGGGTGCGTCTGAACGACCTCATTCACAAAGACGATGCCAATTTCTTCGGCAAGTTGTTTCTTCCCCATATCGAAAATCGATCCGGCACATTCAATATCAGGATCCGAAATGCAAACGGAAAGATACGGTGCATTGTCGGACAATTCACAAGGGACTGGGCGGGCGCAGGGAGCAAAGAAGAGCTGAACCTGCTGCTGGAGGATGCGAAGTACCTATATAGAACGCGAGGCGAGCCGGCCAGCCTGACCACGATCGAGCCGCTGATGGAGATGTTCGACGAGCTCATTTACTTCAAAAACCGCAGCCACGTGTTTACAGCGGCGAATGGCCAAACGGCGCGCAGTTTTTCGACGGTCGGCTGCGCGGAAGACGTGCTCGGGCTCACCGATTACGACTTGTTTCCCGAAGAATATGCTGATGGCCGTTATCGGCTTGAGAGCGAAGCACTAGAGCGGTTTCAGGATAGATATGCCCTATTGCGCTTCGTGCCAGGTCGCCCCTCCTTGGGGTCGGGTCGACTTGAGTGCGATGCCTCCGGGTACAGCAATCCTGAAACCGCTGTAGCCGGGGACGGTGTGGCGTGCGATACCCGGGCCCTGGCGGCAAAAGACGGGAAGAAAAGGTGGGTTGAAAACAGAATATTTCCTGTAAAGGACCCCGATGGAGAGGTGATTGGCCTGTTCGGCGTGGCGCACGATGTGACAGAGCGCCGCGAGGTGCTGGAGAAATTGCGCCAGAGCGAAGAATCGCTGCTGGAGGCACAGAGAATTGCCGGAATTGGCAGCTATGTGACAGACATCAAGCGTGGAGTGTGGACTAGCTCGGAGGTGATGGACCACATCTTCGGAATCGGCAAAGAATACGATCGCTCGGTTGATGGATGGGCCTCGCTGGTTCATCCCGATGACCGCGAATCGATGGTCGCCTATTTTGTTGAGGAAGTGATCGGCCAGGGAAAGCCGTTTGACCGGGAGTATCGCATCGTTCGGGCATCCGACGGGGTTGTGCGCTGGGTACATGGCCTTGGCCGCCTGGAGTGGGACGACCAGCGGCGGCCTGAAGCATTGCTGGGCACGATCCAGGACATTACCGAGCGCAGGCAGGCCGAAGCTGCGCTGCGTGAAAGCAAGGAACTACTGCAATTGTTCATCGAACACGCGCCGGCGGCCCTGGCCATGCTCGATCGTGAGATGCATTACCTCGCGGTGAGCCGGCGCTGGCTGGAGATGCACTCTCTTGCCGGGAGAGAGGTGGTTGGATGTTCTCACTATGAAGTGATGCCGGAGGCCCCCGAGAATTGGAGAGTAGAGCATCGCAGAGTGTTGGCTGGTGAGATGCTACCCGCGGATGAGAAGCATCTTGTGCGTGCGGATGGCACTGTGCAGTGGATAAGGCGAAGGCTGGAGACCTGGCATAGGGGAGACGGCGCGGTCGGGGGCCTCGTGATCTTTGCAGAGGACATCACGCGGCAAAAAGAAACCGAGGAGCGCCTTCGGCTGGCCGCGAGTGTGTTTACCAACGCGCGCGAAGGCATACTCATCACCGATCGGGATGGCGTCATTCTAGAGGTGAATGATACGTTCACCCGCATGAGCGGATACGAGCGCGACGAGGTGCTCGGCCAAAACCCGCGCATGCTCAAGTCGGGCGTGCAGAGCGAGGAATTCTACGCCAGTATGTGGCGTTCGCTGCGCGAGGATGGCGAATGGTCCGGGGAGATCTGGAACCGGAACAAAAAGGGCGAAGTGTATGCCCAGACCATGACCATCACTTCGGTGCACGATGTGGGCGGAAAATTACTATGGTACGTCGCGCTGTTAGCCGACATAACTCAGCTCAAAAAGCATGCGCAACAACTGGAGCACATGGCTCATTATGACGTGCTGACGAGCCTGCCCAATCGAGCCTTGCTTTCAGACCGCCTGCGACAGGCGATGGCCCAGGCCCAGAGGCGGAAGCAAATGCTGGCGGTTGCGGTCCTGGATCTTGACGCCTTTAAGGGGATCAACGACCTTCATGGACGGGGCGTGGGTGATAGGCTGCTGACCTCGTTGGCGTTTAACATGAGGTGCGCCTTGCGCGAAGGCGATACGCTTGCCAGGCTGGGCGGGGACGAGTTTGTTGCGGTGTTGCTTGACCTGGAAGATGCGGGATCGTGCGCGCCGGTACTGAGCCAACTGCTGGAAGCGGCGTCGGAATTGGTTCAGATTGGCGACCTCAGTGTGCGCGTTTCGGCCAGCCTTGGGGTCACGTTTTATCCGGCAGGCGAAGACGCGGATGCCGATCAACTTTTGCGGCAGGCCGACCAGGCCATGTATCAGGCCAAGCTGGCGGGCGGCAACCGCTACCACATCTTCGATTCCGATTACGATCAGACAGTCCGCGGCCGGCATGAGAACTTCGAGCACATTCGCCACGCACTCGCGGCGCAGGAGTTTGTGCTTTACTACCAGCCCAAGATGAACATGCGCAGCGGCAAGATGGTGGGAGCCGAGGCTCTGATACGGTGGCAACATCCTGAGCGAGGCCTGCTGCCTCCGGGTATGTTTCTTCCGGTCATTGAAAATGATCCGTTGGCCATCGAGCTGGGTGAATGGGTGATTGACAGCGCTCTGGCACAGATGGAGGCCTGGCAAGCTGCCGGGCTGGAGATTCCGGTAAGCGTGAACGTGGGCGCACTTCAGCTGCAGCAAGCGGATTTTGTAGATCGCCTGAGCGGCCTTCTTGCCGCGCACCCGAAAGTGAAGCCGTTCAGCCTTGAGATTGAGATCCTGGAGACCAGTGCGTTGCAGGATTTAGTCCAGACCTCGCGGGTGCTGAATGCCTGTCGCGGCATCGGGGTGTCGTTTGCGCTCGATGATTTTGGCACCGGATATTCCTCACTGACCTATCTCAAGCGTCTGCCAGCAAGCATTCTTAAGATCGATCAAAGCTTCGTGAGCGATATGCTTGGGGACCCGGAGAATTTGAACATTCTGGAGGGCATTCTGGAGCTGGCGTCGGCGTTCCACCGCCAGGTCATCGCAGAAGGGGTCGAGAGCGTGGACCATGGACTGATGCTGCTGCAACTGGGCTGCGAACTGGCCCAAGGGTACGGTATCGCCCGACCTATGCCTGCGAGCGATCTGCCGGGCTGGATATCGGGCTGGCGGCCCGATCCGCGCTGGGCAGAGGTGCCCCCGGTCCACTCGTGCAATCGGGAGATTCTGTATGCCAGCGTAGCGCACCGGACCTGGATTGCAGCTTTTGAAGCCTTTCTCCAGGGCAAGCGACACTCAGCGCCACCCATGGAAATGCGCGAATGTCGATTCGTCACGTGGCTCGACGCAGAGCGGCAGACCAGCCGCGGCAAACTGCCTGAATACCAGTGTGTCGAAGATCTTCATAGGCAGCTCCACGAGTTGGCCGAAGAGATCGCCAGTTCGCAGGCCCAGGGCAGAGGCAGTGAGGTCCTCTCGCATTGTGGCGAACTCGATCGCCTTTGCGACCGCTTTCTCGACCATCTCGAGGCGTTAAGGCAGGCAAACTAGCACGCGCTGCGGAGAGGGTCTTCACCTGTCGCTGCCAAGGTGACCTGCCTCTGAGGCCACCGTCTAAATGCTCAAAACAGTAACGGCCTCCCCCTCAAGGGAAGCCGTTCTGGATCAGTGGAAATCTTATGTGGAGCTTAAACTGGAGCCGAAGATCGGACTTGAACCGATGACCTGCTGATTACGAATCAGCTGCTCTACCAACTGAGCTACTTCGGCGTGCTGTTCCGATTGTATCGTTGCGCCGGTAGAAGGTAAAGTTGAGCGGTAGCGACTGCGCAGCCGCCCACAGCGGCACGTCTTTGTTCCGATCGCAGTCGAGGTGAAACATGACGATCCTGGTTCAGACCGTTCAACTGGCATTTAGAATCGCGATTGTGTGGACAGGTGGTTTTTTGCTGGCCGTCGCGGTCAACGCCCTGCTCCCCGACAAAGTGGGAGTCACGCTCTACGGCAAAGAGACTACTCTGCTGTTGCCCTTCAATCGTATCGGTTTCTGGACCTGCCTGTTGGCTGCCGTTACTGTGACCGCTCTGGTCGTTCTCCGGGCCATGGCGGCGGATTTGGGTTGGCGTTCATTCCACTAGGACGACTGTGTCATAAAGCAGATTTTTCCTTTCGAGGAGGAGCGCGGTTCTGTCGCGTTAGAGCTGTATCTTTGCAGCATGAAGCCAGGATGTTGACCTCAGCAGACTGGCAAGCGGGTTGATTGCCATCCTGGCCGTCCGGCTTACGGCAACGACACGGGCTTGCGCGAGGCTGTGGCCGGACCTCAGTTGCGCTATGTGAGGGGATAGAGAGCACCACGACGGTGTGGCCGCAGGGGATAGAGCCATTCGAGTCCAAGCCACAAACTGGTGATGAGGATCACTGTCCGCAGCCTGCCCGCACAACGATCATTCCCCCATAGGCTGATGGCACGCGCACGCGGCGTGGGGAGGGGTTTGTGGTCGGGTCCAGGTTGCCGCTGTGGCGCAGAATTTCGCAAATCTTCTTTCTGCTGCTGTTTCTCGGGCTGCTGGCCTTCACCTCGCTGCGCGGCGTCCCCGGCGCCACCAGCGACATTCATTTGCCGGCGCCGGTGCGGCTCTTCTTTGAGTGGGACCCGCTGGTAGCGCTGGCCAACGCGCTGGCTACGCACGCTCTTTATCGCGGTCTGCTCTGGAGCCTCATTATCCTGCTGCCGACGATCTTTCTGGGCCGCTTCTTTTGCGGCTGGATCTGCCCCATGGGCACGCTGCAGCATTTTGTCGGCAACCTGCCCTCCGAGTCAAAGCGGGGCAAGCAGCGGATCGAATCGAACCGCTATAAACGCTGGCAGACGGTTAAGTACGTGGTGCTGATCGCTGGCCTGGTGGCCGCCTGCTTCGGTTCCATGGCCATCGGCTGGCTCGATCCCTTCAGCCTCCTGGTCCGCTCGATCGGCCTGGCTCTTCTTCCCGCTTTCAACTTCGCCATGCGCGCCTTGCTGGCGCCGCTTGAAAGCAGTCCTATAGCCGCGATCAAGAGCGCAGGCGGCCTGATTCATGCCGTGCTGGGAGCCCTGGTGCTGGACTTTCGTCAGGCTCATTTTGCGCAGAGCCTGGTCCTCGGCATGCTCTTTGTGCTCATCCTGGCCGCCAGCCTGCGCGTCACGCGGTTGTGGTGCCGCTCCCTGTGCCCACTGGGTGCGCTGCTGGGCGCGGTGTCGCGCTGGAGTGTGCTGGGGCTTGAAAAGGACCACGATAGCTGCGACCGCTGCAATCGATGCCTGCTGCACTGCCAGGGTGGCGACGATCCCATCGGGGGCGCGCCCTGGCGCAAGGCCGAGTGCCTGATGTGCATGAACTGCGTGGGCAGTTGCCCGCATTCGAGCCTGGGCTTCCACTTTTTCCGTCCCGCGGGCAAGGGAAAGGAAGTTGCCTCGCCGGATCTGGGCCGCCGCAGGACACTGACCGGGCTGGCCGTGGGCGCGGTGGCCGTTCCTCTGATGCGCGCCAACACCGGCATGGGCAAAAGCCGCAACGAACGGCTGCTCAGGCCGCCGGGCGCGCTCGACGAGCCAGATTTTCTTTCCCGTTGCATTCGCTGCGGCGAATGCATGAAGGTGTGCCCCAACAACTCGCTCCATCCCACGCTCGGCGAGGCCGGTATTGAAGGCCTGTGGACCCCAACGCTGGTGCCCCGCATCGGCTATTGCGAGCCAAGTTGCGTGCTTTGCTCCGAGGTGTGCCCCACGGGCGCTATCTGGCAGATTACCCCTCGGGAAAAGGGCTGGGTGGTGGGCGTTGGCCAGCAGAGCCAGCCCGTGCGCCTGGGCACAGCCTTCTATGACCGCGGCCGTTGCCTGCCCTGGGCCATGGCCACCGATTGCATCGTCTGTGAGGAGTGGTGCCCGGTCTCGCCCAAGGCGATTTATGTTCAGGAGGCGCAGGTTATTGACTCCGCGGGCAACACCAAGACCCTCAAGCAGCCCCGGGTTGACCCCAGCCGCTGCGTCGGCTGCGGCGCTTGTGAGTATGCCTGCCCGCTGCAGGAGCACCCCGCCGTCTATGTGACAAGCATCGGCGAGAGCCGCTCGCCCGACAGCCAGATTCTGTTAGGCCGAAAGTGAAGGAGAACCAGGAGATGCTTCACAATAAGAGATGGTTGTTGGCGTGGCTCGCAATCGGAATGCTGTCGTTAACCGCCGGCATAGGATGCAAGAAGAGCCGGATCGATCCGTTTCCATCCTCGGGAGCGGTAGCGGGTTGGGAGAAGACCAGCGACACGCGCGTGTTTGCAGCCAAGGATCTGTGGCAGTACATCGATGGCGACGCGGAACAATACCTGTCGGCGGGCGTGGTGTCTGCCGCAACCTCCGACTACAAGTACCAGGGACAGTTGGAAGCGGTGGTGGATGTTTACACCATGGGCGATTCGGCGGGCGCCCGGAAGATTCTTGAAACCGGGCAGACCAGCGACGCAAAGAGCGTGCAACTGGGCGATGCGTGTGTGGCCTACCAGCAGAGCGTCACCTTCCGCAAGGGCCCGTACCTGGTGCGCATCGTGGCTTACGAGGCCAGGCCGGACGGACCGCAGGCGTTGCTTGCCCTGGCCCGCGGAATTGAAGCAAAGTTGTAACCAGTGTGGCCGAAGTGCCGGGACTTGAAGACCAAGTACCGGGCCAGCGCAGGCCGGATTAGGCGCCGGTACGGCACAAACGGAGGAATGGAGATAGCCATGAACGATCGCCGGAAGTTTTTGAAGAATGCAGCTACGGGAGCCGTGCTGCTTGGTTCGCAAAGCAGGCTTGGGCTGGCGGGCATGCTGGTCGAACCCGCGGGCTTGAACAAATCGCGCGTTGTAGTGGCCACGGATGCGGCGCTGCACAACGCAGGCGCGCAACTCAATGAGCAGCGCGTGCTCGATCTGCTCGACAAGGCGGTGCTCCACTACTTCGGGCGTCAGAAGCCGATCGAGGCCTGGAAGAGCATCGGCTACCCGACTGTAATCAAGAACAAGGTGATCGGTATCAAGGTCAACGGACTGGGCGGCAGGGGGATCTCAACGCACGCCGTGCTGGTGATGGCCATCTGCGAGCGGCTGCAACAGGCCGGCGTGAGCGCGGGCAACATTGTGGTTTGGGACCGCAACGCGCGCGATCTTGAAGCGTGCGGGCTGAAAATCAGCACCGACCGCACGGGTGTCCGCTGCTTCGGCAGTGATACCGCCGGCTTCGAGGAGCAGCCGGCATCCTGGGGCGTGGCCAACATTCACCTGTCGAAGATTCTTACCCGGGAGTGCGCGATGGTGATCAATGTGCCCATTCTCAAGGATCACGAGGGGGCGGGCGTCACGTTCTCGATGAAGAATGCGTACGGCATGGTGGACCGGCCCGACTCGCTCCACGGCAACAACTGCAATCCCGGCGTCGCGGACCTGAATTGCATTCCGGCGATCCGCTCCAATGTGAACATCACCATAGGCGACGCCATCTCGTCGGTCTACCAGGGGGGACCGGGCTTTCGCCCCGAGCACCTCTGGTTTCCGAATGCGCTGATCGTCGGCGAAGATCGCGTGGCCGTCGATTACACCGCGTGGCAGATGCTCGATCGCAAGCGCCTTGCCGTGGGTCTGCCCACGCTTGAAGCCGCGGGCCGCGCGCCGCGTTACATTAACACCGCCGCCGACGCTCAGCACAGATTGGGAACTTGCGATCCCCGTCGCATCAATTTAGTTGAAGTGTAATCGGGAGAACCGCCATGGCCGGCAACAGCGAACCTTCTGAAGTCACACATCCGATGACGCGCCGCGACGCGATGCTGCAACTGCTGCGGCTGGGCGGCGCGGCGGCAGGGGTTGCAGGCGCGGGCGTCTGGCTCAGCGAGCACAGCGCACGTCCGCTTCCGGTCGTTGCCGAACAGGCGCGCCGCGATCATCGCATCGCCGCCAATCCCGGTCTGCCGCAGATCACGGTGGTTCAGAGTGGCGAGCCGCGCGCGCTCGTGCAGCAGGCGCTCGAAAATCTGGGCGGCATCCGCCGCTTCGTCAGCCGCCAGGACATCGTCGTGCTCAAGCCGAACATCGCCTGGGACCGCACTCCCGAGCAGGCTGCAAACACCAATCCTGAACTGGTGGCAGAGGTGGTGCGCCAATGCTGGCAGGCCGGCGCCAAACGCGTCATCGTCACTGACGTCAGTTGCAACGAGCCGCGCCGATGCTTTCAGCGCTCGGGGATTCAGGCGGCCGCGCGCGCCGAGGGCGCTGAGGTGATTCTGCCCGCCCCCGAGCTCTTTGCCGAGGTGGATATGGGCGGTGTGGTGCTCAAGAACTGGCCCGTCTTCAAGCCTTTTCTTGAAGCGGATAAAATCTTCAATCTGCCCATCGCCAAGCATCACGTGCTCACCGGCGCAACGCTGGGAATGAAGAACTGGTACGGCATTCTGGGCGGAGAGCGCAATCGCCTGCACCAGCAGATTCACCAGAGTCTCGTCGATCTGGCCAACTTCATGCTGCCGACGCTCACCTTTTTAGACTGCTACCGGGTGCTGTTGCGTAACGGCCCCACCGGCGGCGATCTTGAAGATGTGGCGCTGAAGAAAACAATCGTCGCCGGCACCGATCCAGTGGCCATCGACGCCTATGCCGCCAAGGCCTACTGGAACCTTGACCCCGAGCATCTGCCCTATCTGCAGATGGCCGCCGCACGCGGATTGGGAACGCTGGATTTTGCTTCGCTCGCTGTAAAAGTGACTCAGTTGGGATGAGGGGAACGTCGCTCTTTTTCCTATCCGCGGCGTCCCAGGTCCCAATTGCGTTTGCTCCCCACAAAGCAACCTGCCCGTGAAGATTCGGGACCTGGGCACTCGTCAACTTCAAGTCTGATGGTTTCAGGCCTGAGGTTGGCGGTTGCGGTGTGCGCGGCGTTCCGCAAGCATCTGCTCGAACTGCTGCTTCTGCGTGTCGTTCATCACAGCTTCGATCTTGCTGTCGCTATCCTGCATGATCGCCCGTGCCTTCACATGCCGGTCCTGCTCGGCGAGCGAGGCGTCGGCGCGCAGTGCCTGCATCTGCTGCTGGCGCGCGGTCAGGATGGGTGTAATCTGCGCCACCTGGTCGCTGCTCAGTCCGAGCCGCCTGCCAAGATGCGTGGCCTGCCGCGCGGGGTCGAAAGTGCGGTGGAAGTTGCCCGGTTGCGTCTGCTCAACTTGCGGTGCGTTCGCAGCCGGTGCCTGGTTGCCGTCAGGCGCCTGCGCGAGCAACATGCCCGCAGAAAGCAGCGCGCCCAAAACGATGGTTGCCTTCGTTGTGTACATACTTATTCTCCCTTTGGCCTCGTTCCTGCTGAGTGCCTGTGGTTGTATAGACACGAGGCTCGTGTGAGAGTTGCGTGGGGAAACTCCGCGTCGACCAAGGTGCAGGCTGAACGCCCGCGGCCCACGTAAGCGTACAGCCGGCACAACACAAAGGCCGCTCCCCATCGGGAGCGGCCTTTGTTGTGAGAGAACCAAGGGAGAGGGAATCAGTCTCCAGCTACGGGCTCGGCTTCTTTTTGCTGGGCCGGCTTCGCGGGTGCAATGGAGTCAAGACGAACCAGCCCTTCAACCGGCTTTTCGCCCAGAACGTGTTCGCGATAGAGCTTGGCCATCTGAGCGTTCTCGGCCTCCTGCTTCAGCTTGTCCCCATCCGTTTTAATTTGGCGGGCGCGGAGCTTCTCCTCGCGGGCGTTCTTGGCAATGCCCAAGTTGTCGAGCGTGTGGTTGGCTTCGGAGTTCACATGTTCCATGTTCAAGGCCAGGTCGTGGCCAACGTGGGTCATGCCAACCTTTTTGCCGCCGGCAAAAATCTCGTGGCGGCCATGCTCTTCGTACCACTTGGTGAGGGTGGCCGTCATGTGCATCTTCTCGATAATGTTCCGCCAGCCAACGCCCGTGTTGTAGGCGCAGAAGCTGATTTCGCCTTCCTGCGTGGCGTAGGGAATAATGCACTGCTCGGTGCGGCGGAAGTCGTAGTTGAACAGGTCCTGGAACCACATTCCGGCGATGAACAGGAAGTTCCACCGGTCCTGGCGCCGCTTCTTGATGTCTTCAATGGTGCGGTCGCCCTTCACGCTGCCGTAGTTCTTGCCGGTGGCGTTAAAGGTCTTGTCCATCTTCTTCATCATGTCGGTGATTTTGAAGTGGGTGGGCGATTGGAACGGATCGTAGTTGCGCATCAGCGAAAGGCCCAGTCCGATCACCGAGAGCCACTTGCCGCGCGCCGCGTCGTTCACCTTCGCCAGGTCCTTGGCTACCTGCCCCATGTCGAGGAACGCCGTAACCGGCGCCGACTCCTTGGTTTCCTTGTCGATCATCAGCGCCATGCCGATGCCGCAGTTCGGATGGCACCCGCAGGAGAGCTGGCCCCACTCCGCGCCCGGTCCGTGGATCAGATCGGCCCAGTCGCTGAAGGTACTCATAAAGCTGATGGGGAACCAGTCGCGCGCCGGCTCGCCGATGCCGCACTGCGCCTTCACATCGTGCGCCATGTGCGAAAGGGTGTAGCGCTGGGCAATGCGGCGCTCGTCGGTGATCTCCTCGTCACGGCCGGTAAAGCTCACCGGCTGGAAGCTGAGGAAGCTGATCTTGCGGGGATTGTCCAAAGCAAACTGGATAATGTGCCCCACCTGCTCGTTGTTGATCCCGTTGATGATCGTGGTCACCGGTACGATTTCGACGCCGGCCTCGTGCAGGTTGTTGATGGCCTGCAGCTTTACGTCGAAAAGGTTGCCGACTTTGCGGTGGGAGTTGGCTGCGTTGCCAATGCCGTCGAACTGCAGGTAGACGTAGCGCAGGCCCGCCTCGGCAGCTGCGCGGCAAAGCTCCTTGCTCTTGGCGAATTCAATGCCGTTCGAGGCTGCCTGCACACTGTTGTAGCCAACCTTGCGCGAGTAAGCCACGGCATCCAGAAAGTACGGGGACAGCGTTGGCTCGCCTCCTGAGAACTGAACGCTCATCTGCCGCTTGGGCTTGATGGTGATGGCGTTGTCCAGCATCGTCTTGATTTCGTCCCACGTCAACTCGTGCACGAAGCCAACCTGGTTGGCGTCCATAAAGCACGGATCGCACATCATGTTGCAGCGGTTGGTGAGGTCGATGGTCAGCACCGAGCCGCGCCCATGGGTCACGGTCGAGGTGCCGTGGTTGTGGAGATTCTTGTCGCCTTCGCCATGAGCACGCATGTCGCGGCCAGGGAAGCTCTCTTCCAAATGCTTGAAGAATGCCGTGTCGATCGACATGACGTCCTCGAAGTGCCCGTGCTTCGGACAGTCCTTCACCATCAGGATCTTGCCATCGCGCTCGATGATCTGAGCCTTGATCTCGCCCACTTTTTCATTCAGCAGCACTTCGTGGGGCAGCTTGCCGTCGAGAATCTGCTTGCGAATTTCGGGCACGCACTTGGGGCAAAGCGAGTCCGTGGTGCGCGGCCAGCCCAGCGGAGGCTTTTCCTTCTGCCAGCTCTTTTGCAGCGGCTTGTCGCTCCACTTGGGGGTGAAGGCAGCGTTCGGGCTGATGCGGTTGAACCGCTCAAAAACCACCCAGGCTCCCTTGGCGGCGTAAACTGCTGCTTTCTCGACGTACTTGATCGCTTTAGGCATAGGAAGTGCAGTCTCCTCAATGAAATTTGGTCGCCGGCTCAATTTCCGCGTCCGGCCCGCCTCTCCATTCCCGCGGGAATTTGAAGGCTGGAAATTCATTGATAGGGTAACCGCGACCCCCGGTCAACCCAATTCCGCTACAGCGAATGGCTATTTTAACCAGTGAACGGTAAATTGGACGGGCGGAACGGGAACACGGATAAGGCACTAACGGTCAGTGACTTGCCTCAGCCCTCGCTGGCGAGGGTCTCAAAGAATCGCAACCTTTTAAACGAACGTTGCCGGGGTCCTTATAACCTTTCAAGCCAACATTCGGGCACTTTATTTCAGAAAACGCACCGCTATGGCGTGCTTTCGGTTCTTGCTATCTGATTGATAATGCGTTGGATCAGCACCACCCGCACATGAATGTGGCTGGCGACGTCGGGCAGAAACTCGGTCACAAAGTTCTCGATTGGCGCTGTTGCCAGTCCCGTGAAGTAGCGCGTGGCACTTGCTGAAAGCCGAGTCTGTTGCCCCGGTACATACAGGTTGCCGATGGCGTCGTCGCAGGTGAAACCTACTAGATTGGCATAGTTAGCCATCCCTCTACCGTCGTCTCCCTGAGTCCAAATCACCTGATAAATGGCATGGGCGATGCGCCGCTTCACGGTCGCGCCGGGTAACCGGTGGTAGTGCGGATCCTGGTGCGCGATGGAGGGGATAAGGAACGTACCGAAGAATTCCGCTGTCACATCCTGCGAGTAGCTGACCCCCACGTATCGCCCGAAGCCACTCATTCCAGGCCCGTAGGCGGAGTGAGAGTTGGAGCCCACGGCGATGGCGGAGCTGCCCAGAATGGTGAGCGCATTGAAGGGATCGACGACGTTGCGAAATGCCAGCCACGCCTTTTCCCTGGGGGTGAGCCGCTTAACATGTGGCCCATTGAGGAAACGGGCATACCAGTTGATGTGCGGCTCAAAAGGAGGGCACGAGCCCGGTTTGAGGCTGGGGCTCAGAGCAGAGTTGGTAGAATCGGATCCCATCTCTCCAGCAGCCCCGGCCTGCACACTGGTGGTTGCGTCACTCTTCAAGTTGCAAGGCTCTGCAGACTCGGTTTTCGTGTGCGCCGGGAGAGCCGTTTGTGGCGCATCGGGCAACTCCACAGCGTTGCCGACAGCGCCAGTCTGCCCGGCGTTCACCTGCATTGCCGTCAGCAGCATCATCGCCCCAAACAGCGCTGCGGCGTGAAGCCGCTTCGGCTGGGGCCCAATGCGACAAGTACGGAAGTTTGTGCCCCGCGTATCTTCGTGTGAACCGCTTTTCAAGAAGCCGGCCCCCCACTGGTTGAGGTGACGTCAACTCAATCGTTGGATGCAAGACTCTGCGATCGTGGAAGTTCCACACCAAGCGCCGACAGCCCACGGCCTGTACTCAGCAGTCTTTCGGTCCAGGGCCGTCTTGTGTTGCCAAATCCGACACCCACCCTGACCCTCAGACGAAGAGCGGCAGGGAAAAGTCACTGCCGCGGGTAAAAGCTTCAGCCAAGTACTCCTCAATCAGTTGATCTTAATTATTGACACTTGCGGCACCTCTGGGACTGCCGGCATTGACGCGCCCAGGAGCGTCCAGCAGACTGGGGTAAGGCTGGCCGTGCGCCGGCAGCAAAGGTTGCTGATTATGAGCTCTTATCAAACTCCGAACAACGCGGGACCCGGGCCAGGGGGCGTAGGCCGTCGCCTCGAAGAGGCCATGGAGCTGATCGAAATAGAGCTGCGCCACGCCATTGCGTATGTAAACGACGCGGTGGTGCCGCAGGTGCGGAAAGAGTCGATCTCGGCCATGCGCACCGTGGCGGAGAAGTTGCAGGGACTTGCCGACCGCCTTGAGCAAGCGCATACTCCGCCCCCCACCCCCCCCAGAGATCCGGGAACCCCCGGGGTCCCGCGACCTTGATCGGCGTTGGATTCAATCTGGGAACTGCCCGCCAGGCGGCCGCCCTGGGGCTGGCGCTCGTGGCAATTTCCGGATGCGGACATCACAACAGGATGGCGAAAACTCCTCCTCCCCAAGCACTACCACCCGCTCAACAAGCGTCTGTACCGCCGGTTTATGCTCCTGCGCCACAAACGCCGCTGGCGCGCATTCCCATTACGCCCGCGCCTCCCGGTGGGGTAAGCGCGGAAGACCTTGATTACGTGGCGACCCACAAGCCGATCCTGACCGAGGAGGGTCTGGCCACTTGGTATAGGGCTCCCTACGCTGGCCGGAAATCCGCCAATGGCCAGGTCTTTGACGACTACGCAATGACAGCCGCACATCGAACGCTTCCAATGGGCTCAGTTGTGGTGGTGACCAACATGAAGACCGGCCAATCGGGCGTCATGCGCATCACCGACCGCGGGCCCTTTGTTGAAGGCAGAATTCTGGACCTGACCATCGCCGCCGCCAAGGCCATAGGCCTCTATCGGATGGGCACGGCCGAAGTGCGCATGGACGTCTATGAGACGCCTAAATCCATCAATACCGGTGGGCGCTGGTGCGTACAGATCGGGGCCTTCCATAGTGAACGCGAGGCCCTCAAGCTGAAGCAGGAGCTTCTGCGCAAATACGCCGACAGCAATGTGATCGAATTTCCCGGCGAAAACAGCTACTGGGTGCGGATCCGACCCGAGGGCGACAACCGCGAGTGGGCTGAGTACATTGCGCGGCATGTGCAGCCCAGCGAGGGCGAAGCATTTTTGACCCGGCTGGACTGAAATCGCGCTCCATCCCCTTGACGATGAGGCTGCGAAAGGCACGCGTCCATCCTGCCAGCCGTTCTTGCCCTAATACTGGATGGGGCACCCGATCAAGTTCCGGTGTGGTCGAAAAGCAGAAGCAGGCCCTTTGACTCGCTGCGCTCGCTGAGGATGACGGATCATTTTCCGGCTCTGCGTTACGCAGTAACCGGTTCGGTGGCGTTGACTTTGACAGGGGTTAACCAGCCGAAGCGGTCGGGTTTGAGGCCGTTGGCGATGCCGAAGAAGTCTTCGGCGATCTTCCTGGTGATTTCGCCTGGCTTGCCG
>Ga0181520_10001008_pt1 | contig 59585 bp, 52 predicted proteins | sample PEATcosm2014_Bin_29_FD_132451 | JGI IMG/M metagenome (GOLD analysis project Ga0181520, IMG submission 132451) | Peatland microbial communities from MTU Mesocosm Facility, Houghton, MI, USA - PEATcosm2014_Bin02_30_metaG | ecosystem: Environmental > Terrestrial > Soil > Wetlands > Peat | place... | reverse complement strand
CCAGCCGTTGGCGCGCAGCTGGAGCCTAGATTGTATACTTTTGATCAGTAAATGACGTAAGTTCCGATGAGACAATGAATAACAACACTCGCGCCCGTAGCTCAAATGGATAGAGCAACGGACTTCTAATCCGTAGGTCGTGGGTTCGAATCCCGCCTGGCGTGAACTAAATGAATCTTAACCGGGGCCGAGCGCCACGGGTCCATCAAACAAGTCCGACGGAGGTCCAGTCGGCCATGATTGCGTGGCGCACGAAGCTTATTTTGACGTTGGCAACGCTGGCGACGGCGATCGCGCCGGCGGCTTTCCGGGCCGTCGGCCCAGCGGCCGCCGCCGACCTCGGCCCGGCGCCGGACGATGGCCAGATCCGGATCGCGGAGGCGGCCGATCGCTTAACGGCGAAGCTGCATCTCGCGCCGGCGCAACGCGCGCTGTTTGTCGAAATGAAATCCGCGGTACGGCAGTTGCGTCTCGACCGGCGCCGGGGCGACGCCATCGCGCTCGCGGCGGACCGCGACGTGATGAAGGACGCCGCCGGAGGTTTCTTTGCCAGTCTGTCCGATGTGCAGCGCCGGGAACTGACCGCGTGGCGCGCGGAACGGCGCGCGAAGGCGGAGCAGCGGCTCCAAGCCATGGCCGACGGGACGACGACGAAGCTCCATTTGACGACAGCGCAACGCGCGTTGTTTGACGCCGTGAGAACGGCCGCGCGGGAAGCTCGTTTCACGCCGTTTACCGACCTCGACCGGCTGGCGGCGGCCCACGAAGCAAAGATCGCCGCGTGGGACAAGTTCGTCGGGAGCCTGAACGACGCCCAGCGGCAGGAAATGACCGCGACGATGGACGCCGAATTTCGCGAACACGCGCCGGCGACAACGACCGAGTGAACGAGCGGCAGCGAACGCCGCTCACACGGCCGCGGCTGTTTGTCGGCGCTGCGGGGACGCAGCCGCTCCATCGCCGCGCGATCAGCGGGCGCCGAAGATCGCCGTGCCGACGCGGACGAGCGTCGCGCCTTCTTCGACCGCGGCTTCGAAATCGGCGGACATGCCCATCGACAATTCGGGCAGCGGCGCGCCGAGGTCGTCCTGCAGGCGATCGCGCAGGCGGCGCAGTTCGGCGAAGAACGGCCGCACGCGTTCGGCCTCCCAAAACGGCGGCATGGTCATCAAACCGCGCAATTCGAGATGCGGCAGACCGCGCAGGGCGCGCAGCAGCGCGGGCGCCTCAGCCGGCGGACAGCCGTTCTTTTCTTCCTGCATCGCCACGTTGATTTGGGCCAGCACGGGCACGATGCGACCGGCCTGGCCGGCGCGCTTTTCGATTTCTTCGCCAAGCGACGCGCTGTCCACGGTGTGAATCAGGGCGATCCACGGCGCGAGGTATTTGACCTTATTGCTTTGCATGCGGCCGATGAAATGCCAGCGGACCTCAGGCAGCCCGGCCGCTTTTTCGCGCAATTCCTGCACGTAGTTCTCGCCGAAATCGAGTTGCCCGGCGGCCTGCGCCTCGCGCACGGCGGCGAGCGGATGCGTCTTCGAAACGGCGACCAGCGCGCACCCCGCCGGGTCGCGGCCGGCGCGTTCGCAGGCGCGGGCGACGCGCGATTGCACCTCGGCGAGATTCGCCGCGACGCTCATCGCGCTTTCCCTAACAGCACGTCCGCCCCGTGAATTTTTTCCCATAGCACGGCGACTTCGGCAAGCGGCAGGCCGACGACGTTGGTGTACGAGCCGCGCACCTGCTGCACCAGGCCCGCGCCGAGGCCCTGAATCGCATAGGCGCCCGCTTTGTCCATCGGCTCGCCGGTTGCGACGTAGGCGCGAATCTGGGCGTCGCTCAATTCGCGAATGAACACGTCGGATTGCGCGCAATCGCAGAACGCCTCGCCGGTCGCCGCTTTCAGCAGGCAATAGCCGGTGCAGACCACGTGCCAGCGCCCGGAAATCAGGCGCATCATGGCGAAGGCTTCCGCGGCGTCCGCCGGTTTGCCGAGCATGCGGCCGTCGACCACGACCGTCGTGTCGGCGCCGAGCACCCAATCATCGCGATGGTCGCGGGCGACCTTTTCCGCCTTTTCGCGCGCCAGGCGCATCGTGTGGACCGGCGGCGTTTCGCCGGGCAGCGGCGTCTCGTCGATAGCGGGAATCTGCACGGTGAACGGCACGCCCAATTGGTCGATCAATTCGCGGCGGCGCGGGCTCGCGCTGGCCAGGATCATCGCCGGCCGGTTCACGTCATCGCCTCCGGATTCAGCAGCAACGCCATGATCGCCTTTTGCACGTGCAGACGGTTTTCGGCCTCGTCCCAGACTTTGGATGCGGGCGATTCGATCACCTCGTCCGTGACCTCCTCGCCGCGATGCGCCGGCAGGCAATGCAGGAAAATGGCCTCCGGATTCGCGTGGCGCATCAGCGCGGCGTCGACCGTGAAGCCGGCGAACGCCTGGCGGCGCTGCTCCTCCTGGCCTTCCATGCCCATCGAGGTCCAGACGTCGGTCGTGACGACGTCCGCGCCGCGCACGGCCGCCGCGGCGGTTTCGCTGAAAAAGATGCCTGCGGCCGACGCCTGCTGGGCGCGCTCGAAGACGACCGCGTTCGGATGATACCCGGCCGGGCACGCCAGGCGCAGTTCGAACGGCAACCGCGCCGCGGCGTCGAGCCAGGAATTGGCCATGTTGTTGCCGTCGCCGATGTAGGCGATCTTCTTGCCCTCGTACGTGCCGAGGCTGTCGATGACCGTTTGCAGGTCGGCGAGGACCTGGCAGGGGTGGTGCAGATCGGTCAGGCCGTTGATCACCGGCACAGTCGCATGCCGGGCGAACTCTTCGAGAATATCCTGGCCGAACGTGCGGATCATCACGCCGTGCACGTAGCGCGACAGCACGCGGGCGGTGTCGCGGATCGGCTCGCCGCGGCCCATTTGCAAATCGCGGCCGGAGAGAAACAGCGCCTGCGCGCCCAGTTGATAGCAGCCGACCTCGAATGAGACGCGCGTGCGCGTGCTGCTCTTCTCGAATATCAGCGCGACGCTCTTGCCGGCGAGCGGTTGGAAATCGTCGCCTTCCCGCCAGCGATCGCGCAACTCCGCGGTCGCATCGAAAATGCCGTCGATTTCTTCGGCGGTGAGATCGTACAACGTCAGGAAATGGTTCATCTTCGCGTTCCCTCGTGTTTCTTCTCGACCGAAGGGCCACCGGCCCGGTCTATCGCAGCCTCGGGCAACGCCCCAGGAAACAAAGTCCGGAATTCGCCGTTGGCGATTTCCGACCCTAGGGCCAACGGCCCGTTCCATTACAGCCTGAGGCAACGCCCCAGGAAGCGACGCCCCGGAATTCGCCACCAGCGATTTCCGACCCTAGGGCCAACGGCGCGTTCTATTCCAGGCTGAGGCAACGCCCCAGGAAGCGACGCCCCGGAATTCGCCGCCAGCGATTTCCGACCCTAGGGCCAACGGCCCGTTCTATCACAGCCTGGGGCAACGCCCCAGGAAGCGACGCCCCGGAATTCGCCGCCAGCGATTTCCGACCCTAGGGCCAACGGCCCGTTCTATCACAGCCTGGGGCAACGCCCCAGGAAGCGACGCCCTGGAATTCGCCGCCAGCGATTTCCGACCCTAGGGCCAACGGCCCGTTCTATCACAGCCCGGGGCAACGCCCCAGGAAACAACGCCCCCTCACCGTCAATCCCACACATAACGTTCGTCGAACGAAATGCCATATTTTTTCAAAAACGAGCGATATTCTGCGCAAAACGTGTGTTTTCGATGGTGTTCTTCCTGGTCGTCGATGTATGCGACCAACGCTTCGTAGTCCGCCGGAGCTACGGAAAACGCTGCGTAGCCCCGTTGCCAGGCGAAATCGCCCAATTCCGGCGAAAGCGTTTTGAGCCATTTTGACGATGAAGTCTTCAGTTCCTCGACGAGGCCGGCGATCGTCAGTGTGCGCCCGAGGCGAACGGCGACGTGAACGTGGTCGGCCGCGCCGCCGACCCGGGAACCGTCGCAACCAGCGTTTCGAGCGACGGTCGCAAGATACACATGGAGTTCATCGCGAATCGGCGAACGAAAATACTCGCGACGATCCTTGGCGCTGAACACCAAATGGATGACGACGTTTGCCAGCGACTGAGGCATGGCGACGTTGCCCCCCCTGGGGCGTTGCCCCAGGCTGTAATAAATCGCGCCGTTGGCGCTCGGCGCCGGTGCCCCGTGCCTGGGCGCCGGCCACCTGGGCCGTTGCCCCAGGCTGTAATAAATCGCGCCGTTGGCGCTCGACATTCGTTCGCGGTCCCTAGGGCCTTCGCACGCGTCAATCGAAGGGCCAACGGCCCGTTCTATCACGGCCTGGGGCGACGCCCCAGGCAGACAACGCCCGAGGACTACAAAATGAACCGCGACAGGTCCACGTCTTCGATAATGTCGGTCAGCGCCTTGTCGACGAATTTGCGGTTGATCGTCACTTTTTTGCCCTGCATCTCCGGCGCGTTGAAGCTGATCTCCTCGAGAATCTTTTCCATCACGGTCGAGAGGCGCCGCGCGCCGATGTCCTCGGTGCGTTCGTTGATTTGCGCGGCCATGTCGGCGATGCGCGCGATGCCGTCTTCGGTGTAGCGCAATTCGACGCCCTCGGTGGTCAGCAGCGCTTCGTACTGTTTGGTCAGCGCGTTTTTCGGCTCGGTCAGAATCCGCACGAACGCCTCTTGCGACAGGCTCGTGAGTTCGACGCGGATCGGAAAGCGGCCCTGCAACTCCGGGATGAGATCGGACGGCTTGGCCACGTTGAACGCGCCCGCGGCGACGAACAGAATGTGGTCGGTGCGCACCATGCCGTGCTTGGTGTTGACGTTGCTGCCCTCGACGATCGGCAGCAGATCGCGCTGCACGCCTTCGCGCGAGACATCGGGCCCGTGGCCGGATTCGCGGCCGGCGATCTTGTCGATTTCGTCGAGAAAAATGATGCCGCTCTGCTCGACGCGGCGGATCGCCTCGGCCTGCACCTTCTCCATATCGATCAGCCGCTGCGTTTCTTCCTTTTCGATCAGGCGCAACGCTTCGGGCACTTTGATCTTCGACCGCTTGGTCTTCTTGGGGAAGAGATTGCCGAACATATCTTTGAAATTGATATCCATATCTTCCAGGCCGGAGCCCGAGAATATCTCAATCATCGGCATTTTCGAGCGATCGGGCAGATCCAATTCGATTTCGCGGTTGTCGAGTTTGCCTTCGAGCAGCAGGCGCCGCATTTTGTCGCGCGTGCGCTGATAGCTGTCCTCCGGGTTCTCCGTCGTTTCCGGATGATGCCCCACGACGACGAAGGTCTCGCCCACCACGACCTCGTCTTTCTTCGCGTCGTCTTCGTATTGGAGATCGAGCTGCGCTTCCGGCGCTTTGCCCTTCGGCGGCGTCGGCGGCGGGACCAGGCGATCGAGGACTTTCTCGATCGCCAGCCGGCGGGCCTCTTCGGCGACCTCGATTTCGTGTTCGAGCCGGACTTGGCTGATGCCGATCTCGGTGAGATCGCGGATCATGCCCTCGACGTCGCGCCCGACGTAGCCGACCTCGGTGAATTTGCTGGCTTCGACCTTGATGAACGGCGCGTGCGAGAGGCGCGCCAGGCGCCGGGCGATCTCGGTTTTGCCGACGCCGGTCGGGCCGATCATGATGATGTTCTTGGGGTAGATCTCCTCGCGGATCGACTCCTCGACCTGCTGCCGCCGCCAGCGATTGCGCATGGCGATGGCGACGGCGCGCTTGGCGGCGTCCTGGCCGATGATGTAGCGGTCGAGCGCGGCGACGATCTCGCGCGGGGTCAGTTCTTTGGCTTCGTCCATCGCGGCCTCACAGTGTTTCCACGACAATTTGGTCGTTGGTGTAGATGCAGATTTTCGCCGCGATTTGCATCGCTTCGCGGACGATTTCAGCGGCCGTCAGCTTTGTGTGCTTCGCCAGCGCTTGCGCCGCCGCCTGGGCGTACGCGCCGCCGGAGCCGATGGCGATGACGCCGTCGTCGGGCTCGATGACGTCGCCCGAGCCGCTGATCAGCAGCGTCGTCTCCTTGTCGGCGACGAGGAGCAGCGCCTCCAGCCGCCGCAGCACGCGGTCGCTGCGCCAATCCTTGGCCAATTCGACGGCGGCGCGCGTCAGGTTGCCGTGAAACTCGTCGAGTTTGCTCTCGAAGCGCTCGAACAGGTGAAAGGCGTCGGCGGCCGCCCCGGCGAAGCCCGCGAGCACGCTCTTGTCTTTGCCCAAACGCCGCACTTTCTTCGCGCTGTGCTTGACGACCGTCGCGCCGAGCGTGACCTGGCCGTCGCCGCCGATGGCGAGCTTGCCGTTTTGACGCACCGCGAGGACGGTGGTCGCCTCGGGGGTGAAATTCATTGCGGCTCCTTTTTGTCGGCCGCGGCTTTTTTTCGCTTGCCGCGGGGATGCGCTTTCTCGTAGACGTCCAGCAGGTGGTCCACGGTTACGTGCGTGTACCGTTGCGTTGTGCCGAGGTTCTCATGGCCGAGCATCTCCTGGACCTCGCGCAGATTCGCGCCGGATTCGAGCACGTGCGTCGCGAAGCTATGCCGCAATGTGTGGGGCGTCGCTTTCACGCCGATGCCGGCGGCAAGCCGGGCCCGCGCGACGAGCATCTGGATGGCGCGCACGCTTAGCGGCGCGGCGTGCCGCCCGAGAAAAAGCGGGCTTTTTTCCGGCACGCCATAACGCTTCGTGCGCTCGCCGAGCGTCGCAGCGATGTAACTCGCCAGCGCCGCCGCCGCGAACGAGCCCACGCCGACCAGCCGATCCTTCCGGCCCTTGCCGCGCACGCGCAGGGTGCCGATTTCCTGCTCCCAATCGCCGACCTTGGCCGTCGCCAACTCACTGACGCGGCAACCCGTGGAATAATATGCTTCGAGCACCGCGTGGTCGCGCAGCAGCCTGGCCGGATTGCGCGACGTGGCCGCCATGACGAGGCGGGCCGCATCGTCAGGCGACAGCACACGCGCGAGCAGCGTGTCTTTCCGCGGCGACCGCACCTGCGACGCCGGGTTGACGGCGACCAGCCCGCGCTTGCGGCAAAAGAGATAAAACGCGCGCAACGACGCCAGCTTGCGCTCGATCGTGGCCTTCGCCGACGCGCTGGTCCGCGCCGCAAGAAAAGCCTGCACTTCGAACTTGCCGGCGAGGGTCAGGTCGACCTCGCCTTCGCGCAGGCACACTCCATGCTCGCGGCAAAACGCGGCAAACTGGCCCAGGTCGCGCAGATACGCCTCGGCGGTGAGGCCGGAAAAATTCCGTTCCGACGACAAATGTCGGCCAAACTCGGCGATCAATTCATACAAGACGGCTTCCCTTCGGCGACCGAAAGTCGATGTAAAACTAAGGCCCGGCGAAAGGGGTGTCAATCGTCGCGAGGCGCGGCGGGCCAGCGTCGAAGATTCTCCTGCCCGCGGCGGCTCAAACGACTTATTTTCAAATGTTCGCAGAGACCAAACTGGGAACCGAAGAGGTGACGACGATGAAAGCAATCGGCTGGCCGCATTCCGGCGCGACAACCGGCGCTCAACTTTTCGAAATAGCCACCCCGAAGCCGGGACGCGGGCAGGTGCGCGTCCGGGTGGTGAGTTCGGCGGTGAACCCGGCGGACGGGAAGATCGCCAACGGCGAATTCGCCGGCCGGCTCCTGCACGCCCGGGTCTCACCGTTGGTCGCGGGCTACGATTTTTCGGGCGTGATCGAAAGTTGCGGCGAGGACGTCGGCGATCTGAAGCCGGGCGACGAGGTCTTCGGATTCCTCGCCTACTCGAGTGCGACGCGGCAGGGCGCCTTCGCCGAAATGCTGACGGCCAACCGTGGCGAGATCGCCCGCAAGCCCGCGGGCGTGTCGCACGAGACGGCCGCCGCGGCCGCAACGCCCGGCGCGACGGCGCTGCAATTCCTGCGCGATCTGGGCCGGCTGCACGAGGGCGGCCGTGTCCTTATCATCGGCGCAGCCGGCGGCGTAGGCAGCCTGGCGGTGGGGATCGCCAAGCGGCTCCAGGCTCAGGTGACCGCCGTGTGCTCCACCTATGCGGTCGATTTCGTAAGGGGCCTGGGGGCCGATGAGATCGTGGATCGGCGCAAGCAGGATCCGCTGACCGTCCCCGGACCGTTCGACGTTATCTTCGACGCCGCGACCGCGCACAGTTACCTCGCCTGCCGGCGCCAACTCGCCAAGACCGGCTCCTACGTGCCCACGTTGCCGTCGACAGGCCTGCTCGTGGGCATGGCCTTGGCGGCGTTTTCGTCGCAACGTTGCGCTTTCGCGGCCGTCAAGTCCGCGGCGAAGGATCTCGAGCAAGTGGCCGCGTGGCTTCTCGACGGCTTGCAGGCGCCAATCGAGGCGCGCTTCCCGGTCCGCGAGTTGGGGGCCGCGATGGATCGCTTTGCCAAGGGCGAATTGCGCGGGCGCGTCGTCGTCCAGGTCGAAGGCGGTTTTTGACCGTCCCACGGCGAATCGACCTGCGCAACCGTTGCCGAAAACCGGACCACGTCGCCGACGGCGCGTCAAACTCTCCACAAAAAAGTTTGCTTTCTCCGCCTATCGAGACCATGTTTCACTACGCGAGGCGGACGGCGCGCGCCGCCCGCCGTTTTTGTCGAACGACGAAGGAGAAAAAAATGTCGTCTGCGGAAGTCATCGCCGAAACGTTTGCCGCTTTGGATGCGGGGGATTACGAAACGGCGGCCGGCCTGCTCGACCGCGAATTCGAGTTTTCCGGACCGACGCTGCAACCGCTCGGCGCGAAAGAATTCATCGCCTTCGAAAGCGCGCTGCGCTCCGCGATGCCAAACCTCAAGCACAATTGCCTGGTTTATTCGACCGAAGACGGCGACTGGGTGCGCGGACAGGTGCAAATCGCGGGAACCCATCGCCGCCCGCTGGATCTGCCGAATCTGCCCATCCTGGCGGCGACGCGGAAACGGGTCAAACTTCCGGCGGAGCGCTTCGTGGCGGTCGTGCGCGACGGTCGCATTGTCTCCTTCGCGGCAGACGTCGGCCCGGACGGCGGGTTGATGGGCATCCTCAAGCAGCTCGGCCGGGACGACTTGGCGGATTGCGTCGGCGCCGGCGGTCGCGATTGCATCGAGGAAAGCTTCCAACCGGGCGTTCACGTTTGACGCGAGAAGGAAAGCGTAGCGCGGGTCTTGCCGCCGGCGCGCGCAGAAACTACGTTTCCGCGTAAATCGGAGGGCGGCGGGAAGCCGCTCGTCGCAGCGATGGAGCGCAACATCATAGGAGGGGACGCCATGTCGCCTACCGAGGCAATCAGAAAAATGATCGCGGCCGTGGAAGCGGGCGATTACTCTGGAGTAGCGGGGGTTTTGGATCGCGACTTCACATTCGCCGGCTCGGCTCCGCACCCGCTGGGCCGGGGCGAATTCCTGGAATTTGCCCGTGCCATTCATGGGGCCCTGCCGGATGTTAAATACAATCTGAAAATCACCGCGGAAAAAGATAGCGAGTGGGTGCGCGGCGAAATCCGTTTCACCGGCACTCACGCCGGCGAGTTGGATCTGCCGTACCTGCCGAAGGTGCCGGCCACGCGTCGATCGGTGAAGATCGCCGCCGAGAAATTCGTTGCCAAAGTGCATGACGGCAAAATCGTCTCGTTTTCGATCGAAACCGGCCCCAATTCCGGATTAATGGGCATTCTGAAACAAATCGGCCGCGAAGACTTGGCCGATTGCCTGCGCGCCGGCAATGTGGATTGCCGGACGATGGAGACCGGGCCGTCCGCCGTCATTCACATTTGAACGGCGGGTTCGTTACATCGGCGGCGCCGGAGCGATGATGCCCGTGCCCGTGTCGACCCAGGTGCGAAAGAAATTCGCCACCTGCACGCGAACGTCCTCATAATCCCACATCATGCCGTGGTCGTCGGTGTTCCACTGGTAAACGGCTGGCGCGCCGTACGGCGCGTCGTTGTCGATGAGATCGGGAATCTGCCACACGATCGGCCGCAGTTGCGACAGGCCGATCGTCGTCGCCATGCGGCCGCACGCGTCGGCGCCGAGCGTGGCGTCAAACGCGGCCATCTGCTGGAAAATCTGCGGCGCGCCGCGGTTCATCTCCGGCAATGGGTGAAGCACGTACGGCGAATACGCCTCCGGGTCGCCCGCCTCCACCGGAATCACCAGGACATCAAGCAGGAGGTCGGCCCAAGACGCAATGCCGAAGTTCAGCAGACGCTGGATGTCCCCCAATACCTGAAAAATCTCCGAGCCAACCGGGCAGTCGAGCGCGATCGCGCGGTAATCGGACGCGCCGGAGTTGAAGACAAAGGCGCTGATTCGATCCTCGACCGCCGCAAATATTCCGCCGTGGATGGACCCGAGCGAATGGCCGAGAAACACGATGTTGCTCACGTCGAGATCGGGATGGCCGTTGCCGTTGGTCGAGTGCGGCGAGAGGTCGAGGTTGCCGAGCGTCTTGACGAGGGAAATCAAATACATCTGGTCGGCGAGATCCTGCAGCCAGTTCGCGCGCCATTCCATCGGCGCAAAACCGTTGAAGAATTCCAGATCCACCACGACGTCGTTGCTGGCGTTCTGGCGCACGCCCTGGAACACGTCGTCGATAGCGATGCAGGCGAAGCCGTAGTCCGCCAAGGTGCTCGCGGGAACTTCGACGCTGTTGCGGTCGGCATTGATGCCGTGCATGAACACGACGACGGGCCAAGGCTTCGGATATTGCGTCGGACTGGGCAGCGTCAAATGTGCGAGGATTTGCTCCGTGCCCTGCGGCTGCGGCCGGCCGTTCTCGTCGTAAACGATGTGACCGTTGACGCGCCAATTGATGGTGTCATACGTGAGATCCCACGCCGAGTCGAGCCGGTTGGGCTTGCCGGTGTATGTGATTTTCGTGACCTGCGGCGGGTTCTGCGCGGCCATCTGCGCCAGCGTGTCCTTCATTTGAAACAAGTCTGTCGTAATATCCTGCGTCGAATAGAACGTCGCCGACAGGATGTGCTCGCGCCGCACGCCAAGTTGGTCCAGGTAGTCGAACATCGGCGCCAGTTGCTGGCGAACCGGCTCCAGCACGTCGTAGCGGAGGTTCCACCGGTCGGGAAAAGCCGAACGGACGTACTGGAAATCCGGGGCCGCTTCGTAGCAGCCGCCCTGCAACGGCTTCACCTGATCGGTGACCACGACGGCGTACGTCGTGCTCTGCCGCAACGGCAGATACGGCCGCGCTTTGAACAACTGGTGGTCGCCCTGCCAGTCGAAGACCAGCGGCGCAAACACCGGCGCGGCGGCGCCCGACGGGATTTCGGCGCAAAACACGCTGTCCGACGCGGAAGGCGGGCCGCCGTCCGGCAAGGTGGCGCCGTCAGGCTCCGCGTCGGTCGAGAATAGGGCTGCGCCCGTCACGCCGAAGCCGTTCAATTGATTGATCGCGTACTTGATGAACGGAGCCACTTCGAAAAACCCGTCGAGGTAGGTGACGAGTTGGTCGGGCAACTGCACACGACGGCCGGTGTGCGTGTGCGAGTCCGCGACCACAAACAGATCGCTGGGGAACGGAATGTTGCGCTGGCCTTCCGTGAGGTCGTACGCGAAGGTGTGCCCCGAGCTGCAGTGGTCCGGAATTTCGGCCCCGGTCGCTTGCGCGAACGTCAACTCCGGCGGAATCGCGGCGTCGTCGTCCGCCTTCTGACCCGCCGGCGCTGCCGGTGAATCGTGAAATGAGTTTCCTGCGCCGCTGCTGCACGCGCCGGCGGCCAGGGCGACTGCGAAAAGCAACCACAAGAATCTCTTGGACATGCCCGCGACTCCCCGAATGAGGCTGACTCCTTTTTTAGCACCAATCGGCACGTGAGGCAATCAAACCGGGACGCACGGGCAGGGAATCAAGCATCGAGCGGGGCGAGCAGGCCGCTGGCGTCGAGATAGTCGCGCATGGCGGCGAGCGCGCGCTCGTGCATCGCGGCGCGGCGCTCGGGTTTGCGCAACCGCTCGGCGAGCGGCGGCAGCAAGCCGAAATTGGCGTTCATCGGCTGCAGCGGCGCGGGCGCGGCGACGGCCACATGGTGGAGCAGCGCGCCGGTCATTGTCGCCAGCGGCGGCGGCGGCAGCGCCCGGCCGGCCGCTTCGGCGGCGGCGAACCAGGCGGCCAGCATGCCGCATGCGGCGCTTTCCATGTAGCCCTCGACGCCGGCGAGTTGGCCCGCCAGGCGCACGCCGGGCGCGCCGCGCAGCGTTAGGTCGGGCTGCAGCACGCGCGGGCCGTCGACGTACGTGTTGCGGTGCATTACGCCGTACCGCAAGAAAATCGCCCGGCGCAGGGCGGGAATGAGGCGCAACACGCGCTGCTGGTCGCCCTGGCGCAGGCGCGTCTGAAAGCCGACCGGGTTCCACAGCCGCCCGGCCGCATCCTCGCGCCGCAATTGCACGACGGCGTACGGCCGCCTCCCCGTGCGCGGGTCGTCGAGGCCGACGGGCCGCATCGGGCCGAACCGCAGCGTGTGCTCGCCGCGCCGGGCGAGCGATTCGATCGGCATGCAGCCCTCGAACACCCGGACGTCCTCGAACTCGCGCGCCGGCGCCGGATCGGCCGCGAGCAGCGCGTCGAGAAAAATGTGATATTCGTCGGCGGTCAACGGGCAATTGAGGTAATCGCCCGGTCCGGCGCCGCGGCGATCGGCGACGTAGGCGCAGGCGCGGTCGATGCTGTCGCCGTCGACGATCGGGCTGGTGGCGTCGTAGAAATAGAGGTGCGCGGCGCCAGTGACGCGCGCCAGGTCGGCCGCCAGGGCCGCGCCGGCCAGCGGGCCGGCCGCGACGATCGCCGGCGCGGCCGGCAGACGCAAGGCTTCGTCGCGGACGACGCGCACTGCCGGGCAGCGCGAAAGGCGTTCGGTGACGGCAGCCGCGAAACGCCCGCGGTCCACCGCCAACGCCCGGCCCGCCGGCACCGCGGCGGCGCGTGCGGCGGCGATGATCAACGAGCCGCCCAGGGCCATCTCGGCCGCGAGCAGGCCGTGGCCGACGCCGGGCGCCGCCGACCCCAGACTGTTGGAGCATACCAATTCGGCAAGATCGGCCGTGTGATGCGCCGGCGTCATCACGGCCGGCCGGGCCTCGATCAGGTCGACCTCGACCCCCAGGCGGGCCAATTGCCACGCGGCCTCGGAGCCCGCGAGGCCGGCGCCGACGACCGCGAGGCGCGTCATCGGTTACGCCTCGGGCGCCGCTTTGCGGTCTTCTTCGACGGGCGGTTCGACGGCCGGCCGTTCGTAGTCGCACTCGCGAATCGGGCAACTCAGCGTCGGCTGGCCTTCCACGTTGCGCTTGAGCAGGAACGGGTTGCCGCACTTGGGGCACGGCCCGGCCACGGGCTCGGCGCGATAGGTGACGCGGCATTCCGGGTACTTCGAGCAACCCCAGAACACGCCGCGCGGGCCGGTGCGTTCGAGCAGCGTGCCGCCGCAGCCGTCGCGCGGGCACGTCACGCCGGTGTCGAACGGCGAGGCGCCCTTGCACTTGGGGTAGGTCGAGCAGGAATAGAAGCGGCTGCCGGCGCGGCTGGTCCGCATGACCATCGGGCTGCCGCATTTCGCGCAAATCTTGTCGGTCGGAATCGGCGCGGCGGGCGTGTACGCCGGCTTGTCGATCGCGGCCACTTTGCCCTCGGCGTCGCGCGTAAAATTCTTCGTGTTGCGGCAGTCGGGGTATTTGGAGCAGCCGAGGAACGGGCCGTTCCGGCCGAACTTGATGACCATGACGCCTTCGCCGCATTTGTCGCAGACGATGTCCGTCGTCTCGCCCTGCCGCTTGAGGTTCGTCATCTCCTTTTCGGCCTTCTTCAGCGTCGCGCTGAACGGCGTCCAGAACTCGCCCAGCAGCTTTTGCCAGTGAACCTTGCCCGTCTCCACATCGTCGAGTTGCTCTTCCATGCCGGCCGTGAACGAAACGTCAAGAATCTCGGGAAATGATTCGATCAGGAGCTTCGTCACCGCCCGGCCGAGGTCGGTCGGCTGCAGCGTGCCGCGCGGCTTTTTCGCGGCCCCCGCGGCAGGAGGCTCGGCCGGCGCCGGTTCCTTGGCTTTCTCGCCGTTCTTGGCTTTCTCGACGTAGCCTTTGTCGAGGATCGTGGAGAGAATCGCGGCGTAGGTGGACGGCCGGCCGATCCCTTTTTCTTCCAATTCCTTGATCAACGTAGCCTCGGTGAAACGCGACGGCGGCGCGGTGAACTTCTGCTGCAGATCGATTTCGCGTTCGGTGAGGCGCTGGCCTTCGACGAGCGGCGGCAACTTCGACTCGGTCGCGTCGCTCTCGTCTTTTTCATTTTCGTCCTCGTCGCGCAGCGCGGCGAGCTGGCCGGCGAAAGTTTCCTTGTGCTCGCTGACCGCCAACGTGTACGGCCCGTTCGCGACGTTCACCGTCGTGACCAGGAACTCCGCCGGGGCCATCTGGCTGGCGATAAATCGGCGCCAGATCAGATCGTAGATCTTCATCTGGTTGGGGGTCAGCCGGCCCTTCAGCCGTTCGGGAGGCAATTCGAGATTGGTCGGCCGAATCGCTTCGTGGGCCTCCTGCGCGGTCTTGCGGCTCTGATAGACGTTGGGCCGTTCCGGCACAAAATCCTGGCCGTAGGTCTTCGCGACGTAGGCCCGCGCGGCCGCTTGCGCTTCGGCGGCAACGCGCACGGAATCCGTGCGCATATAGGTGATCAAGCCCTGCGGACCCTCGCCGCCGATCTCGACGCCTTCGTAGAGTTCCTGCGCAATGCGCATGACGATCGCCGGCGACAGGCGCAGGCGCCGGCTGCCCGCTTGCTGCAAGGTGCTGGTGATGAACGGCGGAAACGGCCGTTTTTTCTGCGTGCGCTGCGCGATGCCGGCGACGACGTAGGGGTTCGCCTGCAATTCGCGGCGCACCGTCTCCGCCTCTTCGGCGTTGACGACCGTCAGCTTCTTGCCGTTTTTCATCGTCAGTCGCGCCGTGAAATCGGGCGGCTGGTCGGCGGCGAGACTGACGAGCACTTCCCAGAATTCATCGGGGACGAAAGCCTCGATTTCCTGTTCGCGCTCGACGACCAGCCGTACGGCGACCGACTGCACGCGGCCGGCCGACAGCCCGCGCTTCACCTTCGACCACAACAACGGCGAGATCTTGTAGCCCACCAGGCGGTCGAGAATGCGGCGCGCCTGCTGGCTGTTGAACTTGTCGATGTTCAACGGCTGCGGATGCGCGAGAGCGTCAATGACAGCGTGCCGCGTGATTTCGTTGAAGCTGATGCGTTCCATCGGCTTGTTCTTGAGCTTGAGCGCTTCGGCGATGTGCCAGGCGATGGCCTCGCCCTCGCGGTCGGGGTCGGGCGCGAGCAGCACGCGGTCGGCTTTTTGCGCGGCGGCGCGCAGATCGCGCAACACCTTTTCCTTGCCCTTGATCGTGACGTAGGTCGGCGCAAAGCCGTTGTCCACATCGACGCCCAACTCGCTCGCGGGCAGGTCGCGCACGTGTCCGACCGACGCGAGCACCTGGTAGCCCGAACCGAGGTATTTGCCGATCGTTTTCGCTTTGCTCGGCGACTCAACGATAACCAATGCGGATTCCATCAGTCTCTATCCTCCAGTGCAACGAACGTGTTGCCGGGCCGACGCGCGACCCGGCCGTCCACTTCAAGTTCGATCAACGCGGCGTTGACGCGCGACGCCGGCAGCGCCGTCGCCTCCACCAGCGAATCCGTGTCGGCGGGGCCGCCGGTCAGCGCCCGCCAGACCGCGCCCGCGTCGCCCGGCGGATCCGGCCGCCGCTGCGCCGCCGCCGCCGCTTCGTCTTCGGCCATGCCGCGCCGCAGGTGCTCGCCGAGGATTTCCTCGACGACGTCGAGAATTTCCAGCAGCGGCTTCGCGCCCTCACGAATCAGCCGGTTCGTGCCGCGACTCTGCGCCCGGTCGATCTGGCCCGGAATCGCCAGCACGGTCTTGCCCTGTTCCCCCGCCATCCGCGCGGAAATCAGCGCGCCGCTGCGCTCGCCGGCTTCGACCACGACGCACGCCCGTCCCAAACCGACCATCAACCGATTGCGGGCCGGAAAGGTCCCGCGGTCCGGTTGCGTTCCCGGCGGCAATTCACTGACCAACGCCCCGCCCGTCTCGACGATCTGCGCGAACAAACCGACGTGTTCGGGCGGGTAGACGATGTCGAGCCCCGCGCCCAGCACCGCCACGGTCACCCCGCTGGCCCCCAGCGCCCCGCGGTGAACGCAGCCGTCGATGCCGCGCGCGCCGCCGCTGACCGTGCAAATGCCCGCTCGGGCCAGCGCGGCCCCCAGGCGCGTCGCGACGTTCTCGCCGTAGGCCGTCGGCTGACGCGTGCCGACGACGGTGGCGGCGAGTTCGGTTTTTTCACCGAGCCGGCCGCGAATAAACAGCACCGGGGGCGGGCCGTCAATCGTGCGCAAGGCGGCCGGATACGCCGGACTGTCGATCGCCACCGCCTCGTGCCCCAGTCTCGCCGTGCGCTCCAGAATTCGATCGGCCGTCGCGAAATCGCGAAAAGCCGCGACGGCGGCCGCCTGCCGCTCGGACAGACCCGCGCGGCGCAATGCCTCGGCGCCGGCGCCGAAAGCGCTCGCGGCGTCCGGAAACGCCGCGAGTATCCGGGACGCCGCGATCGGCCCGATCCCCGGAACAAGAGTCAGGGCCAAATGAAAGCGCGTCATGCCCCTTCTCTCCCAGTGACAGGGGGGTAAGCTTAACCACCGCTTCCGGCGCCCTGTCAAGAGCAAATGAAGTCGTCGCGAAAAAACGCGGCGCGCGGCGGCGAAACAACAACCGCCAAGTGCCGGGGATTGCCGCGGAAAAAGTCGGCGGGGAGGAATCGGCGGCGGGGCGCGGCGGCGCACCGACAAAAAAGGCCGGCCCGCGCAGGGCCGGCCTTGCGAACGTTTCGAGCGGGTTACTGCACGTCGCTCATGACCGTGTCGCCGACCAACGGCGGCCGCGTGCAATTGGCCAGCAGCACCGTCGAGGTTTTGTCGCCGACGCGAAGGACGATCACATTGCCGATCTTGGAACTGGGCACGTTCTCCGGGTCTTCACTGCGTCGCCATACGGAGAAACTGTTGCCGATCTTGACCCCCTGTTTGAGCCCCAGGTCGATAAAGGCGAGGTTGTCGTAGCCGATCAACAGGTCGGCGTCGATGTTCGAGGCGATAATCGAACCCGTCATCTCCAGATCGGTCAGCTTCAACTTGATCCGGACCGTGTCGCGGCTCATCGGGATCACGCGGTCGCCGACGGCAATCTCCGTGGAGGAGTCGATCAACCGGCCCGAATAGACAATTTTGCCGTTCGGCAGCGTGGACGCGTCAACCGTCTGAACCTCGCCCAGCAGGTTGATCAGGTAGCCGGCCCGCTCCCGTTTCACCGGATTTTCGACTTCCCGCCCAATACGGAAGACGGTAAACACATCGCCCAACTGGACGTTGGCGTTCTTACGCATCGAAAAGAAGACGTTGTGATTTTGGCCCAGAACAATCTGATTGTCGATGTTGTTGACGATTTCGCCCGCGCCGTCCAGGGCCTCTTCGCTGATCAAGTCGATCTTGTTGACGCGCGTCGTATAGCTAAAGGTCGTGTCGAAAGCCGGCAGGTTCACCATCTCGACGAGATCCTGCGGGGCCGCCGCCTTTGGCTTCCGGCCGGGAACGAAGGTCGCGACGGCGCCTTTTTCCGTCCTGATCTTCAGAATCTGACCCGGGTGCAGCCAGTGCGGATCCGTCACCTGCGGATTCATTTCCCAAATTTGGGGCCAGGTCCACGGGTCGCCGTAGAATTTTTCGGCCAATCCCCATAAGGTGTCGCCGGGCTCGACCTTATAGTCGGTGACTTCCGTTTTCTGCGCGACGCCGACCGCCTTCGGCGCGGGCGAAGCTTGCCCCTGTTGCGACTGTTGCGCCCAAGCCGTCGCCGCCAAAACGGCCGCCGCCACGAACAGGGCGACGCACAAGATCCGACGCTGCTTCATGAAAAGCACCTCCTTCAACGAGGCGATTCCAACTGCGTTTTCTTCGCCTCGGGGGAATCCGGATATTCATGCAATAACCGCTTCTGCGCCTGTTGGGCTTTCTCCGACAGGCCCAGTTGAGTGTAACATTGGATCAGCCAGAACAATGACCGTGGCGCGTACGGCCCTGCCGTCTCGCCTGCGGCCAGACACCGCTCGTATTCGCGGGCCGCCTGCGCGTGCTCGGCCAGCCGCCGATACGCCTCACCCAAAGAATAACGCGCGCGCGGCAGATACGCGCTGTTCGGATGCTGCGCCACGAAGGCGTTGAGGTCGTAAACCGCCAGGCCCCAATTTTGCTTGTCCAGTTGCTGAACCGCCGTTTGAAACGCTTTTTCCTCGTCGCCGGCGACCTTGCCCGAGCCGGCCGGAAGCGGCAACGGCGGAAGCGCGCGGTCGAGTTCGGCCGATTTCGGCGGCGGCGCCATGACGGGCGGCGCCGGCGCCGGCGGTTCGGCCGGCTGGTCGATGTAAACCGTCGGCGAACTGAGTTCCTGTTGCATCTTCTTGATGGCGTCGCGGTTGGTGCGGGATGTTTCGCGCAGCACGAACAGCGAGCTGTTCAATTCTTCCATGCGCAGGTTGATGTCGGAGAGCGTCCCTTGCAGTTCGTTGACCTGCGTTTGCAGTTCGCTGAGCTGCTGTTTCAGTTTCTGGTCCTGGGCGCACCCGGCAAGCCAGAGCGCGCCGACGAGAACCGCAACGATGGCCCGCCGACCGTAACGCATGGAAATATCGGAATCCTCTTGCAATTATCTTATTTATCGTAGCGTTGGGCGGCGGCGCCTGTCAAGCGAATAACGGCCTCGCGTTTTGATTTTTCAGCGAGGCGGCGGCCACGGCTCGACCACGACGGCGAGGGGGCGGTCGGTCATGTCCAAGTACGCCCGCTCGTCACCGGCGCGATACGCCGGCATGGGGAACATTTGCACGTCGATCGTGAACGACCCGGCGTCCAGCGCTGCGAGACCGTCCATCTCGAATCCGAGACAGCCGAAGCAACCGGGATAGCGCTCGGGACCGTCAAGCACGGTGCGGTCGTCGAGATAAAAAAGCGTGGCGGGAGTGCGCGCGCAACGTGGGTCGTAGATTTGGCGCGAGAACCACGCTTCGCGGTGTTCCGGGCGCGTGCCGGCAACCACTTGCCACTCCGCCGGCCGCCGATCGAGGCGCTTTTCCGTTTCGTCCATCGCGCCGTCGATCAGCGCCCCGCCTGGATTGCGGTCGTTGTAAAAGACGCGCCCGGCGACCAGCGGCGACGAATCAATGTACAAACGCAGCCGCGCCTCGCGGAAAAAACGGGCCACGCGGAACGGCACGACGAGACGAATCGGAAAAAACATCCCTGTTTTCCAGTAGACGCTCGTCAGTTGCACGCTGGGGGAGGGAATCCGCCAGAACAACGTCAGCCAGTTTCGCGTTTTGCGCAGCATCCGCACCGGCCCAACCGTGTACGCGATCACTTCCGAATGAAAGTCGTTTTCGTTCCGCGAAAAATGGATCAGGTTCCAGACGCTGACGCCCTCGATCCGGATCTTCTGCCGGTCCGCGACGTTCTGACCGCTGCCGCCGGCCGCCGCCTTTACGCACAGTTTCGAGATGCTGATCGGCGCCTCCGGTCCGTAGCCGACGATGTAATCGGCCGTCTCGACCTCGTCGCGGTCCCGGCGATACGCCACGTAACGCACGGCGCTCCGAATCGCCGCTCCGGAAAACGCCAATAAATATAAATAGCCGGCCCCGCCATCGACCGGATCGTGCAGGGTGATTTCCACGCCGGCCGACGCGCCGGCCGGCCACGCGACGGTCGTGAGCCGCGACCCGGAATCCGCCGCCAGGAAGGCAATTTCGTCGGTGCTTTGCAATCCGCCCCTGCCGAAATCGCGGGATGCCGCACGGCCGTTTTGAAAGAGGTATTCGGCGCCTCGCCGTTGGTCGATTTGGAACGGGACCGGCGCCAGCGTCTCGCCGCGCACGGCGAAGAGGCCCAAGCGGGAGATCTCGACGCCAAGCAACCCGGGGACTTTCGCGGCGACGAGAACGACAGGATCGATGGCGCGCGTCAGGGGCTTGTCCGCGGCGACGGAATCGCGTGATGGCGCAAGAAAAATGAAGCAACAGAAAGCCGCGCCGAGGACGAACGCGAAGGCTGGCGGCGACAAACCGCGCGACGGGCAAAGCAAAACGCGAAACCGGCTCGTTGCCAGGCCCGGCGGCGCGCCGACGGCTTTACGTCGCACGCCCGCTGACGCGTTGTCATTCATCCGTCATTCGCCCGAAGGTCTGCGCGCTGGATCGTCGTGTCCGGCGCACGCGTTGTCAAGGGAAGCGGCGACGGCAGCCTGGACGACGCGGATACAAAAAGGGCGTCCGAACACGGACGCCCGTCGAATCATTTGTCGCGGCCGCCGCACCAACTACTTCGCCGCACCGGACCTGGGCGCCGCTGTCCGGCGGTTGCTAGAGCGTGGTGTCGTTGTCGTCGTCGTCGTCGGGGCTCGTGTCATCGTCGACGGTCGCAGCCTGCACGGTATACGTGAAAGTTGTCGCGGTGGACGTGTTGCCAACGTCCGCGGAAATGGTGTAGGCGATGCTGGCGCCGCACGCTCCCGGTCTGGACACCTGATATTTTACCTCGGAAATGCCGCGGTCGTCGGTTTTGTTGTAATAAGGATCCGTCAACGGCGGTACGACACTCGGATCGTCGGTCGGCTGATACAGTTCGCCGCCCCCGGCGATCCAACGAACCAACATGCCGTTTGAGGGCGTGCCCGTCGTCGAACCGGATGAGCCGGTGCCTATCGCAAACGCATTAAACGTTACGAGGGCGTCGATCAACCGGTCCTCGTAACCGCAATACAGACCCTGGTTCACCGAGATTTCCGTCTGCACGCTGGTGAGGGTGCTGGGGTCTTGGCAGGTCGTCACCCACCCTTTCTCCTGGCAATAGTCGGGCTTGGCGTTAGGAGGCAGATTGGCTTGGCAGTATTGAATGCAGAGATTCTGCAACCCGGCAATGCACTTGCTCGGGACCCCCCATGTCGTGTCGCACACATCGGCCACCGTGGCGCCATTCGTCCAATCGGTAAAGGTCACGACCGTATCGAAGGGCGCTTGGTCGCTTTGACCGCAACCGTAGATGTAAATGCTCGCTGAGGCAATCAGCACGCCAATCACGGCGAACACCAAACGTTTCATCTGGGGGCCTCCTCTATTGCGTCGCTGACGCCGCCGAACAACCCGGCGCCGTCAAGCTCGTCACGATACCGCAGGCCGATCGCGTACGATCCGCGGTGTAATGAAAATCAACAGTTCGCTGCGACTCTTGACCGTCTTGCGGTCGCGGAAAAAGTATCCCAAAACCGGAATTTGCGACAACCACGGGATGCCCAGTTCGGTGCGCGTCTCCGAGTCCTGGAAAATGCCGCCGATGACCGACGTCTCGCCGTTGCGCACGAGCACTTCGGTCGTCGCTTCCTTCTTGTCGATCGCCGGATCGCCGGTCGATGTCGGGATCGACGTATCCGGCGCGTTCTTGGCGATCTGAATTTTCATGATGATCGATTCGTCCGCGGTGACGTGCGGCGTTACCGTCAAGTTCAAGTTCGCCTCGATAAACGACAGCGACGTTTCGCCTTGCTGCCTGATCTGGAACGGGATGCTTACGCCCTGGGTGATGGACGCCGTCTTGTTCGACAACGTGGTCACTTCGGGCCGCGAAATGACCCGACCCTCGCCGCGGTTCTCCATCGCCGTCAGTTCGAAATCCAGACCAAAGGTGTCGTTGATGCTGCCGAGGGTCATCGCGATGCCGCCGCCGCTGCCCAAACCGATGGGCGCCGGCAGGTTGACCACGTAGTTCGCATCCGGCAGACGGGAAATCGTGCTGGAAGTCGCGGTCTGCGACGTCGCCGCCGTGCCGACCGTACCGTTCGCCGCGCCCGTGTCGGCGCCGCTCAACCGGATCGAATTCGGAAACGCCAAACCGGTCGGGTTTCCGTGGGCCGCGTCCGCACTATATCGGCCGCCCCACTGCACGCCGAGCTCGCGGGTGAAATCCGTCGTGGCTTCCACGATGCGAGTTTGAATCAAGACCTGCGGCGTCTGGCTGTCCAGGCTGGCGACCAATTGTTTGGCTTTCTTGATGTTCTTTTCGATATCCTGGATGACGATGATGTTCGTCCGCTTATCGACGTTCACGACGCCGCGATTCGAGAGAATGGAGCGGATCTGCGCCGTCAACTCCGTCGCGTCGCCGTAACTGACCGGAATCAGAGCCATAATCAGCGGCTCCAATTGCAGGCTGATCTGGCGCTGCGTCAGTTCCGACTGCCGTTCGTTGGTCAACGTTTGCACCGGCGCGACGCGGATGATGTTGCCTTCGCGCTCGACGGCCATTTTCTTGGCCCGGAGGATGATATCCAACGCTTGATCCCAGGGGACGTTGGTCAGCTTGATCGTGATCTTGCCCGTCACGTCGTCCGCGGCGACAATATTCAGGCCGCTGACCTCGCTGATGATCCGCAGAATCGACTTGATGTCGGCATCCTGAAAATCCAGGCTGATCTTCTTCCCGAAATATTGGTCGTCCGGGATCGCAGCGTTTTCCTGATTGATGAATCCGCTTTGCTGAGCATAAGCGGCCTGGGCAGCCAGGAAAACCAGGAGGGCCGAGAGGATCAGACCGAAGATTCCGGTCCTGTTCCCACTTGCTCCGCTCCGCGTTGCAGCCATTAGTCGCCTCCTCGACAGAAACGTTGTCACGGACAAATCTGCGTTCACATTTGTCGACATTAGGATTTCTTTTCGTCCGGCCGCAGCCGAATGGTCATTTCCACGGTTTCCGTGCCCTCGGAACGCCAACTGATGCGCGTCTCCGTGATGACCACGGCGTCGTCCAGGATCGCGCGGATCACGCCGCCGTTTTTCCCGATCGGTTGGCCCTGGTGCAAGGTGTACGCGCGACCGGCCGGATCCTCGAACATCGCCGCCGGATTCTCGACATCGCGAATGATGCCCACGAGTTTAAAGTACCGCACTTCATACTTCAAGAGCGGATTGTCCGTTTCTTTCGGGCCCGTCACCGATTCCGGTTTGAAAGGCCGAAACGGATCGGGCTTGTTGATCGGGTCGTAACTGGCCGTCACGGCCTCTTCCATCGACGGGGCGGCCGCTGCTTCGACCTTCACGTCCGCCTTCTTGTCAGCGGGCGTCTCCGGCGCGGCCTTCGCCTGCTGCATGCGAATTTCGGAGATCTTGTCCTCCGCCGCCTTTTGCGCCTTGGCCGCGTCTTGGGTGGCTTTGCCGCCGCCGCCAAACGGGTTGCAGGCGCCGATCGCGACGATCAGAAGCGCCGCAATCACCAAGAAACGAAAACGCATGGCGTCTTTCTCCATCGCGTTGTATTTCATCCGTTTCGTCCCTTCGTCCAGAGCCCAGCCGTTTCGCGCACGCTCTATTTCTTTTTGCCGCCAACCAGTTGTTCTTCGGGAAGCGGCGCCCCCGCGGCCCCGGCGGCGCCCGGCGCCGGCGGCTTCGGCGGTTCTTTTCCTTTGACCGCCGGCGCGGCCGCCGCTTCCGACGGTTTGCGGAAGCGGAAGGTCGTGGCGATGCACGTCGCCGTGACCTGGATTTCTCCATTCACTTCCAAGGGGGTCGCCATCTTCAGGTTGCTGACGTTGATAATGCGTTTGAGTTTGCCGATCTTGTCGAGAAAGATCGCAATGTTGTGGTAGCCGCCGCGAATTTCCAGATCGATTGGAATCTCGGCGTAGAAATCGCGGGCGATTTCGGCGCCCGGGACGAGTTTGGTGATTTCCAAGCCCGAGGTCGAGGCGAGGTCGTCAAAATTGCGGAGCAGCACGTCGATCTGCTTGTCCTCGGGCAGTTGCGCCAACGATAGTTTGAGCTGTTGGTCGAGGGTTTCAATCTCGCGTTCAATCGGCTGACGCGCGCTGGCCGCGTCCTTCACCTGGCGGAGTTCGGCGTCCAGCCTCGCCAACTCGCGATCGGCTTGGTCGATTTCATTTTGTTTCACGCGGTAGCCAAAAACAAAATAGCCGACGAACACCAGCGCGACTAAAACAAAAACTATCAGAACCTTAGCGGTGTTGGCCATCGAAAAACCTCGTGCGACGCAAACCGGTTCGGGCGCGCGTCCCTTGCCGGGCTTATTTGCCCATTAGCTTCTCTTTCGCCATGTTCAGTCGACAACTCACTTGAAACTGCTTCGCCGGCAACGTTTCGCCGCCGCGGGCGCCGCTTCCGCTGGTCGAATTGACAAGTTCGACATTTTCAAACAACGGATGTTTCGTCAGATTTTCCATGAACAGAGCAATTTGTTTGTTGTCGACGGCCATGCCGGTCAACGACAGCGAGCCGCCGGTTTCCGCCATCTGCGTCAGCCATAGTTTCGGCGGCATCGACGACGCCAGGTCGTCGAGCAGACGCACCGGGCCGGCCTGCCGTTGCTTCAACGTGGCGATGACTTCAAGCTTCTGGGCCAGGGCGTTTCGCTGCTGGCGCGCCTTCTCGACCTTGACCTGTTCGTCTTTGTATTTCTTGATGTCCGCCTGCCGGGCCGTGGCCTGGTCCACTTTGTCTTTCAGTTTCTCGATCATTCGCACGTGGAAAACGAGCGACGCCGCGCTCGCCAGCACGATGGCCACGAGCCCCGCGACGATCCAGGCGAACGGAATTTGGCGCGCGATCGCAATCTTTTTTCGCGGGGCCTTTCGTTTTACTTCAGGCAGAAGATTGATTCTGATCATTTATCGCCGGGCCTCCGTAACGCAAGACCGACCACCACGCCGCACAACGGCGCGATTTCCTGGACGTAATCCTTGTCGAACGTTTTCGTCGGGATCTCGATGTTGTTGAACGGATTGATCAATTCCACCGGAATGCCGACCTGATTCTCGATGATTTGCTGCAATCCGGCGGTTTTCGAGGCGCCGCCGGCCAGGTATACCTTGCTGATGTGGCCGAAATTGCTGGTGGCCGTGAAAAAGTCGAGCGAACGTTGAATTTCGAGCGCGACGCTGTTGCTGATCGAATCCAGAACCGGCTGGATGTTTTGCGGCGCCTGCTGCTTGCCGATCTTCACTTGCTCCGCTTCGTCAAAGCTGACCGACAACTGTTTTTGCAGCTCCTCCGTGTAGTGGTTGCCGCCGATCGACATGTCGCGCGTAAAAACGGAGTTGCCGTTGTAAACGATGTTGATGTTGATCACGCTGGCCCCGATGTTCACCAGCGTAATGACCTTGCCCCGCTCCATTTCGTAGTTGACTTCGTACATGTTTTGCGTGGCAAACGCGTCGACGTCCATCACGACCGGGTTCATGCCCGCTTCGGAGATGACGGTCACGTAATCGTTGACCATGTCCTTCTTGACCGCGACCAGCAGCACGTCCTGGCTCTCTTGATCTTCGCCTTCCATCTCGAGGCGCTGGTAATCGATGTTCACTTCGTTAATGTCGAACGGAATGTATTGTTCGGCTTCCCACTGAATGTTGCCTTCGATTTCTTCTTCCGTCATGAGCGGCAACGTGATCTTGCGGATGATGACCGAATGGCCGCTGACGCTGGTCGCTACGTCGCGGGGGGCCTTGATGTGGTTGTCGGCGATGAGCTTGCGGATGGCGTTGACGACAGCCGGAGCGTTCATGATCGTGGAATCGACGATCGTCTCGTGCGGCAGATACTCGATGCCGAAATTTGCCAACTCAAACCCGTTTTTTGCTTCGGTCAACTCCAAGACTTTAATGGAACTCGAACCAATGTCGAGACCCAAGATGCCCTTTTTTCTAGAAAACAGCATGTTTCCGCCTCAAAGGTATTTGGGTTTTCGTCTACAGCGACCCGTCTACTTGCCCGCCCGTATACCGAAACACCGGCCCCTTTGTCAAGCGCAAACCCCCGCCAAAACAAAGGACTGCCGAAGATTGTATAAGTTTTAAAAGTATTTGCAAGTAAAACTTTATGTGCTTTGTAGAATCCTGCGCCACCGCTCCGGAACCCGTGATTCACGCCGCTTGGGCCGTGGCGACTGGCCCCAATGGTCGCAAACGTGGTCTCCCGACGCTGCGCCTCATCCTTACTAAAGAAGCGCGGCGAGACAACAAAAAAGACGCGACTCCCCTCAATGAAGGCGCGTCTTGCAAGAACTCAAATGCGCCGCGGTCCAATCTACAAAGCGGCTCAAATCGCATCATTTCCACGCGGCAAAAAAGCCGCAAAACAAAGCGTCCCGGTCGTCCTCCCATAAATCCGGAACGCCGCTAGCGTCGGGCATCCTCCACTGACCGCCCTTTATTGAATCTTCCTTAATCCAGTTCTCCGCCCCTCGTCTCTCTAACGCTTCTTGGCGGCTTCGCCTCCAAGCGGTTCGTGTTCTTTCTCGAAAAGAAGGCAACCTCTATGTGAATTAGCAAACGCCGTGCCAAAACGCGAAAAAATATTTTCACCGTAGAAACAATAGCTTACGAGGAACGTTCATTTTCCGTGCGTCATTTCACCTCAGAAATTTCTCGGCGCGGCATAAAAATCTGACATTTGGCCGCCACGGACCATGGTTCGCGGGCGATTTCTTGATGGCGATCGAAGCGCCAAAACGCGGATTTCCCGCCGCAATAGTCACCGGTCAACTTGCCCTTGCGCGGCGTTTTCTGTATAACGACCGCCTTCCGCCACGGAGGCTCGGACTATGGAAGCCGCAATCGGCCACTACTTGAAAATCTTCGTCGGGATGTTCGTCATCGTGAACCCGATCGGCATGGCGCCGTTTTTCCTCGACATGACCGAAGGCCTGTCGCCGGCGGCAAAACGCGCGGTGGCGCGGCTCGCTTCGATCACGGCGTCGGGCGTGTTGATCGGCGCCGCGTTGACCGGCGCCCGCCTGCTTGCGTTTTTCGGCGTGAGTTTGCCGGCCTTTCGCGTGGCCGGCGGCATCCTGATTCTGCTGATCGCGATCGCCATGCTGCAAGCGTCGCCGAGCCGCGCGCGGCAAACGCCGGAGGAAGCGGCGGAAGCGACCGACAAGGAAAAAATCGCCATCGTGCCGCTGGCCATCCCGTTGCTGGCCGGACCCGGCGCGATCAGCACGGCGATTCTCTATGCCAACCAAGCCAAAGGCGTGCGGGAGACGATTTTCCTCATCCTCACCTGCGTCGTTGTGGGAATTTGCGTTTACCTCGTATTTCGCTCGTCGGAAAAGATCGGCAAGACGCTCGGCAAGACCGGCATCAACATCTTGACGCGCCTCTTCGGCATTCTGCTCGCCGCAATCGGCGTCGAATTTATTACTGAGGGGCTGGTGAAGCTGCTGCCGGGGCTGGCGCGCTAGAGAGTTACGAATTACGAGTTACGAATTACGAATGATGACCGGGCCGAAACGTTCGCAACTCGCAACTCGTAACTCGTAACTCGTAACTCGTAACCCGCGGTCATCCGCGCACTGGCGGAAACAACGTCACGCCGTCCATTTCTCTGACAAAATCCTTGCCGAAGGCGACGGCCGGCGTCCACGCGCCGGGCCTCACCTCGCCGGCCAACACGCGTTCGACCGACCGCAGCACCGAATCCGCCGTGAACGTGTAGCCCTCGGGCGTGACCATCGTCAGGCTCACTGTTTCGCCTTTCGCGTTTCGCACGCGGCCCCAAAGGTCCGTGCGACCGCGTTCGCGGTCTTGCGTCTTCGGCCCAAAGACGGTCCACTCGACAATCTGTTGCAGCGCGCCGACGAGCAGGCGCGAGCGCAGCAGCGGACGAACGAGGTTGATTCCGCGGTACATCGCGGGTTTGGAAGCCATGTACACGGCGATGTTGGGGATGCCGGTCGTGTAAAACGCCGTGGTGATGTCGCCCCAGGGGACGGTCACCGTCGGCCGGGCGCCGCGCGCGAAGGGGATCGTCGGCGTGCGCCAGGTAAAAGGCACGGGCCGCAGCTTGCCGTCGATGCGGGCCGCGCTGCCCAGCGACAAGTTTTCGAGCATCGTCTTGAGCGTGCCGCGGCTGAACGACGCCACGGCGCCCCCGAAACCGCAGATGGCCATCTCCAACTCGACCGCGTCCGGTAGTTCGTCTTTCAACATCAAGGCCAGGCAATCGGTCGGCACGACGTCGAACCCGACCGCCGTGATCACGGCGACGCCGGCCTTCGCCGCCTCGTCGCGGCGCGCCAGCAGCGCCTCGAAAACGGCTTGCTCGCCCGTGATGTCCAGATAGTGCGCGCCGGCGGCCAGGCAGGCGTCGGCCATCGGTTTCGACGTTCGCGAAAACGGTCCGGCGAGATGCGCGACGGCGGCGACGCCCGCGAGGCCCTGCCGTAACGCCGCGGGGTCGTCCAGCGAAAACACGCGGTGCTCGAATCCCAGTTTCTCCGCCAACGGCCGGATTTTCGTCGCGTCGCGACCGGCGAGAATCGGCGTCATCCCGCGTTTCTTCGCCAATTCGGCGGTCAGTTGGCCCGTGTAGCCGTTGGCCCCGTACAGCAACCATGGTTTCGTCATCGTCCGCTCCTTGGTTTGTCGCCTGCATCGATTTATTTCAACACAACAATTGCCGCGGGGTTTGTCAACGCCGGCCGCGGCATTTGGCGATCAACTGCATGCGGCAGCCCGCCTATAGTCAGACGCGCCGGATTCGGGCAAGATGGGCGCCGGTAGTTTTTTCGGGAACATCGCGAACGACTCATGAAAGCGGCCCACCTGACATCGAAAACGGCGCGGCTCGCCCTCGCCGCGCTCATCGCCGCGCTGATGGCGCTGAATTTCGTGCATCTTTTTCTCGACCGCTCGCCCCTGACTTTCGACGCGCTGTACTACTACAACATGGCGTACAACTTCCGCCTGGCGTTCATGTCCAACGCCGACAGCGTCAGCGCGCCGGTGCTCCATGCCGTTTTCTTCGACGCCTTTCGTCCGCCGCTGCTCGGCGTACTCGGCGGCCTGTCGCTCATGACCCAGCACGTCATCGACAATCCCACGATGGCGATCATCCCCGTACAACTGCTGTTTTTCCCGATTTTGTTGGCGAGCGTGTTCGCCGTCGCGCGGCGGATCGCGCCGCTGGAGAATTCCTCCGTCGCTTTCCTCGCCGCCTTCGTCGTCGCGACGTCGCCGGGAATCGTCGCCTTTTCCAAGACCATGATGACCGATCTGCCGTTGGCCGCCGCCGCATGGGCGGCCCTCGCCGCTTTGCTGGCCTGCGACCGGTTTCGGAAACTCGGCGCCAGCTTCGGCTTCGGCGTCGCCTGCGGCGTCGGCCTGCTGATCAAGCAGCCGTTTCCGCTGTTCGTGCTCGTGCCGGCCGGCGCGGTCGCCGTGCAGAGCTGGCGGCGAAGAGACCGGCGGGGGCGGATGGCGGCGGGCATGTTCCTGGCGGCGGCCGGCGCCGCGGCCGTGGCGTTGCCGTGGTACGTGTTGAATTTCGAGGGCAGCCTGCGCGCCCATCTGGCCGGCTCCGACAACAATATCCCCACCAATTTGCACTACTTCACGCCGCGGCCTTTCTTCGACTGGATTCCGAATTGGGAACTCGGCTGGCTATTTGCCGCGCTGGCCGGCGCGGGCGCGGTTCGATTGTTGGCCCGCAAATCGTTGCGCAAACGCTATCTGCCGTTCATGGCGTGGGGCGCGGCCGCGATCGTTCCCTCGTTCCTGTTTTTTTCGGCGTCGGCCAACAAACAATTCCGCTTTGTGCTGCCGATCGTCCCTTTCTTCGCCGTCGTGTTGGCGCTCGGTCTGTTCGGCCAGGCCGACCACGTCTGGCGGCGCCGGCGCTTGCAAGCGTGGGCTCGGCCGGCGGCGACGGCTTTCGTGATCGTCGCCGGCCTCGCGCAGTTCGCCTTCAATAGTTTTGCGCCGTTGCCGTGGCGGAAGACGGCGGTCCGCGACCTGCCTGCGTTGCCCGATCCGAGCGCGCGATCGCCGCTCGAAGAGGCCTTCGGCACGGCCGGATTCAACATTTATCGGTATGGCAACCATCTCGGCCTGTACCGCGTCAATCGCGTCGGCATGGACGGGCTGATGCTGTATTCCTCGTTGCTGGCCCAGGGATCGTTTCGCCAAACCCGCCGGTCGCACGCCCGCATTCTGGTGCTCGACGACGGCTCGCACCCGGAACTGGCGGACGAAATGGCGCACCTCTGCCGTCTGGACGGTGCGCCGTGCGAGGTCATCCGGTTGCCGTACACCGCCAAAGGCCACGAAATTATCGATCAGAAGGAAGCCATCAAGGCCTGGAGCGACGTGTGCATTGCGTGGCTGCCTTGCTTTCAATGCCGGCCGCCGCAAGTGCGCGCCATGATCGACGACGGCTACATCGACGCCAATCAATTTATCTGGGAGGGCCTGAGCCGCGACGGCGATTTGTCGATGTGGCTCAACCCGGCCGCCAAGCCCGACGCCTCGCCCCCGGCCGGCGTCCGCGTGCCTGCCGCATGAGGGTTCGCCTGCCCTCGCCGGCCGTTTTCGGCGTCGCGGCGATCGTGGTGTTGACGCTGCTGCTGGCGGTGCACGTGCTGCTGGATCGCTCGCCGCTGACGCAGGATTCGCTCGGCTATTACCGCTTGGCGAACGGCTTCGCGCAGGCGCTCGCGGCGTTCAACGTCCGCGAGATTCTCAACATCAGCGACAGCTTCCGGCCGCCGCTCGTCGGCAAGCTCGCGGCGCTCGGGTTGTTGATCGGGCGGCCGAATCCCGATCCGCGCCAGGCGATTCTGATCGTCGTGCTGTTTTACGCGCTGCTGGCGTTCAGCGTCGCGGCGGTGGTCGCCCGCGCCTGTCCGGAGGAACCGCCGGCGACGCCGTGGCTCGCGGCCTTCGTCGTGGCGACGTCGCCCGCAATGATGGCGTTTGGGCAGACGCTGATGCTCGATCTGCCGCTCGCCGCGGTATTTTGGGCGGCGCTGGCGCTGCTCGCGCGCACCGAGCTATTTCGGCGGCCCTCGACGAGCCTGCTGTTCGGCGTCGTCTGCGGCCTGGGGATGCTGACCAAACAGCCGTTCGCGCTGTTCATCGCCGGCCCCGCACTGCTGGTCGCCGCCCGCGCGGTGACGCCCCGCCTCGGGCGGCGGCGGGCGCTCGCCGGCGTCGGGCTCGCGGCGGCGGCGGCGGCGGCGCTGGCCTTGCCCTGGTACATTCCCAATTTTTGGAAAAGCCTGATCGAGAACACGGCGGGCTCGGAGAACATGCCGACCGACGTGCGCCTGTTCAAACCCTGGCTGACTTTGTCGTGGCTGTGGAACTGGCAACTCGGCTGGGTCGATGCGGCGCTGGCCGGCGCCGGTCTCGCGCGGCTGCTCGCGACGCCCGCCCTGCGCCGCCGGTACGCGGCGCTGCTCACGGGAGCAGCGGCGTCCGGCGCGGCGCCGTTTCTTTTCTTCGCCGCCTCGCCGATCAAGCACTATCGCCTGACGCTGCCGTTCGTCCCGTTTTTCGCGATCTGTCTCGCCCTGGGGCTGTTCGCCGAAACCGGCGCCGGCGGACGGCGGGCCGAACTCGGCGCGCGTTTGCGTCGCGTCGGCGTCGCGGCGACCATCGTCTTCGGCCTGTTTCAGTTCGCCTGCTGCAATTTCTCGCCGTCGTCGTGGAACGGGAAAGATCCGCAAACGATGGCCGCGCTCGATTTCGAGGCCCCGGCGCCGTGGCTGTGGCGCGCGATGGGCATCCCGCCCTATCCGCTCGGCTCGCATCTCGGCCTCAGCCAGTTCAACACGGCGGGCGAAAACGGCCTCTTCCTGTTTTACGCCTTGGAAAACTCCGCCTGGCCGTTCCAGCGCGCCCGCCAGACGCCCGTGCGCGTGTTGCTCGAGGCCGGCGACGATGCGCCCCACATGGCGCGCGATTTCGCCCGCTGCTGCCGCCTCGCTCAAAGGAACTGCGAGATTGCCCTGTTGCCGAACACCGAAACCGCGCGCGCCCGGCTCGCGGCTTCGCCGGATTTGCAAGCGTGGTTCGACGTGCTCGTGGAAAAATATCCGCAATTCCAGAGCGACGTTGCACCCGATTCCCTGCGCGGCGTCCTGGGCGGCCGCGTCCGCTTTTATTTCGGCGCGCTCAACCGCGACGGCCACCTGATCGTCTCGCGCAACATCCGACCCGACGCGGCCGCCGTGTTGCCGCCCGACATCGACCGGGCGGCGCCGTAAGCCGCGCCCGGAATTGTCAACATGAAAATAACTCTGAATCGTCCCCGCGGCGGACGCTTTATCCACTTGCGCCCGCGAAGTGTCTCTGTTAACGTGCCGCGCCAGGCAGTGGTGTGCGGCAACCACCAACATAAGGTTCGGATCATGCGCAAGAAGTTCGTCCGTGGATGTATTGTTGCGATATTCGCGCTTGTCCTGGTCGCCGCGGCAGCCTCGGCCGGGATGCTCGGCAAGCTCTACGTCAAGCGCACCGATCTGGTGCTGACCGAGCGCAGCGGCCCGGCCTGCCGGGATGCCGCCGACACGTATTGCGAACACAACTACGATTGCCCGCCGGGTTTGGTGGCGCACGGCCTAGTCTACAATTTTAAGGAAGACAAGAGCGTCAAACGCCTGGCCGGACTCGCGCTCGTCTGCAGCGATCCGAACGGCTTTGCGAATCCGGAGATCGTCGGCCCGGGCGGCGAAAACTTCGTCGGCGCGGTGATGAACGACTACTGCCCGATGGGGTATCTGCTCGCCGGCGCGGAGTACTCCACGAGCGACCGCCACGACATTACCGGCGTGCGGCGGATTTGCCGGCGCTATCGCCCCTATGAAGAGCGCCGCGGACCGAACATGTACGGCGAGGGCCTCGACACCATGCTGAACGTCTGCGGCGACCACCACTGGGTCACCGGCCTCAAAGTCAGTTTTACGCGCAACCCCGCCGCCGCCGGACCGGTCGACGACGAGATCATCAGCACGCGTTTCTACTGCGCGGAAGTGCGGGACTATATCGTCGAACCGACCAAGGAAGAACTCGAAAAACAATTCCGGTAACCCCGCCGGGACGCCTGGACGAACCATGACTGCAACCGCGCCGCATCACCTTCTGCACTTGCTGGGCGACGTGCGCTTGGCCGCGATCGCGGCGTCGATCGCGCTGGCGGCGATCGTGCTCGCGTGGCGAACGGGCTACCTGACGCGCGGTGGATTCGTCGCCGCCCTGTTGGTGGGTGTGCCGACGGCCGTGGCCTTCAGTTGGGCGGGATTCGCGTTGCTCGCGTTCTTCTTTCTGGGTCGCGACGCGATCGCGGGCCATGCGGCGCGCAGGTCCGCGAAGAAACACGACGAGCCGGTCCCGAAATACGTCGCGAAGGATTTTGGCGCTATTTTCCTCTCGGGCTTCTTGCCGCTGGCGGCGGCAGGAACGCTGGTGTTGTCCGCGACCGCCGGCCTGCAACATGTCGCCATCGTGTTCTTCCTCGCGTCGTTGGCCACGCCGTTCGGCGATTGGGCGAGCACGGAGTTCGGCAAGGCGTACGGGCGCAAGACGTTTCAGATCATCACCTTCGAGCGCGTGCGGTCCGGTTCGCGCGGCGGCGTGAGCCGCGAGGGCAGCCTGTTCGGCGGCGGCGCGATCGTGCTGTTCGCGGCCGTGGCGTTGGCGTTGTTCGTGACGGCGGGCGTCGAAGTTCCGATTCAGGGGCTCGAGACGCCGGAACTCAACGCCAAAACGATGGTGATTGTGGTGATGGCGGCGGCGCTGGCCAATTTCGTGGAAAGCGTCATCGCCGGCATCTTCTCCCAATTTCAACGGTCGCCCAACAAGCAACTGCTGTGCTTTGTCGGCAGCGTCATCGGCGGGGCCCTGGCCGTTTCTTTCACCAACCTGCCGGCCGGCTAGTGCGCGAAATCCGCCCCGCGTCTGCGAAAAAATCCCCGGCGTGGGCCTTCGGCGCCGTCGCCGCATTGCTGGCTACGACCGTCGCCGCCGCCACGCCGCTGCTGCTGCCGTTGACGATCGGCGGCCACGTGCTGCGCGTGGAAATCGTCGACACGGATCTGGCGCGGCAGCAAGGCTTGATGCACCGCGATGCGCTGCCGGCCGATCGCGGCATGCTCTTTGTTTATGCGCAGCCGCTGCCGCTCGCCTTTTGGATGAAGAATACGAAGATTCCGCTCGACATCGCCTTCCTGGCCGACGACGGCGCGATCCTGCAAATCGAAGCGATGACGCCGTACGACGAAACGCACATCAATTCGAAGACCCCGGTGCGCCTCGCCCTGGAAGTCAACCATGGCTGGTTCGCCGAACATGGCGTCCGGGTCGGCGACCGCGTCCGCGGCCTGCCCGTCCCTCGCAACTGAGCCGGAGGAAAAAAAACATGCGCTCCAGCGCCGAAATCGGTCTGACGCGCGCCGCGCGTTGGTTGGTCCTGCCGGCGTTGCTGGCGCTCGCGCTCGGTTGCGGGCCGAACATCAAGCACGTCGATCTCTACGGCAAAGACCCCGAACACGTGTGGCTGCAATACGCCGTCGAGAAGGGCGGCCAGGTCATCCCGCAGGGTTATCAACATCCGTCGACGCTCACCGCGGAACAAGTCGACAGCATCCTCGGGTCCGTTCACTTCGCCGAACATTCGTTTTTCGCGTGGCGCGACCAGGGTCCGGTTTTCATCGAGGACGAACGCAAGAAACTGGCCCCCTGGCTCGCCGACGCGCTCAGCCGGGCGACGCCGGATCAGTGGGTCTATTTCGCGGTCACGAGCATGAAGCGCGACCTGCTGTTCAAAACCAAGCGGCTCAGCGACGCTATCTGCTTCATCAAGGACGGCAAGTTCAATCTGGTCGTCGCCAATCTGAATTTCGAACTCGCCGAGCCGGAGAAAGACTTCTTCCGTCTCGACCCGCGCGAACGGACGCTGTTCAATTCGCAGCGGCTGACCGCCGCGCCGGAAAAGGGCATCGAGGTCCCGCCGATCGTCGTCGACGACAAATATTTGAAGACCGCGCACCGCAATTGGGTGACGATCGACACCGCGAAGCTCTTCGCCGCCCTGGCCAAGGAACCGAAGCCCGCCGCCGCCGCGACGCCGCCGCCCACGCCCGCTGCCGCGGCCTCGGCCGGCGCCACGCCCGCAACGCCCGCGCCGGCGTCCGCGGCCTCGCCGCCAACGGCCGGCGCCACACCCCCGCCGCCCACACCGGCTGCCGCGACCTCGCCGCCAACGGTCGGCGCTGCGCCCTCGCCGCCGACGCCGGCTTCCGCGCCTATGCCCGCCGCGGGCGGCCCGACCGTGCAACCGGCGCCCGCGTCCGCGCCGCCCGCGATTGCCGCGCCCGCCGTCGCCCCCGCCGACCAGAAGAAAGGCGACGTCGAAGAGCGCCTTCGGAAATTGCAGGATCTGCTCGACAAAGGCCTGATCACCAAAGAGGAATACGACAAGAAGCGGCAGGAGATTCTGAACAGCCTGTAGTAAGCAGTGGTCAGTGGTCAGTGGCTGGACGCCGGGTCGGACGCGTCTCGCTCGCCGTTGCGGGGGCTTCCTTATCTCAGCGGCGAGCCCGTCCGCCCGGCAGGGAAATTGGCTTTGTTTGGTAATTTTGCTTAAATCGACCCGTTTTCCCGCGCCATATCACGCGTTTGCCGTGCGCAAAACGGCCTTCGACGCCTTTCGCGACCATCCACTACTATCAAGATAACATTGTTTGCGCACTGGCGCTGCCGCAACCCTTCCGCGCTCGTCGGCGTCGTCGCATTTGCCTCGGCGCCGCCGCGAACGCTTCTTGAACGCCCCTCGCGGCCGGTGTAATCTCCCGCGCAAACATCGCCTTTGATTTCGACAACTTGGTTTTCGCCCGACCTGACTCGTCGGTGGAGGAAGAACTTTGCGATGAAAAAGATCCGTGCTCTCACTGTTCTCGCCTTGGCGATGCTGGCGTTCGCCGCGTCGGATCAGGTGGGCTTCGCGCAGGCGACCGGCAAGCTCGTGGCCGTGCTGGAACTGAACAACAAGGCCGGCGTCACCGACGACGAGGCGGACTTCCTGACGAACAAAGTCCGCAACGCGGCGAGCGAGTTATTGCCCCCAGGCAAATTCACGATCCTCACCCGCGAAAACATCGAAACGCTGCTGCCGCCGGGCATGGACCTCAAGAAATGCACCGAATCCAAGTGCGAGATCGAAATGGGTCGCAAACTTGGGGCGGAATACATTGTCACCGGCGAGATTCTCAAGTTCGGCGGCGATCTGCGGATACAGATCAGCGTCCACCACGTTCCCAGCGGCAACTTCCTCGGCAGCCGCGACACCGGCGCGGCCCCGTTGAACAAGCAGGAGCCTCAGCTTCTTGTGGCGGCGGGCGAGGTAATGGGACTGATTCTGCGGCACGCCGGCGTGAAAGCGCCGGGCGGCGGGCGAACGATCGACGAAGGGAAGATCGGTCAGCAACCGGGTGCCGCATGGGATGCCGACGCGGGCGAGACCACCGTCGTGCGTTTCGAGAGCGACCCGGCGGGGGCCGTCGTGATGATGGACGGCGCGCTGCTCTGCCAGACCACGCCGTGTTCGCGAGAACTCACGCCGGGCGGAACGCCGTCGATCTCGATGCAGAAGGAACGCTATCAGCCGCGGCAGGAAGCGATCGCCGTCCAGAAAGGTCTGGCTGTGACCTGGAAGCTGGCGCCTAACTTCGGTTGGTTGAGCGTCACCAGCAACCCGGCCGGACTCGCGGTGAAGGTCAACGGCAAAGAACTCGGCAAGACGCCGCTGACCAACCACGAGCTCGACCCGGGGCCGTACGAGGTCGTGGTGTCCGATCCGCGTTACTACGACCAGGGCGAGAAGTTCAATCTGACGGCAGGCCAGCAGAAAGCGGTTTCCGTAACGATGCCCCCGCGCGAGGGCGCATTCAAGATTTCGGCGCGCGACCAGCACGACAACGCGCTGGAGGGCGAAATCTATTTGGACGGCGTGAAGGTCGGCGCCGCGCCGGGCACGTTCAAGGCTCTGGTCGGCCAGCACAATGTCGAGGTGCGAACGCCGCAGGGGAACTGGACGGGCGCGGTCGAAGCAAAGGAACACCAGGTAACGCCCGTGACCGCGGAGGTGAAGGTTGCATCAAGGCCGACCGCGCCCGCTTCAACGGCCGCCGCGGGGTCGGGCAGCACGGCGGGTATGGACCACAGACAGCCAATCGCCGTGCCGCTGTTTCTCAATATCGGCACGGACCCGGACAATCTCGGCCTGACGCAGAGGCTTTCCGATCAGGTCGCCGATGACATGCGCATGACCGGGCTACTGGACGTCATTGACCGGGCGTTGTACGTGGAAAACCTACATACGGCGGGCCTTAAGAAAGACGAGGTTGATTTCAGAAGCTGGTCGGACATCGGCGCCAAATACCTGATTAAAGGCGGGTTCAAGTTCGAAGCAGACGCACTGACCCTCGAATTCCGACTGTTTAACGTGTCCACCAAAATAATGATTCTCGGCAGAATGTACACCGGCAAGCCGGAGGATTGGGCCGTGATGGCGCACAATTTCGCTAATGATGCCGCCCACGAACTGAAGGCCGAGAACGCTAGGCATAACGAAGACGTTTTTCACAAAGCGTATGCATCGTATCAGCGAGGGACCTTCGAAGATGCCAAAATCCGATTCCGTGAGTTCTTGGCAGCGACAAACAAAACGGACCCGATGCGCGACAAAGCGCAGTTCTATCTGGCCGAAATTCTCTTCAAACAGAAGAATTGGGATGAGGCCATTCTCGCATTCGACACCTTGGTCGCTGATTTTCCGCAAACCTCGTACGTTGCGACCGCCTACCTCGACCTCGGCCTTGCGTTCCAGGACAAAGGCCAACCGAAAGAAGCGAAAGGGTTTTTCCAAAAGGTCGTGCAACAGTTTCCACTCAGCAAGGAATCCGAGATCGCTCGGAAAAGGCTGAACATTGAAGACGTTTTTGACCAAGCGTGCGCATTCTATGAACAAGGGAATTTCGAAGGTGCCAAAGACCTATTTCGTTATTTCTTGAAAACAAGCGAAACGAGCTCTAAATGCGGCGAAGCGCAGTTCTATCTCGCTGACAGCCTCTTCAAGCAAGGCAACTGGGCCGATTCCATTCTCGAATTCGATACGCTGATCCACAAATATCCGCAGTCCACGCATCTCGCGGAGGCCTATTTGGACACGGCCGTCGCCTTCGAACAAAAGGGCGACCTCGCCTCCGCCAAGCTGTTTTACGAAACGGTGGTGCAGCGGTTTCCGAACGCAAAGGAAGCTGGCATCGCGCGGAAAAAGCTGAGGGCCATGAAATGAAAACGATGCCATTTGTGACGATTCTCGCCTTGGCTGCGCTGGCGTTCGCCGCGTCGGATCAGGTGGGCTTCGCCCAGGCCGACGTCAAGAAGGTCGCCATATTGGAGTTGGTCAACAAGGCCGGCCTTACCGACGACGAGGCCGCCTACCTGACCGACAAGGTGCGCGACGCGGCGAGCGAGTCGCTGGCCGGGCACGGCTTCCTCGTCATTACGCGCGAGAGCCTGGTGGAGTTGTTGCCGCCCGGAACGGACCTCAAGAAATGCACCACAGCGTCGTGCGAGGTCGAAGTCGGCCGGCAGATCGGGGCGGATTACATCGTCACCGGCGAGATCTTGAAGTTTGCGGGCGAGTTCCGCGCGAACCTGAAGGCGCACCACAGCCGGAGCGGCGCGTTCCTCGGCGCGCACGCGGCGGAAGGGGCGACGCTGAAGGAACTGGAAAAGGCGATCGAGGCCAGCTCCGACGTGCTGTTCACCAAGATTCTGGCGCACACCGGCGTGCCGCCCGCGCCCGCGTCCGGCGCCGCCGCGCCGCAAGCGATTGTGATCACGCCGACCGAATTGCAACTTTGCGTGGGCGACAAGACAGCCCTGACCGCGAAGGTCATCGACATGGCCGGCAAGGAGATCATGGGCAAGCCGATTGACTGGAAAACCGACCGCGCGAGTGTGGCCACGGTGGTCGGCGGCAAAGTGATCGGCAACGGCGAAGGAGTCTGCACGGTGACCGCAAGCTGGAGCACACTGAGCGCGACGGCAATCATTCATGTTGCACGCGCCGCCGCGGCGCCATCTTCCGGCGGCGGCGGCCTTGGCGCCGGCGGCGCCGGTCCAATTCTGCGCAACGGATCCTTTGACAAAGACTTGTCCTATTGGACGATAGGCAATCCGTGCGACCCAAATCCGAACGAAACGCCGGGTAGAGTTTCGTGGACGGCGGCTCACGGGGGCAGCGCGCACGTTGTCATCAACGGCGCCCCGAGCGCGGTTTGTTTGGTCCAGCATCTGATCCGGGATCTGCACGCAGGTGAGATCGTCGAGGTAAAGGTCTATCATACCGATTGCGGCAATTTCACCAATTGGGCGGTCTTCGTAAACGGCGCGCCGAAAATCAACAACGCCACGTCCGGTCTGCACGGTTCGATTCTGTGTGGCAGCGCTTCGGAAGGGTTCGATACGTGCGCTTGGACGGCAGACGCCGATTACCCCGCAGGCGCCGAAATCTCATTGAAAGCGTCTGTTTGGCCGGGCCGAGGAGAATATTGGTGGAAATCGTTGGCCGTGAAGAACGCAGACCCTTCACCGCCGCTTCGGGGGGCTCCGCGTGAAACGTGGACCGATCCAAATACTGGTTTGATGTGGCAAAACGGCGCAACGGTTGGATTTAACTCCAATTACCAGAATGCGCCCAATTACTGTAGGAATCTTAGTTTGGGCGGCTACAGCGACTGGCGGTTGCCGACTGAATCCGAGCTTCGGAGCCTGATCCGCGGTTGCCCGGCCACTCAGGCGGGCGGCTCCTGCCGCGTGTCTGACAGCTGCTCGGGCGTAAGTTGTTGGAATGATATCTGTCGAGGTTGCTCAGAAAACGGTGGCCCGGGGTCGGGCGGCGCGTACTGGCCACCGGAAATCTCAGGCAATGCCGATTGGTATGTGTCGTCCTCGCCCGTCGCGGGAAAGAGCAGCGAACTGCGTTGGATTGTCGGTTTCAAACACGGCGATGTCAGCGGCGCTCACCTCGGCTACGACGTCCCCGCCCTCTACTGGCGTTGTGTACGTGGCGGCCAATAGGCCGTTTAGTGCTTTGGTCACTTTTGGGAAATCCTGACGGGCTACCCCCTTTGGTAGGTCGGCTGCGAATCGAGTGCTTCCACCGGACCGCCGGCCGCTGCGAGGGAGGTGAGAGAGTAATGGGCAAACGCATTCTGCCGTTGTTGCTCTTGCTGCTGCTGGCCGTGCCCGGTCGAGGCGCCGACCAGCAGAAGGTCGCCGTGCTGGAGTTGGTCAACCGGGCGGGGATCACCGACGACAAGGCGTACTACCTCACCGCTCTGGATTGAATTCCGGCGACACAGCATTTATTTGCGGCGATCCGCAGTTTCTGACGGCGCCGTCCAATCTGCGGAAGGCTCGACCGCGCCGGAAGGGCCCCCACCTAAGTACTTTGTCCCGCGGATTCAATCGTAGTCAGGTGCCCGTGGCCGGTGGTCGAGCCTCCTGCAAAATTCCCGATCGAGGCCAGCCCCAGCGGGGCGTCGCATGGGTCTTCACGCACGTTGCGCGCGCCGATCAACGTGCGGGTGGGGACACCCGCGGTCCCAGGGCAAGTGCGGGTGAGGACACCCGCGGTCCCAGGTTTGACGAAGGCGGCGACCGTTTCCTTGACGTACATACGACCCCTTGGGAGCCCACGCTAAATCCAGCGCCCGCGCGGCCAGTTGCCCGTCACAGACCACCGACCACTGGCCGCTGACCACTTCTTCCCGCTACTGTCCGACCCCGCGCGGCGGGCACTCCCAAATGCCCATGTACGGCCGGGCGGGGAACACCTTCGGGCCTTCGGCCCAATTCGCGCCGAGAACGGTGCGGTCGCGGTAGATGGTTTCCCGGCATTGGATGACGAACGGGCAATCGTGCATGGTGATGCCTTCGTCGTAGTTTTCCTGATTGACGATCACCACGGACGTTTGCGGCATTCCCGGCGCACAACGGGCTTTCCACGGGCTCGCGATCCGGTCGCGGCCGAGCACGTAGTAGATGAACTCGTATTCGTAGCTGCCGCTGACAAAGACGCGCTGGTTGCGGCCGATCGCTTCCGCGGCCGACGCCAGCGCCAGACGCTCCGGATCGGGATGCGGCAAGTGGCGATAGAAGTGTTGGGCGCGTTCGAATTTCTGCCACATGTCGCCCGCGCCGGACGCGCCGGGGATCAAGCCGAGCAGCACGATCGCCGGCGCCGCCAACCAGGTCCATTTCCAGCGCAGCAGGCCGAGGCCCCGCGCCGCGATCAGGGCGCCCAGCGGCAGCAGGTGCATCAGATAACGCCCGTTCAGGCCGCCGCCCGGCGTGAAAATCGCGTCGGGAATCAGGATAATCAGCGCCAGCGTGATCGCCGCCGCGGCGACGGGAAAATACGAAGCGCGGCGCGGCGCCATCGGCAGCGCCCCCAGAACGATCAAATAGGGGAAAAACTCCCAAACCGAACGAAACCCCAGGCGGACGTGGCGCCACAGGTCGGACAGGTTGAACGCCACATGCTCGGTCAGCGAGCGGCCAATGCTGAAAAAAACGACCCACGGCAAAATCAGCGCCGCGCAGCCCAGGATGATCCGTTTCCACGGCAGGCGGTCGAGCACCGGCGGGCCGCCCGCCCGGGCCCAGGCGAGCCGCGCGGCATCGGCGAGGAACAGGCCGGCCAGGACGATCGCGCAAAAATATTCGGACGCGTGAAACAGGAAAAACGCCGCCAGGGGCAGCGCGAACCAGCGCAGCCGTTTGTCGCGCACCAGCAGATACGCGCCGAGCGTCACCGGGGTCAGCAGCAGCACGAGGGCGTAGTAGCGGCTCTGCCGGCAGTACTGCAAGAAAATCGGATTGAGCGCCAGCAGCAAGCCGGCCAGCCAGCCGAGGAAACGGCCGTACAGCAGCCGCCCGACGAAGGCCACGGCGAGCACGGCCAGCGCGCCGCAGACCGCGAACGGCGCCCGCGCGGCAAATTCCGTTTCGCCGCCGATCGCGAAGCTGAGCGCGCAGAGATAAAACGAGAGCCAGCCGTGTCCGGCCTCGACGCCGAGAAAATTCTTCGAATAAATTTCTTTGTCGACGACGTGCTGCCCGTAGTCCGCCAACGGCACGCCGTGCTGCCGGATATTGTCGGCAAGCATCGCGGTGTTGGCTTCGTCGTTCCATAAGACGGGGCCGCCGAGGCCGGGCCAGACGAGACAAAAATACAGAACAGCCGTTAACGCGACGCCGCCGTAAAACAGCGGGTCGGCCTGGCGGCGGAGAAATTGCTGGAATTTGCGCATCGGGCTTATTTCCCACGATTTCAGGTGTCGGCGCAAGAAGGAGCAATCGGGTTCCGGGTTCCGGGTTCCGGGACTCGGGATCCGGGATCCGGGATGACCACGGATTTGCCGGCCGCGAGATAGGACCTATACGTCCTATAGGACCTATACGTCTTATGGGCCTTACTCGAGCCGCGGCGCGGCGTGCTTTTTGCCTTCTGCCTTTCGCTTTCCGCCTGCTTTTTCCTTTTTCCTTCTTACTTTTTCCTTGGCCATCCCCCCTTGCGCACCCTTTTTCCCGGTGTTATAGAAAGGCCACATTTTGTCTGCGATCAAAAGCGGGCATGCCTCCGGGGGCAACCCGCTTTTTTGCTGGGGGACAGCGCGCGGCGCATCGCAGACGGAGACGGAAGATGGATTGGCAGTTTTTTCGCGAAACGCCGGTCAGCAAGAAAATTCGCGAATTGGCGGAGCCGGTGTGCGCCTCGTGCGGCGTCGATCTCTTTGTCGTGGAAGTGACGCAGGGCCGCGGGCGCGCGGTCATTCGCGTGATGATCGACGCGATCGGCGGCGTGGACGTTGAGGACTGCGCGAAGGTGAGCCAGCGCCTCTCCGCGGCGCTGGATGTGAACGAGCCGATCCGCGGGCCGTACAACCTGGAAGTTTCGAGTCCGGGTTTGGATCGGCCGATTCGCCATCTGGCGGACGCGCAACAGGCGATCGGCGCCAAAGTGCGCATTGAAACCGGGGAGCCGGTGGAAGGCCGGCGCCGTTTTTTCGGCAAACTGCTCGAGGTCGTCGAGGACGCGATGGTGGTGGAAGTGGACGGCCGGCGCTATGTCATGCCGGCGTCGCAGGTGCGCAAAGCCAACCTCGTCTACGAATTCGAGCCTAGCGGGCGATAAAGGAGTGAACCGATGTATTCAGACCTCAACCGCGTGATTGACGCCGTCGTGAAAGACCGCGGCCTCTCCCGAGCGGTCGTCGTGGAAGCGCTGAAGTCGGCGATGATTTCCGCGGCGCGAAAAAAATTGGGGTTGGATTACAACATTGAGGCCGAATACAACGAGGAACTCGGCGAAGTCGAACTCTTCCGGTTCCGCGAGGTCGTCGAAGAGGTCGAGGACGAGACGAATCAGGTGACGCTCGAGGAAGCCCGGCGCATCGACCCGGACAGCGAACTGGGCGACGAACTCGGCGAAAAGATCGACACCGCCCAATTCGGCCGCATCAGCGCGCAGATGGCCAAGCAGGTCATTTTCCAGAAGATTCGCGACGCCGAAAAAGAGAACGTGTTCAACGAATACAAAGACCGCGAGCACGAAATCATCAACGGCATCGTGCGGCGTTTCGAAAAGCGGAACATGATCGTCGACCTCGGGCGCGCCGAGGCGATCATGTATCAGAAAGACCAGATTCCCAAGGAAACCTACCAGGCCGGCGACCGCATCCGCGGCTACGTCACCGAGGTGCGCAACACCACCAACGCGCCGCAGATCGTCATGAGCCGCGCCTGCAACGAATTCCTGATGAAGCTCTTCGAAATGGAAGTGCCGGAAATCGCCGAAGGCACCGTGCAGATCGTCGCCTGCGCCCGCGAGCCCGGCCAGCGCGCGAAAATCGCCGTCGCCAGCCGCGAAACGAACGTCGACCCGGTCGGCGCCTGCGTCGGCATGAAGGGCAGCCGCGTGCAAGCGGTCGTCAACGAATTGCGCGGCGAAAAAATCGACATCATCCCCTATTCCGAAAACACCGCGACCTTCGTCTGCAACGGCCTGGCGCCGGCGGAAATCACGAAGGTCATCATCGACGAAGACAACAAGAAAATGGACATCGTGGTCGCCGACGACCAACTCAGCCTCGCCATCGGCAAACGCGGCCAGAATGTCCGCCTCGCCGTGCAACTGACCGGCTGGCGCCTCGACATTCATAGCGAATCGCAGCTCAAGAAGATCGAGAAAGAGGCCCGCCGGATGTACAAGCGCCTGACCAAGGCGCCCGAAGGCGTGCACGAAATTCTCATCAAGATCGGCTACACGACGATCAAAGACCTCGCCGAGGCGGAAATCGAAGACCTGGCCGCCTTCCCGGGCATCAGCGAAGTGCTGGCCGAAGAGATCATCGACGAGGCCTACGCCATTTACGTCACGGGCGAATGGCCGCTGCCCGAACCGCCCGAGGAGCCGGAAGAAGAAGGCTACCTCGACGTCGGCCAGGCCGACCAGGCGCTGCAGGCCGCGCGCAATCTCTTCGCCGAGAAACCGAAAAAAGCGGAAGAGCCCGCCGCCGCGACAGAACCGGCCGCCGCGGCCGAGCCCGCGCCGGCGGCGCCGCCGGCCCCGGTCTTCCGCGACGAGGACGATTTCGAGATTCATCCGGAAGCGCTGCCCGGCATCGCCGGCAAGACCGCGCAGTTCCTGATTCAGCGCGGCTTCACGACGCGCAATGCGATCTTGCGCGCTTCGGTCGACGAGTTGGCGAAGGTGCCCGGCATGGGCGCCGCCCTCGCCGAAGACCTGCGCGAAGCCGTGAGCAAGATGAAGAAGGAAGACATCCAATAGAGACCGCGACGACCAGCCACACGCCGTACCGCCGTTGCGCCGCCTGCGGCGAACGCAGCCCGCAAACCGCGCTGCTGCGGCTTTATCGCGGGCCGGACGGCGCCGTGGCGTTGACGCGCAGCGCGCCGCGAACCGGCCGCGGCGCGTATTGCTGCCCGACGGCGGCGTGCTCGCGCAAATTGCTGGCCAAACGCCTGTATGCGAAGAAACTCGGCGCGGCGCAGCCGATCGACGAAGAACAACTGCTGCAGCAGATGCAAAGCCTGGCGGCGGAACTGAAGCAGAGAAACGGGGTTGCAGACCATGGCGAAAATCACCGTTGAAGCGGCGGCCAAACGGTTGGACATGGAGCCCGAAGACTGTATCAAGCGTCTTCAGGAAATGGGCATCATGGTCCGGGACCAGTTGGATAAGATCGACACCGACGTATTCCTGCGCGTAAAAGCTCGCCTGGACGAAGAGAAACTCCGCGCCAAAGCCGCCGCGTCGAGCGAATCCAAACGCATTGGCAACCGCGTCATCCGGCGCCGCCGCGTCCGCGAAGACGAAGAAGAAGTTCCGGCCGAAGCGGCTGCGGAAGAAGAAGCCGGCGAACCCGCGCCGGTCGAAGCCGCGGCCGAGGCCCCCGCGCCGGAAGCGGCCGCCGAAGTCGAAGAACCGCCGGCCGCGACCGCCGGCGCCGAATCCGCCGCGGCCGAAACCATCCTAACCGCGGCCCCCGCCGCCGAAACGGCCGCCGTCGAGACCGAAGCCCAGGCTGCGGCAGACGCCGTCCAAGCGCCGGTGTCCGAAACCGCCGCGGCGGCCGCCGAGACGCCGGCCGCGACGGCGCCGACGGACGTTCCCGCGCCGGCAGAGCCCGACGCCGCGCCGGCGGCGGACGCGCCGCCCCCCAAATCGCAATGGACCGAGCGGCCGGGACGACAGCGGAAAATGCCGGCCATCGAAACGATCAAACCGAAGAAATTGCGGCTGCACGACACGACGCGCGAACCCGCGAAGATTCTGTCGCGGCCGGTCATTCCGGTCGAGCCGATCAAACCGGCCACGCCGGAGCCCAGCGGCCCGGCCGGCGCGCGGCCCGGCGCCGCCCCGACCACGACCGCGCCGACGCCCGAAGGCGAGCACCGCGAACGCAAGGGCCGGCGCATCGTCGATTTCGGCGACCGCGCACGGCGCAAAGACCAGGAACACGAGGCCGGATTCCTGCGCGGCCGCAAGCAGCCGAAAAAGAAGAAGGGCGTGCGGCAGACCGAGATCACGACGCCCAAGGCGATCAAGCGCAAGTTGAAACTGCCCGACAACATCCTCGTCGGCGAACTCGCCAAGCGCATGGGCGTCAAGAGCGGCGAAATCATCAAGAAGCTGTTGGGCCTGGGCACGATGGTCACGATCAACCAGGACATCGATTACGAAACCGCGGCGATCATCGCCGGCGACCTGGGCTTCGAGCCCGAGCGCTCGGCCGTCGAAGAGATGGACATCATCAAATCGGTGGAGTCCACGGCCGAACAGAAGCTGTCGCGGCCGCCGGTGGTCACGGTCATGGGCCACGTCGACCACGGCAAGACGACGTTGCTCGACGCCATTCGCCACACCGACGTGGCCGGCGGCGAGGCGGGCGGCATCACGCAGCACATCGGCGCCTACAGCGTCAAAATGAAGGACGGCCGGCTGATCACGTTCGTCGACACGCCGGGCCACGAGTCGTTCGCGGCGATGCGCGCGCGCGGCGCCCAGGTCACCGACATCGTCGTGCTGGTCGTCGCGGCCGACGACGGCGTCATGCCGCAGACGATCGAATCGATCAATCACGCCAAGGAAGCGGGCGTCGCCATCGTCGTCGCCGTCAACAAGATCGACAAAGACAACGCCGATCCGAGCCGCATCACGCGCCAACTGATGGATTACGGCCTCGTGCCCGAAAGCCTCGGCGGAACGACGCTGATGGCGCACCTGTCGGCGAAAAAGCGCGAAGGCGTCGAGGAATTGCTGGAAGCCGTGCTGCTCCAAAGCGAAATCATGGAACTGCGCGCCGACCCGAACAAATCGGCGACGGCCGTGATCCTCGATGCGCGCCTCGAACGCGGCCACGGTCCGGTGGTCGACGTCATCGTCAAGGAAGGCACGCTCAACCGCGGCGATTTGATCGTCGCCGACACCTTCTACGGCCGCGTGCGCATGATGTTCGACGACAAAGGCCAGCAACTCGACGGCGTCGGGCCGGGCATGCCGGCGCAGATTGTCGGCCTGAACGGCATTCCCCGCGCCGGCATGGTGCTCAACGTGGTCGCCGACGAAAAAGCGGCGAAGGCGATCACGCAACTGCGCACCGACAAGGCCCGTTCGGAAGAACAGAAGAAGCGCGCCACCGTGCGGCTGGAAGACCTCTACGCCCGCGCGCAGGAAGGCAAGGCGCAGGAACTCAAGGTCGTCATCAAGTGCGACGTCCACGGTTCGGCCGAGGCCGTGCGCGATTCGCTGCTGAAGCTCGGCAACGAAAACATCAAGGTCAAGGTGATTCACACCGGCGTCGGCGCGATCACCGAGAACGACGTCAACCTGGCCAGCGCCAGCGAAGCGATCATCATCGGCTTCAACGTGCGGCCCGAAACCAAGATCAAAGACCTCGCGGAAGCGCTGGGCGTCGAGATCAAACTGTATTCGATCATCTACGACCTGATCCAGGAAGTGTCGGCGGCCCTCGAAGGCATGCTGGCGCCGACGATGACGGAAGTCGAAAACGGCGCGGCCGAGGTGCGCAACACCTTCCATATCAGCAAAGTCGGCACGGTGGCCGGCTGCATGGTCGTCGAAGGGAAAATCGTGCGGGCCGGCCGCGTGCGGGTCGTCCGCGAGGGCGCGGTGCTGTACACGGGCAACATCGGCGATCTGAAGCGCTTCAAAGACGACGCGAAGGAAGTCGCGGCCGGCTTCGAATGCGGCATCAACGTCGACGGGTTCAACGATTTCCAGGTCGGCGACCGGATCGAATCCTTCACGGTCGTCGAGGAGAAAACGTTGTTGTGACGGACGAACGGAGCGGCCGGCGATGACCATCGGGGCGTTGCGCCTGACGTTGCTGCTGCCCGGGTGCTTTTCGTTGAAGGACAAGCGGTCGCGCGTGCGGCCGATTCTGGCGAAAGTGCGGGAAAAGTTTCCGGTGGCGGGCGCCGAAGTCGGCCATTTGGACGCGCTCGACGCTTCGACGATCGCCTTCGTCACGGTCAGCGGCAGCCGGCAAGTGGCGAATCGCACGTGCGACAAAATCGTCGACTACGTCGAAAACCTTGGGCTGGCCGAGGTGGCCGACGTCGAGATGGATTTGATGCAGTGGTGAACCGGTGAAACATCAAACGTACAAACGCGCCGACCGGGTCGGCGAGGAAATTCGCAAGACGATCGCGCACATGCTGATCGAAGGCGATCTGCGCGACGCGCGGCTGCAAGCTTGCACGATCACCGCCGTCGAAATGGCCGACGACCTGCGCGAAGGCAAAGTGTTTTTCTCGCTGCTCGGCAATCCGGGCGTGCGCGAGGAAGCGTTGCACGCCTTCAACCGTGCGGCCGGCTTCGTCCGCACCGAAGTCGCGCGGCGGCTGGAACTGCGCTACGCCCCGGCGTTGCGCTTCTACTTCGACCCGTCGATGGAGCGCGCGGCGCGGCTGTCCGAGTTGATCAAAGAGGCGCGGGAACGCGACGAAGCGGCGCGGAGAGAGAAAGAAAAAGAGGATGCCGATGAATGACGATCGTCAGGCGGTTGTCCGGATGCTGCGCGAGGCCCGCTCGGCGCTGGTCGTGACGCACGAAAACCCCGACGGCGACGCCATCGGCGGGCTGCTGGCGATGACGCACGCCCTGCGCAGCCGGGGGATCGCGGCCACGCCCTACGACGTCGATCGCCTGCCGAAATACCTGACCTGGGTCGCCGGCGGCGAATGGCTGACGAACGAGGCCGATCCGGCGGCGTTCGACGTCGTCTGCGCGCTCGATTGCGGCGCGGCGACGCGGATGGGGCCGCAGACGCCGCAGATTCTGCTGCATCCGCGCATCGTCAACATCGACCATCACGCGACGAACGAACGATTCGGCCGCGCCAACCTGGTGAATCCGCGCGCCAGCAGCACCTGCGAAATCCTGTACGGCGTGCTGACGGATCTCGGCGCCGCGCTCACGCCGGCCGTCGCCACGCTGCTCTATCTGGGCGTTTACACCGACACCACGATGTTTCAAAACGACGCGACGACCGCGGCGGCCCTGTGCGCCGCCGGCGAGCTGGTCGCGGCCGGCGCGGATTTCAAGACCGTGGCGCAGCGCGTGTACCTCGACACCTCGGCGCCGCGGCTGATGCTGCTGGGCCGCGTCCTGAGCACGCTGCAAGTCGATGCCGGCGGGCAGATCGTCGGCATGGTGTGCGAAAAAAAGAACCTCGACGAACTCGGCCTCGGGCCGGATGAAATGGAAACGTTCGTCGAGCACCCGCGGTCGGTCGTCGGCGCGCGCGCGGCGTATTTGCTGCGCGAGGTCGACGGCCAGGGCCTGGTGAAGGGCTCGCTGCGCGCGGTCGGCGACGTCGACGTGGCGCAGGTCGCGGCGCATTTCGGCGGCGGCGGCCACACCAAGGCGGCCGGCTTCCGGGCGCACGGGACGCTGGCCGAGGTTCGCGCCCGCCTGATCGAATACCTGAAAGCGGCGCTGGGGGTCGGATGAACGGCGTCCTGCTGGTCGACAAACCCGCCGGTCCGACGAGCCACGACGTGGTCGCCGCCCTCCGCCGCATTGTCGGCCCGGTCAAGGTTGGCCACGCCGGCGCGCTCGACCCGTTCGCCACGGGCCTGCTGGTGACGTTGGTCGGCGGTGCGACGAAGATCTCCGATTACCTGCTCGGGCAGGACAAGATCTACGTAGCGACCCTGCAATGGGGCGCGGCGACCGACACCCTCGATTGCGACGGGAAGGTCGTCGAAACCTGCGACGCCCCCCTGCCCGGCCGCGACGCGTCGGCGGCCGCGCTGGCCGGTTTCGTCGGCCAATTCCAGCAGGAAACGCCGATGTATTCGGCGAAGAAAATCGCCGGCCAGCCGCTGCATCGCCTCGCACGGCAGGGCAAGGTGGTCGAACGCGAAGCGACGGCGGTGGCGATTCGCACCGCCGAATTGCTCGCGCACGAGCCGGACGCGAAGACGTTCGGCTTTCGCGTCTGCGTCGAGCGCGGCACGTATGTGCGCGCGCTGGCCGAGGCGCTGGCGCGACGGCTCGGCGGCGTCGGCCATCTCTGCGCCTTGCGCCGCGTCGCCAGCGGCGCCTTCGCGGTCGAAAACGCCGCCCCGCTCGCGCAACTGGAAGAACTCGGCGCCGGCGAGGTCGAGCGGCGACTGCTGCCGATCGGCGACGCGCTGGCGAATTTCGGCGCCGCGACGCTGACCGCCGGCGCGAGCCTGTTGATGCGGCACGGGACGCGGCCAGCGGCCGCCGAAATCGTCGCGGCGGCAGGATTTTCCGACGGCGGCGTCGTCCGCCTGCTCGGCGCCGACGGCCAATTGCTGGCCATGGCGCGGGCCCTGACCGACGCGGCGCGCCTGCCGGAGTGGGCGGGCGCTGGTTCGCCGTTCGAGTTGTTGCGAGTGTTCGCCAGCAATGCGGAATGCGGAGTGCGGAATGCGGAATGAGGAAGCCGGAAGGCCGGCCGCGAGCAGTGGTCGCCGCGCTTCCCGAATCCCGAATCCCGAATCCCGATTCCCGATTCCCGTTCCGGTTCCCGGCGTCGCCGGGACCTTGTTTTTTGCGGAGAAAAGACCGAGGATAACGCTGGCATTTTAGCCAGCCACAACTTAAGTTGGCACGAATTAGAAGGAGTTGGAGCGTAATGTCTGCCGAAAGTGAACAGAAAGCCGAGATCATCAAGAAGTTCGCGAAGCACGAAAAGGATACGGGCAGCGCCGAAGTTCAGATCGCCCTGCTCACCACCCGCATCACGGCGTTGACCGAACACTTCAAGACCCACACGAAGGATCACCATTCCCGGCGCGGCCTCTTGAAGCTGGTCGGCCAGCGGCGCCGCATGCTGGATTATTTGAAAGACAAAGACGTCGAGCGTTACCGCAAAGTCATCGCGGAACTCGGCATTCGGAAGTAAACACGGCGTCGCCTCTGCCAACTTGTCTATGCAACGCGGAGCGCGCGATGCGGCGGCCGGGGACAGCGCAGTATGCTGCGGTTCCCAAGGCGCCGCGAAAGGGATAAGGACATATGTTGCCTGTAGCAATCGAGAAACCATTTGGAAACGGAACCATCGTCTTCGAAACGGGGCTCATGGCCAAGCAGGCCGGCGGCTCGGTCGTCGTGCGTTTTGGCGACACCATCGTGCTGGTGACGGCCGTTTCGGGCCGCGAGCGCGAGTCGGACGATGACGATTTCATTCCGCTCACCTGCGATTACTTGGAAAAGACGTATAGCGCGGGCAAGATCCCCGGCGGTTTTTTCAAGCGCGAGGGTCGGCCGAGCGAAAAAGAAACCCTGACCAGCCGCCTGGTCGACCGCCCGTTGCGGCCGCGGTTCCCCAAGGGCATCAAGACCGAATTGCAGGTGATTGCGACGGTCCTGAGCATGGACGACGAAAACGAAGGCGACGTGCTGGGCATCACGGCCGCGTCGGCGGCGCTGCACATCAGCGATATCCCGTTCGACGGCCCGATCGCCGCGGTCCGCGTCGGCCTGGTGGACGGCCAGTTCGTCGTCAACCCGACGCACAAGCAGACCGAGGAATCGCCCCTCGACATCATCGTCGCCGGCAGCCGCGAGGCGATCATCATGGTCGAAGGCGAGACGAAATTCGTCTCCGAAAAAACGATCGTCGACGCCCTGATGTTCGGCCATCGTTCGATGCAGACCCTGCTCGACATGCAAGACGAATTGCGCGCGCAGATCGGCGTTCCCAAGCGCGAATTCGCGCCGCCGGAAATCCCGGCCGACGCGTTGGCCGCGGTGAAGAGCGCGATCGGCGGGCAACTGCGCACGGCGATCACGACGGCGACCAAACACGCGCGGCATATGGCCATCGGCAACGTGCACGACGAAATTCTCGCCAAGCTGAACGAGGGCCGGCCGGCCGAAGAGCCGCTGGACGCGAAGCTCTACAACAAATGCTTCGAGCACGTGCTCAAAGAGGACATGCGGGGGTTGGTGCTGCAAAAAGACACCCGCATCGACGGCCGCCGCTTCGACGAAGTGCGCCCGATCAACATTCAAGTCGGCTTGCTGCCGCGCACCCACGGCTCGGCGCTGTTCACGCGCGGCGAGACGCAGGCGCTGGTCACCGTCACCCTCGGCACCAGCAGCGACGAACAGAAGATCGACGGCCTGCTCGGCGAAACGTGGCGGCGCTTCATGCTGCACTACAATTTCCCGCCGTTCTCGGTGGGCGAAGTGAAATTCCTGCGCTCGCCGGGCCGGCGCGAAATCGGCCACGGCAACCTGGCGCGCCGCGCGATCAATCCGGCGCTGCCGGATGAAGCCGACTTCCCGTACACGATGCGCGTCGTCAGCGACATCCTCGAATCGAACGGCTCCAGCTCGATGGCCTCCGTCTGCGGCTCCAGCCTGGCACTGATGGACGCGGGCGTGAAAATGACCGCGCCGATCGCGGGCGTCGCGATGGGCCTGATCAAAGGCGACGGCGGCAAGTTCGTCGTGTTGACCGACATTCTCGGCGACGAGGACCACCTCGGCGACATGGATTTCAAGGTCGCCGGCAACGAGCAAGGCGTCACTGCGATTCAAATGGACATCAAGGTCAGCGGCATCAGCGAAGCGATCCTGACCCAGGCGCTCGAGCAGGCCCGCCAGGCGCGGCTGCACATCCTGGGCAAGATGACGGTCGCCATGCCCGCGCCGCGACCGGATTTGTCGCCGTTCGCGCCGCGCATCACGACGCTGCAGATTTCGGTCGACAAGATTCGCGACTTGATCGGCCCCGGTGGCAAGACGATCCGCGCGATCATCGAGAAGACCGGCGTCAAGATCGATGTCGAAGACGACGGCAAGGTCTTCGTCGCCTCGACCAACGGCGAAGCGGCGCGCGACGCGATCCAGATGATCAAGGAGCTGACCGCCGAGGCCGAGATCGGCAAGTTCTACATGGGGCGGGTCGTGCGCATCGAGCCGTTCGGCGCGTTCGTGCAGATCATGCCCGGCACCGACGGCCTGATTCACATCAGCCAGCTCGACAACACGCGCGTGCGCGAGGTCGAGGACGTCGTCAACATGGGCGACGAGGTGCTCGTCAAGGTGATCGACATCGACCGCGACAGCGGCAAGATCCGGCTCTCCCGCAAAGCGGCGCTGGGCGTCGATCCGAAGGACGTGCTGGACCAGTAATCGCGAGAAATTCGCGGCCCGACTCAGGCGGCGAAAGCCGCCTTTGCTTTTTCGGCCGCATTGTTGAATTCGCCAACCCCGACCCCGAGGCTTTTTCATGCCCTCCGTTCGCGTCGCGATCAAACGCCTGCCGCACGCCGCCGGCCTGCCGCTGCCGCAATATCAAACGCCCGGCGCCGCCGGCCTCGATTTGCTCGCCGCCGTCGCCGAATCCGTGACGATCGCGCCCGGCGCGCGCGCGTTGATCCCCACCGGGCTCGTCATCGCCGTGCCGCCCGGCTACGAGGCGCAGGTGCGCATGCGCAGCGGGCTGGCGCTGCGGCACGGTCTGATTCTGCCGAACGCGCCCGGCACGATCGACAGCGATTATCGCGGCGAGGTGCAGTTGATCGTCGCCAATCTGGGCGCCGAGCCGTTCGTGGTCAAACGCGGCGACCGCCTAGCGCAACTTGTGCTCGCGCCCGTCTCGCACCTCGAGTGGGACGAATGCGACGAACTGCCGTCGACCGATCGCGGCGACGGCGGCTTTGGGCACACGGGGAAGCAATGAAAGAAGGAAAAAGGAAAAAGGAAAAAGGAAAAAGTCAGCCGCAAGCCTTCCAACGTGCCGCGTGCCGTCTTGCCGTTGAGCAGCATCCGATCAGCGAGAATGGCGGGCCTCGGCGGCAGAGCCTCGCCTGCGATGTCTTACTTTTTCCTTTTTCCTTTTTCCTTTTTCCTTCCCCCTAATGCTGCCGACCCTCCGCCACTCTTGGGATTTAACGCCTACCGAGGCGATCGCGCTGCAACGCGAACTCGCAACGCGCGTCGAACTTGCCGATCGCTTTCGCCCGCTACGCCGCATTTGCGGCCTCGATGTTTCGTACGATCGCGGCGACGAATGGTTTTTCGCGGCGGCGGTCGTTTTTTCGTATCCGAAAATGGCGATTCAGCAAGTCGCGCTGGCGAAGGCGCGCAGCCCATTTCCATACGTGCCGGGATTGCTGTCGTTCCGCGAAATTCCCGTCGTCGCGGAGGCGCTCGCGCAGATCGGCGAGCCGGTCGATCTGCTCGTCTGCGACGGCCAGGGCCTCGCGCACCCGCGGCGTTTCGGCCTAGCGTGCCATTTGGGCGTAATTTACGACACGCCGTCGCTCGGCCTCGCGAAGAGCCGGCTGATCGGCGAAGCCGACGAACCCGGCCCCGCGCGGGGCGCCTGGACCTGGCTGCGCCACGACGGCGAACGCATCGGCCAGGTGGTGCGCACGCGCGACGGCGTCGCGCCGCTCTTCGTCAGCCCCGGCCATCGCCTGACCTTCGGCGCCGCGCGCAAGCTGGCGCTGGCGCTGTGCCGCCAATGGCGTTTGCCGGAAACGACCCGCGCCGCGCACGAAGCGGTAAATGAGTTTCGTCGGCATTCGGCGTCAACCGTCGGATAACCGGGCCGAACGAGTTGACCGCGCGCGGCGCGGCGCCTACGATGAGCAATTATTCACCGAGTCAGGAAACGGCATGATTATTCGGCGTTTGGAAGCGGGCCCGTTGGCGACGAATTGCTACATCATCGGCGATGAGGCCACCAAAGAGGCGGTCGTGGTCGATCCGGGCGGCGACGTGCCGCTCATTTTGGCGGCGCTGAAAGAAGACGGCCTGACCTGCAAGACGATCTTCAACACGCACACGCATTTCGACCACATCGGCGGCAACGGCGAGCTCAAGGCGAAAACCGGCGCCGAGCTGGTGACGCATCCGCGCGAAGCGCAGGAGCTCGGCCGGGCCGGCGCGGCGGCGTCGATGTTCGGCATGCGCGTGCCGGAAAGCCCGCCGGCCGACCGCACGGTCGTCGAGGGCGACGTGCTGGAAATCGGCGACCTGCGCGGCGACATCGTCGAGCTGCCCGGCCACAGCCCGACCGGCGTGGCGCTGCTTTTCCCCGGCAACGCGTTCGTCGGCGACGCGCTGTTCGCGGGCTCGATCGGGCGCACCGATTTCCCGGGCGGCAGCTTCAAAGCCTTGATCGCCGGCATTCGGGCGAAGTTGTTCACCCTGCCCGACGACACCGTCGTGTGGCCGGGGCACGGGCCGGAAACGACCATCGGCCGCGAGAAACGCACGAATCCGTTTTTCGATTAAGGCGGGAAACATGTTGGCGGGCAAAAACATTCTCCTGGGCGTGACCGGCGGCATTGCCGCTTATAAAGCCGCGGAACTGGTGCGGGCGCTGGTGAAACAAGGCGCCGAGGTTTACGTCGTGATGACCGAGAACGGGGCCGAGTTCGTCGCGCCGTTGACGTTTCAAACGTTGTCCGGCCATCCGGTTTATCAAAAAACGTTCAAGCTGCTCGACACGTCCGACATCTCGCACACGAGCCTTTCCGATCTGGCGGATCTCGTCATCGTCGCGCCCGCGACGGCCAATCTCATCGGCAAGTACGCCAACGGCATCGCCGACGACCTGCTGACGACCACGCTGCTCGCGACCAACGCGCCCGTCCTGCTCGCGCCGGCGATGAACCCGCGCATGTGGGCGCACGCGGCCGTGCAGGACAACATGCAAAAGCTCGCGGTGCGCGGCGTGCGCTGGGTCGGCCCGGAGCCTGGCGAGGTCGCGTGCAAAGATTTCGGCTACGGCCGCATGACCGAGCCGGCGCAGATTGTCGAGGCCGCGCTGCCGCTCGTCGCGGAGCAATGGCTCGCCGGCCGGCGCGTCGTCGTCGCCGCCGGCCCGACGCGCGAACGGCTCGACCCGGTGCGCTTTCTGTCCAACCGCTCCAGCGGGCGCATGGGCTATTCGCTGGCCCGCGCGGCGCGCATCTGCGGGGCCGACGTGACGCTGATCTCCGGCCCGTGCCGGCTCGACTGCCCGGTCGGCGTGACGCGCCGGTGGGTGGAGACCGCGCAGGAGATGTTCGCCGCGGTCGACGAAGCGTTCGCCGCCGCCGACATCCTGATCATGGCCGCGGCGGTCGCCGATTTTCGGCCGTCCGAAGCGACCGCGGTCAAGTTGCCCAAGATCACCGGCCCAGCGACGCTGCGGCTCGAACTCAATCCGGATATCGTCGCCGCGATGGCCGCCAAGAAGGGCGCGCGGCAGGTCGTCGGCTTCGCGGCCGAGACGGGCGACGCCGACGCAAAGGCGCTCGAAAAGATGAAACGCAAAGGCCTCGACGCGATCGTCGCCAACGACGTAGCGCAAAAAGGCATCGGGTTCGACACCGTGGAAAACGAGGTCGTCGTGCTCTTCGCCGACGGCCGCGTCACGCCGTTGCCCCGGATGGACAAAGAACAACTCGCCTTTTCGATTCTGGAGACTTTGTTCCGCGCCTGACCGCGACGCGGCGGACCTCATCAGACCCCAATCGGGCGATTGAGCACTTGGCTCAGACCACGACGCGCCCCGGCGCGACACCCAGCCGGAGCCAGTACTCGACGCCGACGCGCATGGCCGTTTCATCCAAATTGAAGGTGGGGCTGTGCAATCCCGAATCGCCCCCAACGCCGAGGAACACGAACACCCCGGGCGTTTCCTGCTGGTAAAAGCTGAAGTCCTCGGAACCCATCACGGCCGGCGGTTCGAAAACGTTCTCGCCGCCCGCGGTCTCGATGGCGATCGGCCGCAACGCTTCTGTCGTCGCCGCGTGGTTGATGACCGGCGGGTTGCAGTGTTTCTCAAATTCGACGGTGGCCGTCGCGCCGAGCGGTTCGACAATCGCGTGGGCCGCGCGAGAAATCTTCTCGAGCAGCAGATCGCGCATGGCCGGGTTGGTGAACCGCAGCGTGCCGAGCAGCCGCGCCGACGCCGCCACCGCCGTGCGCGACGCGCCGGCGACGACCTGCCCGATGTGCACCACCAGCGGCTCCGCCGGATCGAGGCCGTCGACGACGGCCGCGCGCAAACCGCTGACCAGTTGCGCCGCCGCGGCCGCGGCGTCGACTGTGCCGGCGGCCATCCCCGCGTGTCCGCCGCGCCCGAACACGTCGATATCGAACGATTGCGACGCCGCCATGAGCGGGCCGGCGCGCAAGCCGATAACGCCCGCCGGCGCGAACGGCATGACGTGCACGCCAAACACCGCCTGCACGTCGCGCAGGGCGCCGTCGCGGATCATCGCCTCGGCGCCGGTGTCGGCCAAGGCCGGCGCGCCCGGCGGCGGCGACTCTTCCGCGGGTTGCCAGAACAAGCGCACGGCCCCGGCGATCTGCGCGCGATGCCGCGCCAGAATCGTCGCCGCGGCCAGCAGCATTGCCATGTGCGCGTCGTGGCCGCAGGCGTGCATCGCGCCCGGCCGCGCGGACGCGAACGGCAAGCCGGTTTTTTCTTCGATCGCCAGCGCGTCCATGTCCGCGCGCAAGGCGATGCGCGGCCCGGGCCGGCCGCCGGCGATGTCGACCAGCCAGCCGAGGCCGGCCGCCGGCCGCGGCTCGAGGCCCGCATCGCGCAACCGGGCCGCGAGCCACGCGCTCGTGTCGCGCTCGCTCCACGACGTCTCGGGGTTGCGGTGCAAATAACGCCGCCATTCGACGGTTTGCGGAAAAATCTCTTGCGCGAGTTGTTTGATGTCCATCGCCCGTCCTGACGTGGTTAAATGAAACGGGCTTGGCCGTCGCGACGACGAGCAAGCCCGGGAAGCTGCAAAAACACGCGCTACAGCAATTCGTTGACGTTGGCCTGAACTTTCTTGATCGCCGCGACGATGTCGTCGATGTCGGCCTTGCCGCCCATCAGGAACGGGTAATGCACCCACACGCCTTCTTCCCAGGCGGCTTTGCGCGTCGCCGGCAGATCGGCGGCGTGCGCTTCGGTGATCGCGTCGCCGTAACGTTCGCGGATCGCCGGGTACTGGTCGGCGCGCACCGGGAAGATGTCGCGGCCGGGAATTGGCGGGTAGAAGGGGCCGTCGAAATCGAACCCTTCGGCGAACATGGCTTGCAGGAACAACTCGCGGTGCAAACCTTTGAAGCCCGCCGGATTGTATTTGAAAATGTACTGATAATGATGCTGAACCGTGTGGCGCGGGCGGCGCGGCATGACGGTAATGCCCTCGATCTTCGCCAGTTGCGCGCTGAGATAATCGGCGTTCGCTTCGCGCAACGCCGTGCGTTCCGTCAGTTTTTCCAACTGCGCGATCAGCACCGCGGCCGACCATTCCGAAATGCGATAATTCCAGCCCAGCAGGTTGCCGTCGTAGGAATTGTACCCCGGCTCTTTGCGGCCGCAGTTGACCAGACTGTGCAGTTTTTGCATGCCGATGTCGTCGCTGGTCAGCACGGCGCCGCCCTCGCCCGCGGTCATCAGCTTGCTCGATTGGAACGAGAACGAGCCGTAATCGCCGACCGCGCCGAGGCCCTTGTCGCCCCACTTGCCGCCGTGCGCGTGCGCGCAGTCTTCGATCAGCGCCAGGTTGTGCTTTTTCGCCAACGCGACGAAGCGATCCATGTCGGCGGCGGCGCTGCCCAGGTGCACGACGATAATCGCCTTGGTTTTCGGCGTAATTTTCGCGGCGACGGCGTCGGGGTCGAGCGTGTAGTCGGCCGGGTCGACGTCGGCGAACACCGGCACGCCGTTGGTGGTGACGACCGCGGCGGCGGTGGCGACCCACGTCAGCGCCGGCACGATGACTTCGTCGCCGTAATGGAGGCCCGCGGCGCGCAGGCACATTTCCAGCGAGACCGTGCCGTTGGCGCAGCAGATGCAGTGCTTCGCGCCGTTGACGGCGGCGAACTTGTCGGCGAAGGCCTTGGCCTTGGTGTTCGGCGAGGGGTAGCCGCCCCAGTTGTGGCTGTCCAGCACGTCCAGCAGTTCTTCGCGTTCGCGCGCGGTGAAGGGCGGACAGATCGGCCACGGTTTCGTGCGCAGGGGAGTTCCGCCGTTGATCGCCAATTTACCCATTGCAAATGCTCCTTTGGAAAGGGTCGCCGCCATCGCGTCGGCGGCCGGCCGCTTGCCGGTTCCAGCGAAATCTAGGGGAAGTTGCGTTCACGGTCAAGCAATCCGCCGCGCCCTGATTTCCCGGCTGAGAGATTCCGTTCTTTTTTTACAGGATGGACAGGGTTTGCAGGATGGACAGGATTTGCCGACAGAGCCTCTTGCAAAAATGGCGGCTCGATAATCGGCATTTCGCGTGGACCTCTCCCCCGGCCACGCTCGGCGTGGCCGCGCCCCTCCCCGACGCAGGGAGGGGCGAGAAGACACCGTGGCGGACCCGCGTTGCGGAGAGATCCTGCACGGCCCGCGAGTTCGCCGTCGCCTTGGTGAGACAACACAGGAGGCCTTTTTTTCAACGCCTGTCCGCCTGCCAATGCGGCGCCTGCCTGCCCCTCCCTGTGTCGGGGAGGGGCAGGAAATTTCGGCGGGAGCCGAAATTTCCGGGGAGAGGTCT